>Ga0115007_10001598_pt1 | contig 14436 bp, 7 predicted proteins | sample ArcOceMetagenome_2_FD_87166 | JGI IMG/M metagenome (GOLD analysis project Ga0115007, IMG submission 87166) | Marine eukaryotic phytoplankton communities from Arctic Ocean - Arctic Ocean ARC135M Metagenome | ecosystem: Environmental > Aquatic > Marine > Oceanic | place: Arctic Ocean | collected... | reverse complement strand
CTCCACGTAGATCTACTCGCAGAAATTTTTGTCTATTATTTAGTTTCCCGGGTATGGATAGGTAGATCTAGTTTGTAATAGTGAAGTCACAGGCTCTTTAATTGTACAATTATGCGCGTGTTTTTTCTGGGGGGGCCCAAAGTCGCAGATTTAGTAGATTTGAAGACTTGATTCCAACTTGAGGAACTGTTTGATCCACAAACACTCACAGCAGCATCATTATCGATCATCAAACCTGCCCGGCAAACCTGACACATAGCTTAAGCTGTCAATAGTTGCTTCCCTACTAGTATTACTGTATCCTCGCTATTAGAGATCTAGAGTTTCTGCCGAAATTTGACCGACACAATGGCATCCACCATTTCACCCCGTGAACGGATGCACGAGGCGGCTCAACGTAAATTGATGATTACCACCGCGCAGGCCGAGCACGAAGAGGGTGACCGCGATCCGGTCTGGTGTTCCAAAGCATTCTACGGTACATTTGGTGATTGTTTCCTTCAAGACACCACGTTGGAAGGTGGTCAAACGTACGAGTCTATTCCTGAATTCGTGGAAGTCTCCAAAGAAGTAGTGAGGAAATACAACAACAAACCCGAATTGTCTTTGTTTCAACACAAACATGTGGCAGTGTACAACACTGTGTTGGATAAATTGTCTGCTGCTTGCAACATTTATTGGGGAGAGGTTGCCAGTGATGCTTTCATCAACTATTTGGAAGACCGTGCCAAAGAAATCAAAGATTTAAAAGTTGGTGATTTTTTATTGTGGTGCGGTGGGTGGGCCGGCACAGAAGGAGGGCATGCCATCATGTATTTGATAGATAAAACATCCAAGAACACCGTTTCTTTCGTTGTCATCAACACGGGGGAAGGCGTTGGTCACCACCCGGGTGTAGGGACCGACAAAGAAAAACGTCATACACAAATGCGACTGAACAACATACCTCTTGACAATGTCACCAATCTTTCCTGGTTGTATTTTTTATTTCGTATTAAAGCTTTTGGGCACAAAGACCACACCGCCGACTTTTTTTACGATGTTGTTCTGCCTGGTTTAATTCAAAACAGTTTGATTGAATCGGTCAAATTGTCTGGAATAGACAAATACATGGTGGCCGAAACATTGCAACGAAGTGGGGTGTGTTATTATCGTTGCATATTGTCGGCGACTCGTTATTCCATGCGTCGTCTAGGATTAAAACAAAACCAAGTCAAACAAATGTTGCACGTGGTCCGGCGTGGTTACATCCATCGTGTCATTCATGATTTAGAAAGATCCCACCAATCTGTATTGGACCAAGATCCCAACGACCCGTAAGTGGTACCTTGGGAAAGGCTATTCATTGGATGTACTATGTTGTTGGTGATGTTGTTGTTGATGTTGATGCCACACAACTATCCTTTTCTAATTGTTCTATTTTTCTATTTTTCTATTGAACACAGATCACAAAGAGGTTTATATCCTTCTCAAGTAGCATTGGTTCGATTGTCCGCAAATCAATTGGGGTATTCGGCGGTGAAAGAAAGCCAACAAGGTCGTCTGTCTGAAACAATATTAAATGACATCGTGCAAGAAGTGGAAAAAATTGAATCGTTGGTGAGTGCATTGCCATTGTTTGGTGGCCCTCAAGAATATCAAAATGGATGGATGAATGACACAATGAAACAACTGCTGCAAGAAGAAACCAAAACCACGGAAGAAAAACCGGGCAATTTTATCAACCCGACAATTTTCAAAGCAAGCATTGACGCAGATTTGTCTGAATTTTATGGTGACATGATTAAAATCGAAAAAATACTTCCATTGGATTTTAGTCTTTTGCCCAAAACCAAAATTGACATTGGTGCATCGGTACGTGCATTGCTCGCAACGTTGGTGTTGACTTTAAAATTATCCAAACAAATCCATTCAAACGTCGTTGTACGACCCGGTACTAGAATGTTAGAGATTGCGTCTCTTATTGAATACGTCTTGTTGGAATTGATACCTTTCCCTACGTTTTCGGATCATGGCACTGACAGTCGTGGGAACAACAACGCATGTTGGCAACCGGATTGCAGTGAAACGTATTACAATTTGATTGAAACATTGGACGAATTGAGTGTTGTGTATACAACAACCTGTGAAAGCATGATCTTGATGGGCTCACAACCCGTCCGAATGATAACGTCTGGTGCTTTTACTATCATGTATTACCATGTGTTGCGTCAAGGTCCAACTCTAAACGTTCGTTTACGCAAAGATGTCACGACCAGCAACGAATCCAAAAGTGACGACATGATAGCATTGTTGAAACATTTGCCAAAAATGAATGCCAGGAAAGCGGCGGGTGTGTTATCCGAAGATAAAATGATCGTTGATTGTGAATTGGCTACAAAATTGCAAGCATTAAGTTTTCCATCCTTTACTTTGAACCAGGGCGACAATTATTTACTTTTATCGTCTGATTTATTATTGGACAAACCTTTTTTAGTCCGTGCAAGATCAAACACCTGTGAATACATGACAGACATGAATTTGAATTCAAGAAACAATTCCATTTTCAATCATATTTTAACCATGAAAAAATTCACTGCTCGTGATGAAAACCTTTTGTTTGTCGAAGACATTAGAAAGAAAGCCTCCAACAAAGGTGTAGATGTATTGAAAAATAAATATCCGGTCAATTACAAGAACATGTTGGGCAAACGCCAAAAAAAAACAGCAATGACTGATTGCCAATTGTTTGTCGGATGGTATACTGTTGAAAGAGGTTCGTTTTCTGGCCCAGTAATGGAATGTATGGATACCGTGTATCGTAAGTTAGTTGCAACACATGTTGTTGGTGTTATTGGTGTTGTTGGTGTTGTTGGTGTTGTTACTGTTGTTACTGTTGTTACTGTTGTTGCTGTTGGAAGAAGAAGAAAATGTTGTTACAACATTTTCGACGCACGGTTGTTCTGTTGTAGGGGCCATTGTTGCTCATGTAGCACTTGAACGCGAATGCTAAACCAACTTGAATTGCTTTTGTTTTGCTTCTCTTTTGCACAGGTACACGTGATTTTTTTTCACGTTTCGCATTCAATTTAAGGAAAATGTCTTTGGGTACGGGTGATATATTTAAATTGGATGCATTTGAAAAATCAAAATCATGGGAAGTTGGTTTTGATAAAAAAACATTAACAGAAGCTGAAGTCAGTTTTAAATTTGGTCCATACGAGATCAAACCTACAAACATGTTGCGTCGACCATTGTTGTGTGATCCACAAAATTATGTGGGTAAATTTTCAAAAACTAAAATCGTCAACGAAGATGATATATTGCACGAAGAAATATTGAAAGACTTCAATGGCAATATTAGCCAGGAGGAAGCTGAACAGTTGTTTACTTTCTTGACTACACCTTATTTGCGAATTCCTTTGGTGTTGGATTTCTTTGCCAGAGAAAGAGTGGGTTGTTTGTTTGATGCAACTTTGCGGTCCTTGCTGGAACAAACTCTGTTTGTTCCTGGTAGATGGGGTAAAATCAATCAAAACGATGGTCGAAACGTTGAGCAAGTGCCTTGCGATCCTGAATTGTTAAACACCAACCATGGGTATCTCGTTGCTGAATTAGAACGTGGTCCCTTGATTACTTTGAAATCGTTTCACCACTTGTTGGTTGATGGTTTGAAATTGTCAGTGGGTGATTATAAATCTTCTTTTGTGAGTGTTTTATTGTTCTTGTTCAAAACCGCCATTAAAATGATTGCTTTTATTCAAGATACCATTGTTGAAAACACATCGAATGAAAATGATGTCTTGGTCAAGTATGATTTGATATTGACAAAATGGATGAACGAAGCACTTGTATTGATTCAAAAATGGTTGAAAGAAGCAGAAAAAGACAGTGCCAAACATGAAGCCTCCATCCTTCATGCTCATATTGGTAAGTTGTTGTTTTATGAATTTGTGCTGCTATTGACATTGTGATTGTTGACACTGCTGATCTCTGTTGCTGACTCTGTTGCTGATTCTGTTGTTGACTCTGTTGCTGCCGTTTCTGCAGCGATGACTGTGTGGGCGACGGAAGAAATGACCGAAGAAATGTGTGGTCGTATGATCAGCAGTTGTTCCTTTTTGCGAACATGGCATGTCAGTCGTAGTGGTGTGGGCATGCGTAAAAAGGACCAACAAACACAAAAGAGCAAGGAAGAGAACGATGAAAAGGCAGCAACACAACAAAACATGAGTGCACATTTAAGTGTACCAGAACAAGAAATGTACTGGTTGATTCAATCTAAACGTGAAACTATCTTGCGGTTTATATCAAACCAAACGACAGAAACAATACAAAATATCTTGTTGCGAACCGTACAAGTAACCACAAGTGACAGTTCAAGTTATCAAGAGTGGTCAATATCTTCGAGTAGTACTGGCATTGATCAAAACAGTATTAAAAATCGTCTGCAACAAGTCACGACGTATGTTGATGGTAGCAACACTTTTTATATCGATGTACAAAATTCCAGATTGTCGTACCAACATAGTTCGTTCAGTCCAGTCCCCGAAGAAATCACGCGAACGTGGGATTTTAAAAGTTATTTCAAAAACAATGTCCCACATTGTGCTGCACTTGTCAAATCAAATTATCTAGAAAGTGTACATGTGGTCAAAGGAAATTTATTAATCGAGTCGTGGGACGCTTTGCCACAGGGAAGTGACTTGGATATAAGGGGTTGTCCCTCTGATATAAAACCTGACAAACAGAACAAGAAAAAAAAGAAAAAAGAATTTCAGTGGGAAACAAATCACCCTTACAGAGACGCCAATGATATGAAGAAAAGACAAGTGCGCATCAAAGGTGCGTGGGCTTTGATGATTACTTTTGATTCTAAAACTAAAACCGAAGAGAAATACGATTATTTGACATTGTATTTACCAAATGGTGAAACAATTCAATTGACTGGTGAAAAAGATTTTAAAAGAATGATCACCGTTCCCGGTGATCGATTTTCGTTTGCATTTCATTCCGATGGTAGTGGCAACGAGTGGGGGATAAAAATGATCGTCAAACAAAAAAATGAACCGATCAACCCGAATTCCATGGTTTATTATGGAGGCAACGCGTATGGTGGTCCGGGTCGTTGTTGGAAATATGGTGAAATCGCACCTTCTGATTGCTCCTGGATCGAATCAATTATGAATCCAGTGGTGCATGCCAATTTGACAGTACCTCCTAAACGAGGACGTGGCCATGTAAAATGGATGGAATTTACGATTAAAAAGAATGGCCAAGACGTTAAAGTACCTGCTAGTGACACCTGTTTTTTATTGCCCACTGCTGCTGTTGGTGCTAGTACTACAGTCTCGATGTTAATGTTGTTGCCAAAATTAGATGTGTGGAAAATTGTGACGTGCAACAAATTGTACCATTTTGTTGAAGTATACAATTTAGATGTGTTTGGAAGACGTGGTTATCCAAAATTGTGTTATTCTAGCGACAGTCGTCTGTCCTTTTCTTCCCTTCCAAGTGCTGGTGCTTCAAACACTGCTGTCTTGTTTCCACCTTCTCCCATCACCAGATTTGCGGTTGGCAATATGTTGGTCGGTATTACAGGAGGCAAGGACGTGGTTATCACGGACCAAAACGAAGGCACCCATGGTCCCAAAATGTTGTTACCTGCCAGGGTAACAAACAGCCTAATTCCTGGTGCTTTGTCTCAATCTTTTCAGTTTTGGGAATACCAAGAAACTGGAAATTGGGTTGGTCTTAAAAAAACATTGACTAGACAAACAGAAAAGGGAACGGTGGTACCGTACATCGATTCGTTTTACGATTACGCGGTTGAAGTAAAGTTTATCAGTGGTGGTGTGACAACTGGTGTAGTAAGGAAAGATGTCGACCCAGTGACATTGCAAGAATCAGGACGTCGTTTGATCAATTTGTCCACATCAACACATACAGCAAGCATGGAAGTTGTACGTTTGTTGACCCAAATTGAATCATTAAGTCATATTTTAGCATGGAGCCGGCCCGCCGAAAAGTACGAAGACGCGTTTGAAGAACAATATCTAGTTCCAGAATTGATTGATTGCCCAAGATTGCGAGCCAGATTCAAAGTTGCAATGGTGGAGGGCACCGTACGGCTGTACTTGGTTGACAGTGGTGGCAAATACATACTTTCCGATCAAATAAACAGTGGTGTCAATCCTCAATTGCTTGCTGGTATCCCTTCGCATTTAATTTTGGGAAGATCGTCAGGGAACATTTATGTGATGACACCCAATTGTCCATTGGCAAGACCGAAAGTTGCTTTTTGCCCTTTTACAACATCCACAACGACAGATCTGTCAAACCACGTCTGGCATTATTCTTGCAATTCCAGGTATTTCTTATATGAAGTCCATCCGTCCGATACATTTGTACTGTTTAAATCGATTGGAGCCACTTTATATTGGGCCTTTTTGAAATTGATGCATCGTGAATACATTGATGCTTTTCAAGCCATTGTGTCTTGTGGTACAGACATGCGTTTAACATGGAGTGAATTTACCATGTTGTCGTATTTTAAAGCATGTGAAGACGACCATCATCCGAATGCGCATGCTTGTTTGTTAAAATTACGTTTGGTTTTGCAATACAGGTGAGTTGCTGTTGTTGTTGTTGTTGTTGTTGTTGTGCTTGGAATGGACTGCTACTCACCCTTTCACTTGTTTCAGTCCAATTTCCAAATGGCCTGTTTGTGCAGACGGTGACGTTCAAAATTCGCCGCTCTGCAGTAATTATTCAAGTTATTTATTAAAACGCAAGCATGTGAATTTGGCCTGTCGACTGACTCAAGCCGAAGAAAAAATCATCATGTTCATGCTTGAAGACAAAGAGATCAGAGAAATAGAAAAATGTGGAGATTTGGCATCAAGACGAAATTTAATGAATTGTGTCGATAAAGGTGAAACAAAAAGTAACCATGCGTCCTTTGATGTCTTGTATTCGCCACAACGAGATGGTGGCTTTGCGTTTCAGTCCAATCTGCTTGAAGTGGAAAAAAAACAATTGTTACAAAGATTTGCAAAAAATGGGATGCATTGGATCAGTTGCTGTGCGATAAAAGACGATTCCTTCAATGCCACTTACGAAGGAAAAAAATGCATTGCTTTCATTGATTCGCTGTGGGATATGAAATTGACAGACGGGTTTTTTTCTGTTGCCACTGCAATGATGAGTGGCAACGTCTCGCTTCAAATATCTTCTTCCTCCACTACAAAACTATATCAAAACACCCAATATTTTTGTCAAATGTTGACTCGTTGGGTGTTGAAACGAGATCAAGGTAGGTTTCTAGGTGTTTTCTGTTGTGGGCACTGTTCTTCGTCCTACGGTTGTTTTTTTATTCTTTTTCTAATTGTCTTATATTTTTAATTGTCATTTGCAATGGTCATTTGTCTGATTTTTGGTCGCAGGTCATGAGATGGCTGCTCTTCAAATAATGATTAAAGCTTCTTTTGATTGGAAAAGGAAATCCCCCATTTATGGTAAACTTCCAAACACAAAAGAATTTTTTACTGGTAGCAGAAGTAGAAGTTCTACATTCCCGACGTATTTACAAAAAGATGCGGGAGATAATGCTTACCGTAATATATATTTGTTACCCCTGGCAGCATTGGCTGCCAACCAAAAGATCAACGTTGTCAAACCAACATTTGACGTCTCCACAGTACCGAGCATGCTTACTGAAACAATACGTTTGCCAAAAGACGCGCATGAAATTATCTCTACGACCACAAATTATGCGAATTCAACAACCACTTTGGAAACAATGGACAATTTAGGTCCTTCCGCCTCCATTAGTGTGCAAGACGTTCAAGCGTTCATGAAACAGCCTTTGTCCGAATTTGTCAAGTTTGACGAGTACGTGACTTTTCAACCACTGCAATCCAACAACCATTGCCCAAACAAACCACCCTACGATTTGAGTGGACATGTCGACGCTGAAACGGTTGTTGCAAAACAAACGCGACAGAGAATACAAGACGATTGCCAAGTGTATGCCGATAAGCAAAATTCCAAAAAAAAAAGCGTTTGTGTGGGGATCACACCCGAATTAATGTTGGAATACGAACGACAACAAGATGAACAGGGGGTTGGTCAAGTTGAACCCTCGTTCACTGCATCGGCCAAATCAAAATTGACAGCTTTAAAAACCACATTGAATCAAGCATTGGTGCAAGACACGAAACGAATGAAAGAGGGGCATGCCTTTTTAGTCAAAAGAGCGAATTTTGTACCACGCAACAGTACGAAACGTGCGGTGTTGGAATACCGCTTGAAACAAAACAGTGGGTTGCGAGCATCCATGGGACTCACTCATTTGGTTGCCTGCATCGTGTCTTCCAATTCCAACCAAGATATGAAATCCTTCAATCCATACGTCGAAGAAGATTCAGATGGAATTGAAACGGGCCATTTGTTGAATGGCACGGCCGGTATCATTATGGTGGCCAATCGTATTTCTCAATTGCGTCGTACTTTGGGTTGTGTGAACGATGTTGAAGTCGCATTAACTCGTCGAATCGATGCCAAAAAAATGCGGAAAGAAATTGATGGTTTAGTGGGCAATCTTTTGGCCACTCGCCATTATTCCAAAAATTTAACCAACAATGAATCCAGTTATGACCCACGTTTTTTAATGTTTGAATTTTTAACCACGTTTTTGCTGAGAAAATCGCAAGTGTATTTGACCGAAGTCTTCATGAAACGTGCCGTTTCAGGTGGGGAAAACGAATGGGGCGATGAAATACAATCGATGGTGCATCAAATGATCATGGGTGCTGGAAAAACCACCGTGATTGGTCCTTTGATGGCACTGATGTTGGCCGATTCAAAATCGTTGGTGACGCAATGTGTCCCCAACGCCTTGTTGGACATGTCACGCAATGTCATGTGGGCTCAGTATTGCCAAGTCATTGTAAAACCCGTGTACACTTTGACGTTCAGCCGGTCTTGGCCCACTAAACCGGAAACATACGAGCGAATGTACACGAAAATGGTTCAAGCCAGAAGTTTGGGCGGGATCGTCGTCACCACTCCATCCGCCATCAAATCAATTGTAAACAAATACATTGAATTGTTAAATGTGATTGCATCAGTGGAGGACACGTCGTTGTTGACAGGAGTAGTGCCGGACCCAGATGTTGAACGAGCACAGCGGTACGACAAGAAATACAAATTGAATCGATCTACAAAACGAAAATACAGTTTAAAAAACATAAACGATACCGCGGACGCCATCGCAAGAGTGATGAATTTATGGAGTGAAAGAGAACGTGGTATTTTATTGTTGGACGAAGTCGATATGTTGTTGCATCCTTTACGGTCTGAATTGAATTTCCCCATTGGTGAAAAATTTCCATTGCAGCCAAACCCAACACGATGGGACTTACCCATTCATTTGATGGATGTGTTGTTGGAAGCAGCCTCCGTGGCCATGGATCGTGGTGCTGCCACAAACCAAAACAACAAAGAATTGGTGGAAGCATTGCGCAGTGGGTTGGAAGAGAAATCGTTGCAGCGAACCCCGCATTTGGTATTGTTGGACCATGAGTATTACGGCAAGAAAATTAAAAACATTATGGCTAGTAAATGTTTGACGTGGATGAAAGCACATCATGTGTTTGAAGGATTGAACGATGTACCTAGTCAAGACGAAATGATGGAATACGTCACACGAGGAAACAGTTCGAGTCAATCCACCAAATCGAAAGTGGCACAGTTGCATGGTCAACACTATCGGGACGACAAAGAAGCCGGCAACAGCGCGGTACAAGTATTGAATTTGGCGTACGACTGGGTGGCTTCGTTTGTGCCGCACTCCATGTCTAAAGTCAACCGTGTCAGTTTTGGTTTGTTGCAAGAAGCGGATGAAGCTGTCTTGGGAGGCGATCAACCAACGTCAAGAAAATTGTTGGGCATTCCATTTGTGGGCAAAGATGTACCCAGTTCGGCGGCCGAATTTGCTCAACCGGACGTATTGATTGGTGCTACTGTACTTGCGTATCGGTACGAAGGATTGCGCGAGAGTGACATCAAAACCGTGGTACGATTGTTGAAAGAAAGTTTAATGCAAGAATCGGGCCCTAAATCAAAACGACCAGCTTATGTGACTTTTGAAAAATGGGTCAACGAAGCCTGTCTGCAACAAAGTAAAACCCGACGCGTCATGGATTTGGAACTGTTTCAGTTGAGTGACCCGAAACAACTGCGACAACTTCATGCGTTGGTCTCCATGGAACCGTCCGTTATTCATTACTATTTGCGGGACATTGTGTTTCCCAAAACAATGCAACAGCAAAATGTCAAAATATCTTCCAGTGGGCAAGAACTCGGTTCCGACATTCTGTTTGGAAGAAGGTTGGGGTTTTCAGGCACCCCGTCCAACTTGTTGCCCGTGGACATTGTACCTTGCCATTTTGAAAAAGGTAGTGAAGGCAAAATTTTAAGATGTTTGACCGACGATGCCATTACGAAGGAAGCCAAAATTTCCATTGAATGCGGTACAAAGGAAGCATGGGCAGTGCAAGACGTACTGGATCAAATTGCGCAATCCACGGATCCACCTTTTCACGCATTGATCGATACGGGTGCATTGATCACGGGGTACTCCAACGAAGAAGTAGCCAGGTACTTGACGGACACGGGCCTGCCACATGTGCAAGGATGTGTGTTTTTAGATCATTTGGACCGAAAGATGATTTATTTAAGAGGTGCCGCCCGTTGCATTCCTTTGAGTGAGTGTGGGTTGGGCAAAAGTAAACGATTTACGTTTTACGACCAAGTGCACACGACAGGAATGGACATCAAACAACAGATCTCTGCCTGTGCTTGTTTGACAATTGGAAAGGACATGACGTTTCGTGATTACGCGCAAGGTGCTTTTCGAATGCGTGGGATTGGCAAAGGTCAAACGATCCATTTGTACATTGTGCCCGAAATTAAAAAATTGATTCAAAAAACATTGCCTCAAATGACCGGGCACGTCGAAGACGACGTCGCGGCGTGGTTGCAGTTGAACAACATGAAGATGGAAAAGTTGCAATTCTTACAATTGTGCAGCCAATCGATACAAACTATTTGGCGCAAAGTTGCGTTGAACAATTTGATCAGCTCCAGTGGCATTGAAGGCATGGTGGGTGTGGCCAACAAATTGCCCTCGGGGCGTTTACGTTTCCATGGCAAGTCGGCCGGGCATGAAACCATGCGGGCGTCCATCAATGCCCTGAAAGATTTTGTTGATTTCAACATTCCTTCCACGGTGCCCGTGTCGTTACCGTATTCAAAAACATTGGCCAACATGGTGGAGGACAATTCGGCATTGGTCCAAAGCGAGGCACAAAAAAAAACAGTCCAAATTGTCATGAAACAGGTGGACGATGTCTTGAAATCCAACGATACCGGTGAACAAGGCAAGAAAGGGTTGAACAGTGAAATGACCAGAGAAAAGGAAAGAGAACAAGAACAACAGAAACAAAAACAACAGCAACAACAAGTGGAATCCATGTACGCCAGAGACAATTCCGAACCGCACCAATGGTCGATGAAGTTGTTGGACCAAGTCCCTTTGGATTACGACACTTCTTTGAAAGAAAGCAATAAAGGCACTGTGTGGAACAACACGGATTTTCCCTTTTACCCCATGACGATTTTTAGTCCACGGCCAAAAGATTTTAAATTTGGGAAAGTTTCGTTCGAGCGAATCAAACCCTTGACTTTTCCACAAGACATGTTGCAATCGGTGAATTTTGCACCGATTGGTCGTGACACTACGAAACCATTGAAACTGAAAAACGTCACCATTGTGTTGGATTGGATTCGGTCGTCAACGTGCAGGCGCACGGTTGTCTTGACTTTGTCGGAAGCAGAAACGTTGCGACGCATCATACAAACCAGAAGAAAATACAACGTCAATACCAGTACCAAATTGGCGTTGATTGTGCTGCCCCAATGCACTGTCTTGGAATGCACCGTTGGGTACAACGCCGCGACCGATTTGGATTTGTCCATCATGGCCAGCACCAAATTTTGGAACAATGAAATGTTTTACCAAGAGGACGAAACGCAACGGTTGCTGGAAGCACTCCACCACAATGAAAAAGCCAACCGCCGTGAATTCTTTGAGGCCAGTTTGGCTGCCCGACGTCGTTCCCGAAATTCTTGGACCGGTACCCCCATTCGATCGATCTTTGCGTTTGAAGACGGGGCCGCGTTCAACCATTTGTTGGGACTGGTGGACCGTGTGCGTTCAAGTATGAAACATTGCAGCAACATTGCTGATGCCTGTGCGAATGCCGATTTGGACGGCAATGGTTTTTTGTCCCACGACGAAATCATGTTGGTGTTTGAACAAGTAGGGGTGGATCATGTTAGTCCACTCGAACTCAGTCAATTGGTGAGCATGATGGACGTGGACGGGGACAACGCCATCGAATACGACGAATTTGTGAAATTGTTTAGCCCACAAATGTCCAGTGGTGACAAAGCCAAGCAGCTGCGCCAGTTGACAAAAAACAGACACGACGACGAAGAAAAACGAGACGAAGGCGACGAAGGCGACGAAGAAGAAAGAAAACGAGAACAACTAAGGAAAGTGAAAAAAAGGAAAGAACTGCGTGAGCGCCAAAAAAAAAAGCAACAAAGGCAACGAGAATTGGACGAAGAACGCAGGAAAAAGAAAAGGGAAGAAGAAGAGCGAAGGAAAAAAGACAGGGAAGGAGAGACCAAGGAGGAGGAAAGAAGAAGAGAACAAGAACAAATCTATGTGCAGCAACGACAAGAAAGAGAACGAAGGGAACAAGAAACCCGCGAACGAAAGAAGAAAGAACGCGCTGAGAAAAGAAGGAAGGAAAGAAGGGAACGGGAGGAGAGAGAAGAAAAAGAAAGAAAGGAGAGAGACGAAAGAAAAACAGATGTGACTGATGTGGTGGTTGATGTCGGCGAGGAAGAGGAAAAAATCGACACGACTGGTGGTGGTGGTGGTGGTGGTGGTGGTGGTGGTGGTGGTGGTGGTGGCACGACGACAACGACGACGACGACGACGACGACGACAAAAGTTCGAAAATTGGATTGTACAACGCTGTCTTCAATGGAACACAGTGTCAATTTTTTCAATCTACCCACTCATGTCAATACGACCAACGGAATACTTTTGAACGGCTGGTAAGTTTGTGGCTGTTTGTGTTGGCGTTCGATCTGTTATACTGTTCGACTTCCAACTACCCTTACACTAACACTTGTCATTTAAAACTGCCATGTACCACCCCGCCTTCGTAGCTATTGTTTGCACACGCTTGTTCTTCCAACTGGCGAATGTTTCAAAAAAATAAAGCATGCACCTCGTCCATTGTGTCAAGATTTTGGTGTCAGTGGCCGAGGTCAGTGTTGTTGCTTGGGGTTCTCGGGTTGCCTCAAAAAAGATGCACAAACGTATAACTATAACACTTGCCAGGGGGAACACGCGATTTCATTGCCCTGTTGCAAATGCGGAAAGGCCGAGTTCAATTTTGTGGAAGGGCAATGTTGCTGGTGCGAAAATCAGTGCTGTTGCTTGGCCAATCGTTTGTGCACCAATGTTTGTGCACCTAATCCTACCTCTGAACAACCGGATAATTTAGGCATTGGTCTGCTGGGGTATCAAATGAAACCCAACAGTGGATGTTGCAAAAACATCGAATTAGGCGGTGACGGTACTAGTTACAAACCGGTGACAAGCAGTGGTACCAGCGAAGAAGGTGGTGCGCCCGGAGTTGTTGAAATGTCAAGAAGTGAAGTGTGAGAGTTGAGTGTGATAGTGGCGAGTGAGAGTGAGAAGATGTGGTAAACATCTAGAATGGAAATATTTTACTTTTAAGTCTAGCGAGTAACATGTCATGTATATATTATTACCATGGTACATTAAACATATACATGTATGTAGTACCACATTTAAAAATATATGTGTGTACATTACATGTATGTAAACCCCTACACCCTACACCCCCACTATTCCTTCTTTTCGTCAAACAACTTGAGAATTTCTTGACATTTTTTACGACCCTTTTCATTGATCTTGTCATCAAGAAACGACCATCTTGCAATTCTCATGTTAGCTTTGGAACAATCGTATGCCGTTATGTTGTTGTCCAAAGTACCCGTCGTTGTAATGTCGGCATGTGAAAGAAGAACTTCGACAAGCGATGCATTGCCAAGATATGATGCTACGATGAGTGGTGTTGTTCCATCGTTCTTAGGTTGATTGATTTGAATCTCTTTTTTGGCCAACAAAGCATTGACTACTTTCATATGACCCTCTTTACACGCAATTGACAGTGGTGTTGTTCCATCGTTCCAAGCTTGATTGATTTGAATCTCTTTTCTGGCCAACAATATATTGACTAATTTCCAATGTCCCTCCTGACACGTGATGTACAGTGGTGTTGCTTT
>Ga0115007_10001596_pt1 | contig 14466 bp, 6 predicted proteins | sample ArcOceMetagenome_2_FD_87166 | JGI IMG/M metagenome (GOLD analysis project Ga0115007, IMG submission 87166) | Marine eukaryotic phytoplankton communities from Arctic Ocean - Arctic Ocean ARC135M Metagenome | ecosystem: Environmental > Aquatic > Marine > Oceanic | place: Arctic Ocean | collected... | reverse complement strand
TTTTTTTGTTTGGTGGGATGTATTATGTGGCACCGACAAAGCTTATCGAAAGAGCCTGGGTAAAAGGAAAACGACGGCACACGAAATTAGTGGAGCAATGAAAGAACACTAGAACTACGGGTAGTATGTAGTATCGGAAAGCGGAAAGAGGACGGTAACGGTAAAAAGACACTAGAAACAAGGATGTGTGTGTGGTACATTATACCTACAACATGTATGTAAAAACCTCGACAAACAAAATGAATAGATGGAGCTCCATATATAAATAATCTCAACCTTCAACAAGCAACAAGGCTTGGGTGTTGTGTGTGCCGCACACACACACACCTTCACATTCTTTGTATCCAGTATCCAGCTGCACACAAAGTGTCGTGCGTACATGTAGTACAAGTACAAGGTACACATTATACAACTTTTAACGACGATAGATACTTTTTATTATTTTTAAAATATTATAATATATATCTAGCGAAACTACCTGTAGAGATGAATAGAGATGTATGTGCAGTCCTGATACGTTTTTACTTTTCTACCTTCGTGCAGCCTCTTTCATCGCTGTGCCACGTTGAATGCCTAAAATATCAATCGTACAATGCAACCGTACCAAGGAAGCCAAATCAGCTTCGTTGCATTCCGAATTAAAGATCACAATGCACCCCGAATTCACCACTTCTCTGATGTTAAAATCGTAACATTGACCCGTCATTTTGGCATAAATGATTTCGTTGGCCAAATCACCACTGCCTTGCATAATAATGACGGGAATGCCCAAACGTATCGCTTCAATGGTTTCGCCCCAAGCCGTGTGCCCATTGTTGGCCAACACGCACACGGCACGGCACGACCCGGCAAGGCGGCGCACCATGCCAAATTTGTGTTTGATGAATTCAGCTTGACGGTCGCCCCAGCCATTAAAATCAGAAATGACCAATTGATGGGTATGGTATTTACTCAAAGGATCTTCGATGCCACCCGGTGTAATACCCAATTGACAAATGTTACGGCAATAATCGGCGTATTCTTTCCGAGGAGAAATGGCGGCAATGCCGGACGCCAACCCACCGTCGATGACCAGAGCATCAATGGCGGCAGCAGCACGCAAAATGCCGTCACGATAAAAATCTTGAATTTTATTGCTGGCATCGTCCTCCAGCGATGCAACGTCCCCAATCATGACAATGACGGGCGTGTTGGGCACGGTGTCGGGCAGTTGGAGTCGACGCAGGCAACTCTTCTTGTGCAACTCTTTGGAGGGGGCTTGCAAGTGGCGCTGTTTGATGCGGGATTTGCCCGTTTCATTGTGTGCATCGGTTCGATCGCGATGGGAGGCTACGTAAGCGCCGTGATCGACGCGAGGTGGTTCGCCGGCACTGACGGGTTGCTGTTGTGGGGGTGAAGGTTCGGGTTCGGGTTCGAGTTCGGGTTCAGGTTCAGGTTCCTCCTCCACTTCGGGTTCGGGTTCCGCCTCTGCTTCGGGTTCGGGGTCGGGATCATTGGCCTTGTTCGCATCGAGTTCGGCACGTTCTTTGTTGCCACGTTGAATCGCTTGGATTTTCGCTGCCGCTTCGTTTTGTTCGTTCAATGCTTGCCTGGCTGAATTACCACGCTGCACGGCTTGCATTTTGGCCGCAGCTTCGTTCTGTTCGGCAATCTCCTCGGGTGTTGCTTCATTTGTGGGCTCCATTTTGCAGTAATCCTATTCTGGGCGATCGAGCGATCAAATGCTGAAACGACGAACTGGAAATATAAGATAATTTCTGCTCATTTCGTTCATTGTTCCTCCTCTTTCTTCTTTGTATATTCTCTTCGCTTGCTGTTACACCCCTGACATTGCCCTTCTTGTTAGTTTGTCCACACATGTATTAGTTAAATGTATACAACATATATCTCTGAAGATCGCTTCGTGCAATATATATTGTGCTTGATTTGATTGGCCCATTGATTTTTGATAGAAATCACTTTTTTTATCGGGTCATCACTAAAAATTTAATTCCTCTTCCTCTTATTAGTCTCCTCCCGTCGTCGTCAGCTCTCTCCACCAACAACAACCACCCCATGCCAAAATGGTGCTGCCGCGAATGTGTCAAACGACGCACTTACCAACCCTCGGCGGCCCGTCCCAGTGGTAAGATTGTGCTTCGTGCCATTCAAACCGTCGACGCTGTCTCAGTGGGAAGCACCACGACGGACGGCCTTCTCTCCTTGTCACTGAATGAAATCGTTCGATTGGAGTACCTTCGCGACGATGGTTGGTGGTACGGCACATCGTCCTCTTCGCATCAAAAGGGGTGGTTTCCGTCCACCAGCGTTGATTTTCTACCGGGCTTCAAACTGGGCATCTCCAGATGTTCACAATGTTTTGTCTTGAACCCACAATTGCAAAAACAATTGCCGGGTCTTCGCACAACTACCAAGAACTCAACAGCATTGGCAGTGCGGCACACCAACAAAACCATCAAAACCAACACATTACCGTTGTTGGGCCCCTTGGCACACCACCAGCACATCAACCCCAACCCTTCCTTTCCAACACAGTCCGCCTACGCGACGGCACTTGCTACCACCACCAAAGCCGCAATGACCAGTTTAAGACCTTTGTCTTCGCCATTGAAAGTTCAATCTTTTTTCGGTCCCCAATGCCAAAACTTGGAAATATTATCCCTCTCTCCGTTGTTGCTCAAATTGGAAGGTTTTTTAGATGGTCCGACGTGTCGGAGTTTAATTGCAGCGGCATATCAACGTGGGTTTTCAGCGGAAGAATCCGGTTGCCATGGCGATGAACATCATGAACATCATGAACATCATGAACAGGAACACGACCATGACCATGAACATGTGGTGCCACAAGAAGGTTCAAGCGAGGAAACAAACAGTGGCAATACGGAGCAGAGTACCACCGCAAAGATTCAGGGTGCAACCCCAATGGAAACCAACGCCTCGTCCACCACCGTCAATACGACAACATCAACATCTTCTTCCGACGACAACGACGAACCCATGGAACAAGATCGCAGCAATGCCGAACGCACATCCACCGCCTGTTGGTTACGCAAGTATGACTACGAATCGTCCCACACCACCACGGAAGAACCCCACATGGTAGCCTACGAAGATCGTTTTGCCTTTGTTGAAACTGAAAAAAAAATCAGCAACATCTCAAATTTACCCGTTTCACATCAAGAACCATTGCAAATAGTACGATATTTTCCTGGTCAAAGATTTGTACCACACATGGATTGGATCGATGATTACACCAAAGAATCCTATGGTGGCCGTGTCATCACCGTGTTGATTTATCTGCAAGCACCCAAAGAAGGTGGATCAACTACATTTCCAAAATTAAAGAAAGAAGTACCACCAATGATGGGTACCGCTTTGTTTTGGTACAATTGCCATCCAACAGACGATGTAAAAAACAATGTGGTCGTGGACGAAAGGTTGCTGCATGCCGGGGAACCAGTTCTTGCCGGTGAAAAGATCATTGCGGTTACTTGGGTGCACCCTTTTGATGCCACTGAATTGCGGGAGAGGTGATGGGATGTTGTACAGACGTATCGATAAGTTGACACTTTAGATTTAGACAACTACAAATCTGACATGTACCCGGTACACATACATTTGAATACATGTAGAAAGTAGAAATTAAACCGAGAACAGTAGATAAGTGTGTAACACATTTTGTGAGTAGATGTACACTTTCGCGATAGTTGCCGTGCCTTAGATATATAAAAAGAACAATTGCTTAGAGCTTTTTACCTATTAATGTACACATTATTTTACAAAATTATTAAAATTGTTGCTCAACTTGCCAAACCTCTTTGTTGGTCGATGAATACAGGTAAAAAAAATAAAAGACAAGAGGTTCGGTGACATTCATAAATAAATATGTCCCCCGATTCTCTCTCAACCATCTTTTTCAACCAGCATACAATGCTAATCTTCTCCCGTTCATTCAATCAGCAATGACAAAATCATCATCATCGTCGTCATCCTCTGCCACGGGGTCTTTTGATTCCGTTGGAACAACAGCAGCACCGCCGTTTGCAAGTTTGCCTGGTTCTTCTTCGTCATCAGAAAAATCATCTTCGTCATCTTTAAAATCATCATTTTCGTCATCGTTGCCGTCAATACCATTCATTAAATCAAACATCGTTGGTTCTTTGTCTAGACCAACGTCGAGTTTGTGTGGTTTGAATTCGGGCAAGACTTCTTTACCGGCAATGTCCACAGCAATTGTTTCACTGTGATCCAATCCAAGATAACAGTCCGATTTGATAATCTAAAAAAAGAAACGTCAAAAAGATAAGATAAGAAGGAAAGAAAAAAAGAAAGTCAATTAACCGAAACAGATCAAGTCAACGCACAGCAACAGTCCAAAAAAAACACAAGAACACTTACAACTGTAAATTTATAAGTACCGGCTTGGTCTGGCCCACGAAATTTAAAACGGGTCGGTAATGTTTTACGCAATTGCACAATTCGATCTTCGATCACCAATGATTCACATTTGTCAAAGATACGATCTTCTTCTTCTTCTTCTTCCTCGTCGGAATCTTCGTCGGAATCGTATTCTTCATCGTTGTCTTTGGCAAGTTGCATTTTAATTTTCTTTTTCTCTTGATCTTCAATTGCTTTCTTTTCATCTTCCTGTTTTTCGTCTTCTTTCACTTTCTTTAATTCAATTAACAATTCATCAATTTCAGCATAGATTGGTTCACTGTCCAAACGATCTTGTGCGGTGATGACTTGTGTCATCAACAAACGTTGGTGCTGTGGTGCTTTACTGCGTTCTTTGGAATTTGGGTCTTTGGGCATATGGTACAATAAATACGCCCACCATTTTTCTTTTTTGGCAAACGGATACCATGCCGAATGAACAGGTTGCGCTTTTTCAGCTAAATCACCACCTGCAAAATGAAATGAATGGTGAGTGTGTTTCTTTGCAACAACAACAAACAAACCAACACACCAACCAAACACCACACCAACCAAACACCACCCCAACCAAACACCACCACTTACCTTTAATGTTGTCAACCTGATGCCTTTTCAAACGAAAATCAACCGTAATTAAATCTTCTGCTACCACTTGATCTTCACCATCAACACCGTAATGCACAGACAGATTCAAGTCGGGCAACAATACTTCCACTGCTTTGACGTCCGATTTTTCTTGGTCGCTAAAATTCTTTTGCCCTCTTTTAAACGATTCCCCGTCTCTTTCCAAGGCATCGCCTCTTAAATATACTCTCATTTCATCTTCTCTTCTTTTGATTTGTTTGCCACGTTTGTTTTCACCAATTTCACGAGACGTAAAATGTGGCAATTGCAACAGACTGGATTGCAACGAGGAACTGCCACTGAGATTGTTGCGGGAGGAGGAATTCAATGGTGGGTACCAAATGGCTTGCGTCATGCATTGCGAAAACATTAATACATTGTGCACTGTCATCAACCACTGACCAGCTTCAGCAACAAAACGTGGGTTAGCACCACACGCTTTGGTACGTTCTTCACCAATGTTTGCCAACGATTCAATCAACAATGGGACTTTTTTCAATACTTTTTTGGATGCTTTGGCCAGCGTTTCGTCCACTGTAACACGGTGCAAATGTGCGTACATCAATATAAATGCTAATTTGTTGCCAATAAAATGGTTGAAGAAATTTTCAATTTTTTTCCCTTCAAACACACGAAACATGGGTTTTGGCAACAGACCCTTGGCTTTCAATTGCTTTTCTAAATCACTCAATGCAATGGCTGTTTTTTTATCTTTCAAGTAATCCGACAAATCTTTGTATTCCGCTGCCATGCACAATATTTCTGGAACGTGTTTCATGGATGTGTTTTGATTGTATAATTTTAAATCACCAAACACAGAATATGTTTCAGTCAAGACTGCGTCCATGTACGCACGTGACCAACTGTAATACTTCCAGACGCAGACGGGAATCACAATCACCAACACTAACAAGTACACGATCATAATCATTGTGTGGTTTTCACTTTCCATTAAAAACGAGGGCAAACCAAGGGACACTTCCATGGATTGTTTGCCGTCTGGGTTGCCGTACTTTTCCCAATTTTCTCTGGCTTCCGGGTCGGTCAACGCTTCGTACGCTTTGGCAATGGTCATGAATTTCTCCTCCGCCGCCGAATTGCCAGGATTTTTATCGGGGTGCCAGATCAAGGACTGTTTACGGTAGGCCCGTTTGATTTGTTTGATTTCAGCACCCGGTTCCACACCCAAAATTTTGTGAGGATCGAATTGCATGATTTCCGAATCCGCACCCGCCAAAGCCATGATAAAGACAAACAAGGCCCACAACAACAGCAAGATGATGAACTGCACCGTGAAACAGGACGTGAAAAGATTGTTGCACTTTTTACGCTCTTCACGAATCCGTTCAAACTTTCTTCTTTCGGCCGCTGTTCTGCCTTTGCCCAAGTCCTTCCCCACGTTTGCACGTGCTTCCAGAAACAAGTAAAATTGTTTGATGTTGTACCAAGTCGCGGGCAGCAAGTAAAATTGAAGCATGGTACCCATAAAGTAGTAAAACGCGGAGTTGTCATACACGACGCCCATGGTTTCGTGGGTGTGGGGGGGGAGAGTTCGGTTTAGAGGTGATGGTTGTGTCCACGTGGTGAGGAAACCTTTGCTGTGAGTGGTCTGGAAAATTAGCTGGAACCGAAGAACCGAAGACTCATGTCTACAACTACCCCCTATATTTACATGTCTCTCACAACTACAGCACCGTCCTCGTACGCCACTGCAACCAAATCGGCTCGGCCGTCGCTCGGCACGGCAATGTCATTCGCCTGCACTGCAACACCCGGTGGTGTTTCCCACAATGGCGCCACTTTACATTTTGTAACAAAAGCTTCGTGATCGTAGTACGATACAATGTTGTCATTTTTCATTGCATGTGCTTTAAAATCCCAATGCAAAGCACTGCCGTCGGAAGAGGTCGTGTACACGGACGAAGTGGTGGATCCGAAACACAGACTTGTCACGGCTTCCCTGTGTTTTTGTGAACGATTCTTGACTTGGCCTTGTCTTGTGTCCCAGATACATACATGCCCATCGCTTGTCCCTGCCATTACCAAATGTTTGTCGGTTGGATGTGCCGCTACACTGGTATAACTTACCGAGGCATCTTCATCTTTGAATGCCGCTACGACGGCGTTGCCATCTTTTGTCGCCACGCGTGGGTCCCATAATTTCAATTGTGCAACGGGTGATGCCCCCACCGTGGCAAAACAAGGTGATTCTTGTAAATGTGTGACATCATTAATTGCTGAATTTTCACGTACATTGAATGGAACAATGGACGTGGAGTGTGCGTTCTGGTACAGGGCTTCCAACAAGTAGACACCACCCGAATCGGTCACGGCAACGGCCTGCTGCCTTTGTTTGGCCGCCGAAATGGCAGTAATGGAACATGGTTCCTTGGCATCTGGGTTCAAGGCAATCGAAAAGGAAGAAGATGGAAGAAACAACGCTTGTTTTTTATCGACTTGGACTATGCAGACATTGCCAGCATCGGTACCAACAACGACGTTGTCGATTTGATTGATCTGACCAATCGTTGTTTCACTTGACATGCACGTGACCCCACCAGGTGTGGGTCTCCAATGTTCTTTTCGCAATTCTAAATCGTTGTCGACGGGCAAAACTCGATTCAAATACAAACAACCTTTTCCACCGGCGTCGCCATGGCTTGAACCACCGACTAGAAGCAACGATGTTGGTGGTTCGTTGTCCACCGATGACCAGAGATCTTTGCAAAATTCAATGGACGTGGGTCGATGTGAAAAGAAAGTGGTGCCTTGCCTTGTTGGGTCGGCAAATTGATTGGTCAACAGAGCAGACATGGTGCTTGTTGTGTGAAGATGCCCTGGAAACAAATCTCAACGGGTTGGTTCGTTGTGGGTATTGATTCGTTGTGTGAAGCTCTGGTTGGTTCGTTGTGTGAAGATGGGCAGGTGGAGGGTCAACTCAGGGGGGGGGGGTCAAAGTCTGCCAAGTCGAAAGTCCCCGATTTCGAGATTTGCTTTGCGAGATTTGCGTTGTTCAATCGACAACGTTCTTCAACTTTGCCAGGTTCGATGCCTCTGAACCAAAATAACAACGTTGTCCAAAGTTGAAGAACGTTGAACTCAATTATATAACAACGCAAATCCAATATTATAACAAACACAGATGGAACACAGATGTGGAAGGAAAATCCTGCCAGCAATTTGTAAACTTGGCCAAAATACAGTAAAATTTTAATTCGTTTCAACATACCAACAAGATACCGTCTCTGTGTATACCGAATTAACCAATGCGGTTCTAGTTCAAACCCCCACAACAACACACATCAATAGAAGTGTTGGCAATGATTTGCAATCCCATGGTCGCGTCGACAAAACAACACTTGGAATAAAAAAACCACAGAAAAGAATTTCTTTTGGCACCGAACTTGTACTGAAAAAAAATAAGTTCACCACAAGTTTTTCATTAAACATATTTACCTCGACAAACCAAAATAATACTGCAGCAATCATGCCCAGTCAAACCAACGAGGATTCTGATTTTGACATGATCAAAAAAATTGACAAAAAGAAACGCAAATCAGGGTCCACAAAAGACAATAGGAATGCTTTTCCTGTGTACATCGCACCTGCGTTCGGTTGTATTAGTCCAGACAATCCTTGTCGACGAAAAGCCATCAAACTAGTACATTCTCAATCGCCCTTTATTTGCGCAGGAAGTTGTACGTTCAGAACCAGTATATTTGCACCATGTGTGAAATGTGGTCTAATTCAACCGAAAGGGGAGGTTACGGTTGCCTCGTTTGCATCATTGATGCACGATAAACCTAAACCAGTATTGCTGGATCGTAAAATATCCTTTCTATGGACATTTGATCGTACCATTATCACTTTGATTTTGATGAATTGTCTTTTCCTGTCCATGACAAATCCATTCCCTACATGTTGTCAAATTGGTGTAGAATCCCACGGTGAATCAACCAGTCTAATTACGGCTTCTTTTTTTGCCACAGACTTGGGTACCATTCGCACAGATAACACTGGTCTAGGAAATTCAATTGCAATGATCAACTTGCAAAAAGAAACCCCAAGTGGCAACAAAACAGCCGTGCGTTGTGTAATGGGTGGCGAAACCATGAGCAACGTGTTGCATTATAGAAACGAACTGATTGAAGATACACCGGTTCAGTGGCATAAAACAACTATACCTTGCTGTGTCAATCGAAATGCTACTGGTATTGTACCAATGGAAGGTGTGGATGTACCCACGAAATGTGCTGATTGGGATGAAAGTTACACAGCATTTGTTTTTAATTGGGCCTTCACCATTTGTTTTACAGTGGAAATGTGCATTCAATTTTTAGCCCGTGGTTGGTGTGGAGACAAACCAAACAAAAAGAAATTGATGCCAGGTGGATATTTTACATCGTCCTGGTTTATTTTGGATTTTGTTGTGGTAGTTGTATCATTTTTGTCTGAAATTCCAGGTGTTGGTAATGTTTCAGCGCTTCGTACATTTCGTGTATTACGACCATTACGGACACTGACCGCCATTCCTAGTATGCGTGCATTGATTAATTCGTTGTTTAAATCCTTGCCAAACATGCAATATGTGGTCATGATGATGCTTTTTCTTCCAATTGTATTTGGTGTCGTTGCTGTGACTTTATGGGGTGGGTTGCTTCGTGGTCAATGCCATTATTACGACAGCAATGCCAGTGAATGGCTGATCGATGACTTTCAAGAGGGTCGTTTTTGTGCTCTGAAAAATTTGCCAGTGACCCCGGAAAAATACAACAATCAAACACGTCCAAATGACTATTATAATATTGGTCGTTTGTGTGGGGATCGTTTTTACGGCAATGATAGCTGGTCTATTGTGAACAATACAATGGATTGTATTGCTGCAAAGAATCCAAATTATGGAGAAACACATTTTGAAACAATTGGTGTAGCAATGTTATGGATCTTTGCTGACATTACATTGGAGGGTTGGGTAGACAACATGTACATGATCAATGATGTTTTTTCGGATCGAAGTGAACCCGTTGCTTTGTTTGTGAATATGTATTTCACTTTGATGGTATTGCTTGGTGGCTTTTTCATGTTAAATCTTGCCCTTGCAGTTGTTTGGGACAATTATCAAAAAGAAAGCCAAGCAGCCGATGCAGCGATTCAGGATTCATTGAAATTGGAAAAAATGCAACGTGATCGCAATATATTGTTTCGGTGGAAAAGAAAAGCTACATTGAAAAGAAAACGTCGTGAAACAAGATTGTTAAATGAAAACCTGACATCACAAGTTGTAGGTTCTTTACACGAAGCTGGAGATAAAACAGCAACGGGAAAAGATGGAGAAGATGGGCAAGACGAGCAAGACGGGAAGGATAAAAAAAGCAATAAAATAGTTGTTGGCACACCGAATGTGAATAGAAAATTTACCAGCATTAGCAAACCACCAGCAGCGTTTAATGAAAATGGCCATCCGACTGGTTTTACTATGAAAAGAACTAGTGTAGACGCGGGCAGTTCAATCTTTGCTATCGTTGGAAACCACAAAAAAAGCGCTGATGATGCAAAACAAGATATATATGTTCATTCATGTCGAGGTTGTGTGGTTGGTTGGATCAGTCATCTGGTTCGTTCTGGTCAATTCAGTGCATTCATTACTTTGTGTATCCTGTTAAATGTACTTTTTATGGCCATGGATTACAGTACACCAGAAACCAGTTATTATACTCCTGCCGATTACATTAGATTTTTATATTGGGCAAATGAAAGTTGTTCCGTTGTTTTTTTAATGGAATTGGTATTAAAATTAATTGGTATTGGGTGGACAGAATACGCAAGTGATAATTTCAATTTATTTGATATGGCAATTGTTTGTTTTTCAGTATTTGAATGGCTTCTTTTGTGGACGGGTGGTGGTATTGCCGTCAGTGGACTAAGTGTATTTCGTTTGTTTCGTGTCATGCGAATATTAAAACTTGCTAAATCTTGGAAAGAATTAAACAATCTCATTCGATTAATTGCATTGAGTGTCGGTGATGTTACATCTGCTGCTTTTTTGCTCTTGGTCATTATGTTTATCTTTTCAATGATTGGGATGCAATTGTTTGGTGGTCAGTGGGATGCTGAAATATTTTTACCCGATGATCCTCCACGAGCAAATTTTGACGAATTTGGTTGGTCCCTTGTCACCGTGTTTCAAGTTCTTTCCGGGGAAAATTGGAATGATGTATTGTGGGCAGGTATGAAAGCAAGTGGTGCGCCAGCAGCAATGTACTTTTTAGCGCTCAATATAGGTGGTGGTTTTATCATCTTGAATCTGTTTTTGGCCATTTTGTTGGCAAGATTTGAAGGACCAGACAATGATGTAGAAGAGGAAGAGGAAGAAGACAAGGGTGCTGAATCAATTGACAACGAGAGAAGGAAAAGCATTTTTGACGAAGACGAGGACCACGACGGCAATGGAAATACTAAAAACACTGGCAAGAACCAAACAAAAGTGCATCCTGCGTCAAAGCAAGCTTCAACTGAAACAAAAACAACTGTGTCTCCCAAACGCTTCGAGTCAGCTGAATTAGATATTGATCGAATGACTTTGCCACAACGATTAAGCAGTAAATCAGGACGAACATTGGTTCGGACAAAATCAGTCAATTTTAACTCTCTTCAATTGTCGGCGGTGACTGAAAAACCACCCGAACAAGAATATTTAGAAGATAATATTGAAATGTCTGGGACTTCACTTGGTGTTCTTGGTACGGACAGTTCGATTCGTGCACTTGTATTTCGACTCATTTCCAACAAAAAATTCGAGGGTTTTATTTTGTTTCTGATTGGCATTAGTAGTCTGATGTTGGCGATGGATGAACCCTGGGTAGAGACCTGTGCATGTTTTGATCCAAACGATCCTGCTACCCATTATGCAGCGTGTGATACAACTTTGAATGGAAAATTATTCAATGCTGCACTGGGTGCTATACCTGGCAATTCAAGGCCATATCTTGAATTTTTATTGTACAGTGACTTGATCATTACAATTATTTTTGTGATAGAAATGGTGTTAAAAATGATTGGGTTGGGCATTATCAGAAGTAAAACCGCTTATTTTAAATCGGGGTGGAACACACTTGATTTCTTTATTGTAATCATTAGTGTTGTTGGATTGTTCACTGGACCGTTGATGACTGGTATATGCATAGGTAAAAAAGGTGGTGGTGGTATATTAAAAGCACTTCGTTCCATGCGTGCGTTGCGTGCACTACGACCATTGCGTGTTGTTCGTCGCTATCCAGCTCTTCGACTTGTTGTGTCGTCGATATTTAGAGCTGGTCCAGCAATTGCAAATGTCTTGATTGTCATGACATTGTTTTTTCTAATTTTTGCAATTTATGGTTCACAAAGATGGATGGGTCAAATGGCTGCCTGCAACGACGGTGATGTAGATTCTTTTGAGGACTGCAACGGTGACTTTCTTTTGACCGGTACTCTTTGTTCCATGCTACCAACGCCACAATTAGCGCACGACTGCCTTATGAACGGTGATGCTGGATCTAATTTTACAAGACGATGGGAATCTTTTCCAGCTAATTTTGATCATGTTGGAAATGGTTTTTTAACTGTTTTTGAACTGGCTTCTGGCGAAATGTGGCCTGACATTATGTATTACACGGTTGATGCTGTTGCCATTAACACCTCGCAAATTGAAAATTGGAACAGAGGAGAATCGGCAATATTTCACATTTTAGTTCAACTTGTTTGTTCTTTTCTTATGGTCAATGTTTTTATAGGTGTTGTCATTGAAAAATACAATGAAAATAAAAAAAAAAGTGAAGGTGGTCCCATGTTGACCAGCAAACAATTGTTGTGGTTAGAAAGTATGAAATTGGCATTGAGTGGCAATGCAATCCGCCAAGATGTACCGCCCAAGCAATATTGGCGAGTGTGTATATTTTATATTGTCAAACATCCCTTTTTTGATGGATTCATTATGTTTTGCATCGTGTCTAATACAATTGTATTAATGTGCTCAAGTTTTGACGAAGGGATTGAAAAAGAATTCATTTTAGAAACATTGAATTTTATGTTTTCTTTGATTTTTTCCGTGGAATTTGTATTAAAATTTACTGGTTTAGGTCGGCAATATTTTTACACACGTTGGAATAATTTCGATTTCATATTGGTTGTGTTGAGTTGGGCAGGTGTTGCTTTTACCATTGGACCAATTGCTTCTTTGTTTCGTGTCTTTCGCGTGTTGCGAATGGTTCGTTTAGTCCGTACACAAAAAGGATTGCTTAATTTGTTCAAAACCTTAATATTTTCGTTGCCAGCTCTTGCAAATATCTCTGCCATTGTTGTGTTATTTATGTTTGTCTTTTCTTGCATTGCTATGAATTTATTTGCCAATGTTAAATTGCAAGATAATTTAAGTGATGCTGCGAATTTTCAAACGTTTTTTAGATCATTCAATACATTGTGGAGGTACATTCATTTTTAGTTTTTGCACTGTGCTTTTTTTTGTTTGTTCTTTGGTTCTTTCTGATCTTTTTATTGTTTATGTTTATCTTTTCTCCAACCATTGACACAAACAAAAGAGTTTCGACCGGTGAAAGTTACAATGCTATCATGCATGATTGTCAAATTCAACCACCGTATTGTGATCTTCATAAAGGTGGCGCGGTAGATCCTAACAGTGGTAATTGTGGGTACAAGGAAGTTGCTCCACTCTTGTTTGTGCTGGTCATGTTGGGCATCAATTACATGTTGTTGAATTTGCTCATCGCTGTGATTTTAGACAATTTTATGGAAACACAATCCATGTCCGAAAGTAAAGTTACCGACGAGCATTTTGAATCGTTCGATGATGCATGGAGCTTGTATGATTACAATGCAGATGGTATGATTGAATCGAATCTAGTGCCAGCCTTGATCACTCGTGTGCTTTATCCTTTGGGTTTGAAAGATATTCCATTGCAAAACATGCACGGCATTACCATTCGTAAACATGCCAAACAGATGACACAAACGCTGAATTGCCCGGTCATACATGGAATGGTCGCCTTTGCCTCTCTTCGTTCAGCGATGAACGCACATGCTATGGGTGATATGGATTTGCCGGAAGATGCTTCTGTTGTCCAAGATTTAAAAAAACTTCATCACAAAAAAGCCGGTGCTGGAATCATTCGTAAAATTGAAGAAAAACAAAGAAAAAAATCAAACAATACCCCCAAATTTAGACGTAGCAGTTCCATTAAAAACTCAAACTCGCCGGTTGAGAACCACGAAACGAAAATGGAAGTGGAAGAAGAAGCGAAAAGGAGAGAAAGTGCGTATGAAAAATCGAAATACACGTTGGGTCATACTGTGGCCTGCGTGTCGACACAGGCATTGGCCCGTGGTTTTCGTACACGGAACGTAATAAGA
>Ga0115007_10001595_pt1 | contig 14467 bp, 8 predicted proteins | sample ArcOceMetagenome_2_FD_87166 | JGI IMG/M metagenome (GOLD analysis project Ga0115007, IMG submission 87166) | Marine eukaryotic phytoplankton communities from Arctic Ocean - Arctic Ocean ARC135M Metagenome | ecosystem: Environmental > Aquatic > Marine > Oceanic | place: Arctic Ocean | collected... | reverse complement strand
CGGGGGGGGGGGGGGGGGATAAAGATTGAAACTTACATGTGATCAGGTTTTAAAGCAAGATCAGAAAAATCAGCACCGATACTATGATTTTCTTCACCACTGCTACTTTGCATCGGAATCAGACCTTTTGAGGAGGTGATTTTTGCTAATGCCTTTTCACGTTCGGCGGCTCGCATACCTAGTTTACGAGCCGACGAGTATTCATCAGAGCCGGACGATTCCATACTATTTTATTATATGTCTGTACTGTAGTTTTGAATGATGGAGGAGGAAAGGGTTGTCGTCGAGTTTCTTCAGACTCAGACTGCTTTCTTTGTTCACTCTTTGTCGATTTAGAATTTGTAATAATTTGAAGATCGAAAGTTTCAAGAAAACAGAAAGAAGCACGCACGACACAAAAAACTAAGATCGCCGTTGTTTTACGTCTGCACGTCAACAATGTGTTTATCCATAATCCACATTCAACGACGAAAGCGAAACAAGTACAGATTGAATATACTGTGTATATATATATATATTCAACACAATAAGAAAAAGAAAAGAAAAAAAATAGATAGAAAATGGCTACGAGCAAGTTCCAGAAAGGACCGGATCTGAAGCGATTTATGGTGCGTGAGAAGCGAGACAGACGTTGTGAGATAACGTTGTAATAATAAGACGGCGTGGCGTGTTAGAAAAAAGTTGATTTTTTGACGGTGTATTGCACAATAATTTATTTATAATCTTTGTTTTTCTCGTTGTTTTATGTTCCAACTCATCGATATATAGAACTAACTCTCTTGATTTTCTATCTTTATTTATCCTGTACTATTTGTTTGTAGGACAAAAGATTAAGAATTTCTTTGAATGGTAATAGAAAGATAGTTGGAACATTGCGTGGTTATGATGCTTTTCTTAATGTAGTTATCGAGGAAGCGGAAGGTGACGGAGGAGCATATTTGGGACAACTTGTCGTTCGGGGTAACAGTATTGTACAATTTGAAGCACTAGAACGAATTAATTAAAAAACAACAAATTAATTACTATTATTGGCACGGCCAAAAAAAACAAAATATTTAAGGGAAGAAAAAACACACTACAAAAGTACAAGTAATACATCTCCATTCCAATTCCTGACAGTCTCCGTTGAGGAAAGTGGAAAATATTGAGCAAAAAATAAATTCCTCACTCATTACCTCTACGAACGATTATGACGAAGAAGATTATTTTCCCGAGCTAAATGAATATCGCGAAAGAATACCACGAGCTATTATATGTCATACTATTTAGATTGTCGGCCAACGAGCACTGCATCAGCATTAGCGTCCTGCAATTGGCGTTTGAAGTGTATGCCGTTGATCATCCTCTTCTCGTATTAATACCGTTTTCTATGTTTTAAATTTTTTTGTTGGAACTTTCAAATCATTCATGGATGGTGTTTTACTATGAAAAATGAAATATCTACAGTACATCTGACAATGTATTCTATAGTGTAAAGTCGCTCGTACCAAATCGTATCATGATACAAAAACCTAATTTACTAAAATATTATATATTGTTCATCATTTGGCTAACTAGCTAGCTAGACTTCAACTTGTGACTCAGGTTCAATGTCAGGTAGCTGCTGTAGACGATTAGAAGGTGCCGCTGGCAACTCACAAAGAAATTGAGACATCTCGTTCACTATTAACGTTCCAGATTCCCGCTCAAAGCCTTTGTTACCGGCTAATTCTTGTTTCCGAATCGACCTAACGTACGCTTTAGAGATCTTTGACCAAATCTGAAGAGCTGTCGCACATGATCTAGTTTTGAATGGAACCATATCATGCTTCTTCCTCCATTGTCGAAGAGCCTTTGCCATTATATCACCACTCCGATGTCTTGCTTTCACGAACTGATCGCCTCGATGGATATCAAAGCTCTTAAGAAATTCTACTTGCCACGGTCGTAAGATGTTTTCTATCGCAGTAGGATCGTTAGGATTTATAGGACCAGCACTCTGACGACCACAAGCACATGCCCTTCCCATTTGTGGTAAGAAAAAAGAAATCAGATCATCATTTCCACTGAATGCGGACCACGTGCATTCACACTCACACTCAGCACACTGCGTCGTGTGATCTTGATTTTCTGGTACAGTAACAATATTTTGAATTATTAGCTGATCTTCACCTCCGATATTATTTTGTTGAGCTTGACCAACTAATACATCGCATGTGTTACGCTGTTCTAAAATGATAAGGGCACGAACTGGCTCTTTAATATCATTGCGACGCAAGTCTTTAGAGAGAATATATTCAGGACTACTGCCTTCTTCCAGAGGTACATTGTTCATTGAAATAATACCTTTAGTAGACTCTTCAAACTCTTTTATGATATCTTGTGTTACATCATTACTGCTTTTCATCAATTTACCTTCAGAAAATATATGTGACGGGTGATATGTATCGTCCTCACTTTGATGGTCCCACACACCAATCAGTCGATTGAATCCATTATTATCCGAATCCTTAATTGAAACTGAGTCAACATTATCATTTCCAGTTAATTCACGTTCACCACTCGATGTTAAATCTTGACCATTGTTCCTGTTCGTATTCGTATTCAAATTCTCCTTACTACTTAATGATTCTTCCTCTGAATAGATCTGTTCATCGTTGCCGAATTCTTCAATGTTCATATTCAAAATCTCCATACTTGATGACGATTCTTCCTCTGAGAAACTCTGTTGATCGTTGCCGAATTCTTTAATGGGAGAAGATGCAGAAATGTTTGTAGACGAGTGCAAATTAGAGCTTTTACCGACAGTATTTTGATTATTATTATTATTAATTTCTCTGTTCATCAAACCCGCTTGACGCCAGGTATCATAAACACGACGGAATTTATTTCTATCCTCTTGATTGGGGCCTATTTTTTTAATTCCTTGACAGCTACGAAGCCCAAAAGGGCTGATTGATGTACAGCTATCGTCACGGTTGATAGTAATATTCCTGGAAGATTGTTCCATCTTTTTATTACCGGGAGGAGTTAACAACGACTTCTTTACCGAATGGGATCCTTTCCCCGTTGATTTGGCGTTGAAATTGTTAGTAACATCGCCAAAAGACCTGTGAACATTGGTCGACTGTGGAGTATCTGAGCGGTGTTTGATACCACCAAGAGATCTACGAGTGTACGCACGGGAGCTTAACGCAGAAGTTTCATTAGTGGTGTCAGTTCCATTTGAACGAATTATAGTTTCCCATTTTTGAAGGACTGTTTTATCAGTCTCCAGTGAACATCCAGTAACACCGCGATTATCTAAACAAATATTTTCGATATCCTGATTTATTGGTGTGACTATTTCCGATGTAGATTCGATTTCTTGCCTGCCATATTCGTCGTCGTTATCGTCGTCACTGCTGCGCTCGTCTCGGTGTTCTAAAAGGTTCATCCAGAACGATTTCCCAGCTGCAAAAGGACTAGCCCCACTCTTCATTGTATTCCCAGGCGAACTTTCTTCATTAATATCCATATCGCCATCTAAGATTATTTCTAGATCATGTTGACTGTTGCTACTATGACTAATAATTGCGGCATTTGCCTCTGCAGATTCCTTTGACGAGGGAGGGTTGGTAGCCCATTGGGTTGCTGGCAGCAGTCTCATTACACTTGTTTTCTATCAGGCTCCTATAAGCTAACAAGTACCGTCAGAAGAAGTTTATAATGTTTCCTATTCTCTGATGTGCGTAGATGAAGGCAGAAAAAGGTATGAAGTATGAAGGATGAAGTATCAAGAAATGAAGTATCAAGGCAGAAGTGAAGAAGGAAGAAGGAAGGGAATAATAATAATATGTACGACTAGATGAGAATTTAAGAAAAACGAGTTCAAAATTTTAAAATTGCACACAGGCGCACAACAAGCCGAGCCCCCCCCCAAAAATAATTAAATTGAAAATCAAGCGAAACCGCATCCCCCAAGCGCAGACACTATATTTTTTATACTAGTACTACTAGTGTACTAGTAAGGCTTTTTAGGACACATTGTCTTTGGATAGTCTAGCTATGGATGATAGTTTGAGTGAAAGATAGAAAAGGATACCCCTCTTGTCATTAAGGCCAATGCTGCTTGCTCCCTTGTACAATCTTCTGGGTGTTGTTTTTAACTTACTTACATGCAATACAATGTACATCGAGCATCACTAAGCACAACAAATCAAATTATGTATATAGGGATTATACTGTTATTTTTAGCACATCCTTTGGGTTTTGTATTATTTTCTATTCTGTATTTTCTAAGTGATAGCATTTTGATTTGTTGTTTGAATGCATACGGTAGCTAGCAATATGTATATGAACATCCTAATGCTGTTTGTGAAAGAAAAACTTAAGTTAACAATAATAGCTACATGTACCACCAGATTATATGAAAGCGAACGAAGCATCTATAAAGGAATACACAACGTCATTTATTATGTTTGAGAATAGTATATAACCAGGCAGAAAACAACCAATTTACCAGTCATTTCCAAAGTCGTCACCAGCTCCTTCTGATGCTTCGGCTCCTTCTACAGCTTCTTCTACAAGTTCCTCCGCTGCTTCAACAGCTTGTGCTTCAGCACTTTCCTCTGCAAGTTTTGCTGCTTCAATAGCTGCCGCCTCTTCTGCAATCGCTCTTTCGGCTTCCGCTTCGGCAATTCCTGTTGCCACAGCGGCTTCTTCCTCCTCCGCAGCCGTATCCTCTTCCTCCACAGCGACTTCCTCCTCCTGTAGTTCAGCTGCAGCAGGAGCGTAATCTGCTGGTTCTGGTTCCTTTGTCTCTCCAGCCCCTCTTTGTGCTTTGATAAGCTCAATAAGATTCAATTCAAGATCATCCTTTGCTTTCAGGTAGTCAACGCCGGGCATTCCAGTTCCCTTCGTCGCATCACGTTGTGCCAGGAACATTTGCTCAACTTGAAGACCAATGTCCAAATCAGGAAAGTTATCAGGATTTGAAGCAGGAGATGCAAGAGCCTCTGCTGCCGTTTCACTCACCGACGACAAGTCTTGCTTCCATAGAGCGACGATCTCTTCAATTTTGGATGGTAGATACGTACGGACGAACATGGCTGCCTCTGGTAGTCGCTTTGTAGCAACCAAAAGCTCTGCGCACGCCTCGACGTTACCTGTCAACAAATATGCAACAAATGAAACATTTGTTTTTCCATGCTTTGAGGCAGCTTCTGCAAGTCTCTCCATACCAGCCAAGTTTCCGACGGCAGAATAGAGTAATAGTAGATCAGAATAATCATGGCTTGCAAGACTGGCAGCTTCAACAAGTTCTAAATTATTCTCCTTGAGCGCGGCATCAGATAGGCGTTTCCATTTTGATTCAGTATCGGTTGAATCCTTATCTTCATCTGCAGTTTCAAGAAGAAGTTGATGTGCGGTTTCCGTTTGTCCGAGTTCGAGTGCAAGATCAAATTTGTGGTCTGGATCGGTCGTCACGGCAAAGGCTTCTTCCTTGAACCCTTGGGATTCCAAGAAACGGGCAACCTTTGTGTATTCAGTTTCTGGAATATTCGGTAGGAGTTCATTTGCAGAATCAAAATCGCCTCGCATCACAGCGGTCTGATATTGAAGTACAGCTAACATAACCTTGTACGCAATAATGTTCAAGGATTTGTCTACAAGATAGACCATGTCTTCCTTTGCTAGATATCCTAGTACGGAATGCTTGGATTGTCCTCCAGCAGACGTTTCAAGATGTACCAAAGTTTCTATTTGTCCTCCGACACAATAGTTCAAGCGTCCAGCATTGTTGATGAAAATAAAACAATCTCCAACCCATTTACCAGAATTAATAGTGTCATTAATCTCATAAAGCAATTCAAACGATCCTTCAATTCCAGCTTCTGGATTGACTTGTCCCATAGCAATAGACTGCGCTACTTGCTGTGCGTTATAACTCAAGACGTAAGCAGATTCTTCCGTCGCAAGCAATACCATGTTGCCACTGTCACTCCAGTAAACATCTTTGGGGATTGCTTCGATCTTTTGAATGAATTCGCCTGAGTCCCAATCATAAAACAATACACCATCGACGCCCTTAACACCGACAGCATTTCCACCAAAGAGCCCGTCGGCACTAGCAGTTGCTGGAACAATTGTCTGACTTTCCTTAAAATTCTTGAAGGTTTTAATAGAATTCGAAGATTCTCGAATACAGTAGTCTCCAGTTCCGCTTCCAGACCAAACAAAATCGAGTGCTTGTCCGAATGCTTTATTTCTCAACGCTTGCGATGTGTAAATAATGAATTCTCCGTCTCCGCATACAGCTACAAAACGCCCGTTGCAATTATGCTTAAGCATTTGAGGGTAAAGTTCGCAAGAACCAAGATCACGAGGTACCACAGGAAGACGCTCCCCGTCTGGGATAGCATCATCTCCAGATCCAACCACTCCTTTCACACTAGTAGTTTGGATATCATTGTTAGAAGCCCAGACAATTTTACCAGTAGAGTCCATCGATGCAACAGGATCATCTGATCCAAGTTCAATACAAACACATCCCTCATCAAATCCAATTGCAAGTTTGTTTGACTCAGGAGATGCCGCAAGTGCCCAAGCACGTTCCATGCCATAATTTAAAGTAGTCTCTGCACGATAGGTTGTAGATTGCCAAATACGCACAGTTCCGTCTTCACTAGCAGAACATATAATAGGTAGTTTAGGATGGAACATAACTGAGCAAACATTGTTTGTGTGTCCATCCAAACTGTGAACAATAGATTTCGTCTGACATGATAATATTATAGAATTTAAATAAGGAATTGCATCGGTAAGCTGTCTGTCAATTGGTGCAGTCCCCAATACTACAGTATTACCATATACATATTTTCTCTTATGGCAACGATGATGAGTTTATTAATTTACTTACCTGATAATCCCAGATTTTTACCGTTTGATCGTCGGCACCACTCAAAATGTATGGCTTGTCACCGGATGGGTAGTAGTCTACACAATTAACTCCTCGTTCGTGACCCTCGAGTGTGTAATGTGGTGAATGAGAACCAAGTCCCCAAACCTTGATGGATCGATCTAAGGATGCACTAGCGAATGTATTGGTATCCTTCGGATTGAACTTGACCTGCATAACGTAATGTGCATGTCCCTCGAAGATTTGCGTACAGTCGAATCCACGATCCCAGTCCCATAGCTTAATACACATATCATCTGAACTAGATAATACATACGGGAGAGATGGATGAACTTCTAGGCAACGGATGTAATCAGCGTGCGCCTCAAATTCTTTAACTTTTTCCATCGTATTGTAATTAAAAATTCTAACTCGCATATCGTCCGACGCCGCTACAAACCATTGCTTACGAGCGATGAACTTAGCGCATCTAACTGGAAGTTCTGATACCTCGAACGATTTAGCAAGACTTCCAGTTTCGTAGTCCCAAATCATAACATTCCCCGAGTATAGAGCTGCCAACACCCATGGTTCAGTAGGGTGCAGATCAACGCTTTTAACGCGCTCACTGGATGCCGAAAGCTTTTTCTTTATGTCTAAACGAAGAGGCTGAATAGGAAATCACACGATGAATGGAAAATGGAATGCAAAAGGTAAAATTAGTTTGTTGTTTTAAAGTCCGAAGCTTGCCTCCAAGTGTTAATTCAAATGTGACAACGGACTCGTACAGCAACGTCCCTTCCGTTTTTCGCGGGATTTACACATGGTCATGCCAGGTGTGTTTCCTTCCTAAAACCAGGGGGGAAACGAGATCTCATCTCGAATATACTAGGGTATCAAATTTGATACTTCGTTCAATTTAAGTAGTACTTACCATGGTCAATAGCTCAATCTCTAATGGTTTGTGCCTTTGTTGCAACAATTGAAAGATGTAGTTTAGATGTATGATGTAGCTTCGGCACTCACGTGTTGTGTTGTTATTGTAGGGGTAGATCGATGACCGAAGAAATGAGTAAAAAAAATGCCTGTCTCTGTCAAATGGGGGAGTATTTGGGGATGAAAAGAGAAATTAAAATGGGGCAACCGAGTTAGCGGGGTTGATAAAAAATTCCGGTTGGCTGGGAGGGGGCAAAGATTTGCTCCTACTAGTACTAGTACTAGTACAGTACTGTAGTACAGCCTAACTAGAAGTACTTTTATATCAGTGCATACAACATTGTACTAATATAGCTCATATTTTACTTTAATTTTAAATACAGTACTTTAAACTAATTTATCCCATAGTAAATATGGTTGATCTGATGACATGTTATATATAATAGTCATCAGACCAACCATATTTTTGGTACCAACCAGTGCAGTTGTACCTAATACTTTTCAATCGATGTGGGTACGGATGAGTCATGATGGACCTTAGGATGTTGTTTCAGTGAAAAGCTCCTCAGCTTTTGGGTTAAAGTGCTATCGTCTAAGTCATATTTACCAACAGCTCTTCGAGTTACGGCCTTTTTAAATTTCTTGGAGAAGCGAGACTTAAGTTTTTTCATAGCCGTAGTCGATTGCAAAAACTCGACGAAAGACGATTGCCTCTGTCCATCCTCGTCAAGATCTGTTGTTGATGTCCGAATAAATGATTCCACCTGATAGAGAGAAAGCAATAAAAATAGACATTGTAATATACCTGTCAATCCCATAGGATTTTCGGTAGTGGCGGCTTGATCTTCCAACTTCTCCTGGTCGGAGCGTTGATATCCCCGAGGATCCAAAAAGTACATGGCTAGCATAATAACAAAAGCCGTGGCAACCGACCTTTGAATAATACGCATACGACGCGAGTGGCGGTCACGACGTCGAAAAGATCGTTTGGAAACCCCAGAACACACTGTAGAGGCAAAAGAAGCATCAAACGACTTAGACCAAGAGCTGTAGGATTCGTCGATTGATTCTTGTAGGCTGGACTCAACACTCTTTTCCTCCTCGATACTACCACTACCATCTAGGCTGACAATAGAAGGTGATCGCACAATTTTTCCACCGCTGTTCATATTATTGATACTGTTAGGATTTGTACTTCCTGGAATTTCAGCATTCGAGGCCGCAGCTTTCTGAGCAGCATGTTCCATTGCTTCTCTCATCCTACGTTCCGATTCTTTCTTTTCCTGTTCTTGTTTGATTTCATCTTCTTCATCAAACTTCTCCATTACTTCAACGTGCTCCTTAGATCTACTGCGACGAGAACTTTTTTTATGTCCCCGTTTACTGGATCGACGACTTCTTTTGGGTGCCAATGGATCCGATCGCTTTAACAATTTAACAATCTTTGGATTAGAAAGAATTTGTTTTGCAAGAACGGCAACATCTATTCCGTTATATCCATCAGGGATGGCTACCAATATCTCCCCCAAGGTAATCTTCGCTGATTCTACTCCTGTATTACTACGAGGTTCCGATGCAAGAAGTTCGTGATCTACGATCTCTTCTTGCGTCTTGGGACGACATAGACCGGTATACTGTTGCGAGCCCAACGCTGGCTCTGTTGCATTCTCGGGGATCATTTCAATTATATTTCCAATAGTGGTATCATTTGGAGAATAAATCAATTGAATTAACTCAAATGTTTTGAGTTTGGGCTGCAACAGGAGGAGGAAAATCTTGTATGAGTTTGGATCATGCTTCCGAAGACTACTACTATTGTTGCTTAGCAACTTGCTTTTACTACTGCTACTAGTATCACCATCTGCACCACTTTTGTTGCGTTTACTACTACTACTTCCAGCAGCAGCAGAACGATGTATAGTAGACGATCTGCTACCAGAATTTTGATGACTTGATGATGATGGCACTTTTCTCGGGTTGAAATCATTATTATCAGCCTTGGCAAAATTCTCTTTCTCTGTAGAATTATTATTGTTTTCCAATTGTCCATTGCTTAAGTTGAATCTCATATTCGGTTCCTTTGGTTTCATTGGTGATATATATTTAAGACTATCATTTGATGCAGTCGGTTTGTGTCGATATTCAAAGTTCATCGTTCCAGGAGAGACCATCGTTGGATTCGGTGTAACAAGACGTGGAGGTGTAATCTCCACAGCGGTAGACGCAGAAAGCGACGAAGCAATCCCTCCTCGATCACGAGAGTGCCGTTGTTGATGATCCATCTCATTCATATTGTTCGATGGGAATAACGAACTAAAATAATATCAGCAAGGTTTTGAAGGTTGGTATGATGATATGATTAGCTACAAGTAAATTGTTGTAGTCTTCTCGAAGAATATTATTTCTGTTCTCGCCGTTATTTATGTGAATGTGTGATTTTGTTTTTACTATGTTACGGAGGTATCATGTGCTTTCGAACACTCTGTTTTTGGTATTCGTCGTTGCACACACAAAAATGTCCACTCAGTTTCAACGTTGAAAACGAGGAAGAAAGGCATAATGTGAGCGCAGGCACAAACTTTTTTTTTCAAATGTTAATGCCAAGAAAATGCTATTTTTCAGTCTGTACTTAGTAAATTGCTCTTGGTACATTATTGTAGATGCTGCAATAGAAATCTTCACATGAGCTCAGACATATTCTCTAGTGGCTAAGATTCCATCACTTACTACAGAATCTTTCATTTTCTTTGTCACTGCTCTCATCCATTGCATGGGACACGGCAGGGTCCAATCCTGATTGAATCGACATTATGATGACATACATATGGGATTAGGTAGGCAATCCTTCTTTGTGTGATTAGCCGATTTGTTTGATTTTAATTTTGGAAAAATATTGAACTCTTTTACAACATGAAAGCAATAGCAACAGACCAGCTGTTGGGTTTCTATCCTTTTAAAGATAGTTAGGGATTGAATGTCAGCTACTATAATAAATAAAGGTTATATATATATATATATATATATATACATATACTACTGGAATGGGCAGGTAAAATGTAAAGACTTAGTCAGCCATAAAGTGATCGGAATTGTAAAGGCATCAAACTTTGAAATACGTGTGTGTTTACCAATTAATTTTAGTACTATGCAATATTACTAGGATATTAGGCATTGTTTTGTAGCAAAGTGTGTAAAAATTACAAAGACAAAAAGTGCTATTTATACAGTATTTATGTCATTTTTATGTGTACAAGTTTCTAAATATGTATGTTCATTTTATGTTGACCAGACTTGCTTCTTCTTCTTCTTTATCTAAAAAATACATTTATATTTTGTTCGCATACAATTATGATTTACCGATAGGGTCTCGAACAGGAGTAAATAATTGTAAATGAAATGAATAAAATTCGTACTACTATTATTTGTATTATTCTGGAGTTGTCATTCCAAACTTCGAACTGTGTAAAAGTGTGATAAAATCGTTTTCCGTAGCGAATTTTGCTGGATGACGTATCAATCGAACAGATGAAGTCGTAGATGTTACTTTTTGAATATGTAGATGCATATCCGGATTCATATTATTATTATTACTGGCCCCCCCTCCAGTCGTTACAATCAACACATTATGATGCCGGGCTATTCGTTTAAGCCATCGTTCTAATGATCGAATTAAGTCTATACTTTCCCTTTCTACAAGCATCAATGGTAAAGCATCCAGAACAAGCATAGCTACTGGACCCTTTTCCTTGATTTCCTTTCGCTGTTGCCGTTGCTGTGATGAAACTGATGAATGATGCAACCATTCTTTTTCGAGTTTCGCCAATGTCGTTATAAGTTGTGATATTGTCGCGATGGGCTGAAACTCGATTTTTTTAGTGACATCTTCAACCAATCGCCGCTCACTACCATTATTTCCTAGTAGTTCAAAGAAACGTTGTGCGAGAGACGATCCAGAGTGACCGACTGTGCTGTAACAGTAACGGACTCTGTCGTCATTATTTAGTCCTGATGATGACTGCTGTTGTATTGCTTGTGCCGCAAGTTGAAGGGCGAGTTGTGTCTTCCCTGTAGTTCCCGATAATTGTAAAATATAACCCCGATGAAGACCCATCAACTCTCTACTAGAGTCTTCGTTGTAAATGATACCGGGATCATAATGCGAGAAGTACTCGATAGGAAATGCAATCAATTCATCTAGGGCACGACATCCTGTCGAGTATACGTGTGGCTTCGTCGAAATAATCTTTTGATGCAGGTTCCAAGTTTGTAGTGCGCACAAGGACCCCCCTTGAATTAGTGGTGCCTGTGGCACTCCTACTCCCCCCTGATGATGATGATGACGATGATTGTGTTGCAGTTGCTGCTGCTGATTTAGGACACGCTTTCCGTTCCGAGTTTTGACAATCATTGAATGTGCAACTTCGGATCGAATACCTTCCATTTGAATCAAAATACCGGCTCTTTGTTGTTCGTTCCTAATTTCTCCTTTAGAAAATACTTCTACCAAATCCTTAGGGTCGCGTGTCAATAAGGAACGTGGTGTTGAAACACCGCTTCTGACAAGTTTTTGTTGACTGTCATCATTATTATTGGTTTCTGACAGTCGAGATCTCACCGAAGCATGGATTGGTATAGATTGGAAGGTTGGCATGATAGCACGGGATTTTTTTTCAGTGTTGGTTACCTCTCACACCTTCGTTCATTGCAGCATTGTCGTAATCGGCGACTTCTGTAATAACAACTGCTTTCATTATGATTTTTGTTGATTGTTCTCACATCGAAATTCGAAATTGTCATTTGTCATTTCTCTTCATGAGGGGGATAGGGGAATTCATCTCGGCATGAACTTTTGCATTGCGGGAAAAATAGATGGGTAAAATGTAAAATGGTAAAATCTTGACATTTTACTAGACTTCGACACTTTTGAGATTTGAGATTTGAGATTTGAAATTTGAATCGAATATACCGGTATAGTCGAATAGACTTCGACAAGCTACATAAGATACGGACGTATTTAGTAATTAATCGATGATAGTCCTACCTGTACCGAAAGAAACAACGATTCCTACTACATCTTCTTATCATGGCTTTATCTTGGCTACAACTTGCTCATAAAACATGTATCGTCACAGGTAAGTTACGCTAAGTTTTGATGTTTGATCGACGAAAGAAATAATACAAGTACGGCTTATTCAATCTAACCAACTTTTTTCTTTCTCTATCCTCTTTCCTCTTTATTTATTTTATATTATCGACTATGGTATTATCCAGGGGCTGGTAGTGGTATTGGCGCTGCTGGTGAGCAAGAAGGACAAATTTGAAATCTGCCTCCAACATTATTATTTGGTTTGAGCTACTGCACATGACATGATATGACATGACGTACACTTATCAGCTATTATTTTTCGATTCTCGATTGGGAAATCTGTTTTTATTTATTCTTTCTTTTCTACCCGTTTGTTTAAAAATAATCCGCCGAAGTCGCTAAGTCACTGATATCTGAGGGTTGTCGTGTTGTATTGGCTGATACTAATCACGATGCAATTGAGAAGGTGGCAAAAGATTTTAATACCGACACTTCTAATTTTCATCTAATGCAATGCGATATCACAGATCCGAACCAAGTACGGAATCTTATCCAACATGCTGATGAGTTTGCCGCCGATTATACTTCAGCAGAGCAGGTCGGCGTCATTCCTTCCGCTGCAACTCTTTTAGTCAATTCAGCTGGCATTACAAAAGATAATTGGATAACAAAAATGGAATTGGATGAATGGGACGATGTTTTAGAAGTGAACCTCAAGGGGACATTTTTAACCTGTAGAGAATTTATGAATCAGAAACGAGCAGATGTTCTCTTTCCTAAAGGACCTACCGACTACGATGAGAGTGGTACTACTAGCCATTGTTCTTCGATTGTTAATATCGGCTCTATAGTCAGCGAACTTGGCAATATTGGTCAAGTTAACTATGCAGCAAGTAAAGGTGGCATCATGGGTCTTACTAGAGCATTAGCGAAGGAAGTTGCAATTCGAAACATCCGTGTTAATGCCGTAATTCCAGGCTTCATAGATACACCAATGGCGCAGGAAGTACCTTCGCACGTCAAAGAACGTGTAATTAATCGCATTCCTATGCAAAGATTCGGGTCACCTGCCGAAGTTGCAAACGTCATTTCTTTCTTACTCTCACCAAGGAGTGGTTACATCACCGGGGAATCTATATCCGTTAGTGGAATGATATCGTTGTAAATATAAATTAACGTTTTTTCTTTAAATAATCAGTGATTACATACATCACGATGGCATGAGTGGATGTCTTTAAATTTTTATTTTCTACTCTATTGGAGACGACGATGGTAAATTGATATTCAAATTTATCCTTGTTCGTGTTGCGGTACATTCAGCACCTCGTCAATAAGATCCCATCAGCAACGGAGATAAAGACATTAATAGTATTATTTAGTACTACTAGCATGATGCATACTAATAGAGTGATCATTATTTAGATTCACGATAGATTTCATTTTCTCAAATATTATATAATTTAATTAATAAATTACACTACCTCAAAATCAGAAGTTATCGTTTTGTATTTATCTCGTAGAATCTTCGCACTTGGACTTAAATCGTACCACTGTATAAGCCAATCAGGAGCCCTTAACATTCCCAT
>Ga0115007_10001593_pt1 | contig 14469 bp, 14 predicted proteins | sample ArcOceMetagenome_2_FD_87166 | JGI IMG/M metagenome (GOLD analysis project Ga0115007, IMG submission 87166) | Marine eukaryotic phytoplankton communities from Arctic Ocean - Arctic Ocean ARC135M Metagenome | ecosystem: Environmental > Aquatic > Marine > Oceanic | place: Arctic Ocean | collected... | reverse complement strand
TAAATATTGTCGTGGAAGAGGTACTATTTGGAAAACAATTGCAAGAAAAAATCAAACAAAGTAAAATAGTATTAAATATTCATAATTATGAACACGCAACATTGGAAACGGCGAGAATTATGGAAGCGATGCAATATGACGTTCATATTATAAGTGAAAAAACACACGAGACAGAGTTGATGACATCATACGAAGATGTACAATTTATAGATGAATTGATTGATTATACAGAGAAGGATTCGAATAGTATCGATATAAATAAGAAACACTTTGTAAATTTAATATCGATAATTAATCGTTTATTGAACTCAGAAATGCGAGAAGTAAAAGAGAAATATAATCATATTGCTATGATAGAAAACTTGTTTTTTCCATTTAAAATAATCGATACAATTAATTATAAAGTCATTCATGAGAGTAAACCATCCATTCTTATCAATAATAATAAAATGATATATAGTTGCCATATTACATCGAATAGTAATTTTATAATAAATGAATTTTTGAAACATTCATCGTTTAATAATATTGATACAATTATTGTTGTATACTCAGTTGATACGGGAATAAATGAGGATATTATTACTGAATATATAGAATTATTTAATAAATATGCAGATAATTGCAAAATTATATTTTTAAAAGATCAAGTTAATAAATATTTCGATTTTGGAAAAATTTCTTGCGGATACGACTATATCGTAAATAATAACATAGATATAAATTACATACATGTCGTAAACGATTCTATTATTCCAACCAAAAATATAAAACATATTTATCAGTCTATAAACGATAACATGCAAGTAAATGACCTTGTCGGTATAATTGAATCTATGCAGATAGATAAGCATTACCAATCATGGTGGTTATGTATGAATAAAAAAGTTTTTTATCAATATGTCCAAGAGTTATATTATTTTAATATATCGCATTGTCCACAAAATGACGTGATATATAAAAACGAAGTTGAATTATGTAATAAATTTATAAGCAAGTATAATGCAAAACCATTATTTAAAAATATTCTCAAAAATAATACAAATATATTTTATGATGGCGATAAAGAATATAAAACTCTGTATAATAAAGGGTTTAATTTCGTAAAAGTAAAGCGTATGAATAATATAATAAAGTGTCCACCGTTAAAACTGCCAGATGATATTTTATATATATATAAATGTATTCAATAATATAATATATAATATAATATATACTATGACATCTGTAGTAATTTATACATATTTTCAATCTGATTCAAGTGATTATAATCTAAATTTTTTTGTTAAAAATGAAGTATCATATAAGAATAATATTGATTATATCATTGTAATAAATGGTTATAAATATGACGAACAAATAAAATTTAAGAAGTTGGATAATTTGACTATAATTACAAGAAATAATATAGGATATGATTTTGGAGGTCATGCTGCCGCGTTAGAATATATAGATAAAAAGTCTAAAACATACGATTATTATTTTTTTATGAATAGTGGTGTAATAGGTCCTATTCTACCACATTATTTTACCGAAACTCATTGGAGTAAAATTTTCATAAACAAGATTACAGACCACATAAAATTGGTTGGTACAACAATAGTTTGTTTACCACGACATGATGATGGAGGGTTCGGACCAAAAGTAGAAGGGTTTTGTTTTATGGTTGACAAAATAGGTTTAGAATTATTGCAAAATAAAAAAACTATTTTTTGTGATCATGCAAGTAAATATGATGTTATCATAAATGGAGAATATGGATTATCCAATTGTATATTAGATAGTGGATACTCAATTGATTGTATGATACCAAAATATAAAAATTTAGATTGGACCAATTCAATGAATTATAATTTAAATAATAATATCCATCCTTCGAGAAAAAATAGTTTTTATGGCAATTCAATTAATCCATATGATGTCATATTTCATAAATGGCATTGGCATAATTGTGAAAATGTAAATTTTGACATAATTAAAGCACATGTAGATAATTTTATTATTATGGATAAATTTTAGAAAATACCTACATCAACCTACATATTTCATTATTATGCCATATTAATGTCGAAATATGATACTACATGTATGTAAGTACTTTTATTTTGCCCTCTTACATGCCCTACATAAAGTTCATCAATATTGAAAAACTGATCACCTACATTTATGTAAGTAAGCGTGTTTTGGCGTTTTTTTCCAATTCTATTCTGGGGAAGTCGGTTTTGGACATACTTTTCATGTCCAAAACTACCTTCCCCAAATTTCAAATAGTAAAAAAATGCCAAAATACCACTTAGACCATTATGTAGCATTTACCTATTTAACATTGAATTATTTGTTAGCATAAGCTTTTTTTCATAAAAACAGGTTAATTTAGCGTTTCCAAAAAGTGTTTCCAAATGGAAACAAAATGGAAACACCTTTTTTGAGTAAAATATTTAAAAACTTTTTCTTATTATATATCAATTGAAACATTACATGAACGAGGGAAAAATGACACTGACAAACAAAATGGAAACATTTGGAAACATTTGGAAACCGATTTTTTCGTGCGAAAATTGCGGCATTAATTTTAAGACGAAGAGTGGTCTGTGGAAGCACCACCAACAGCAATGTACTGACACTGACCCCAATATTGGAAACCCCAGGAAACCCAAGTTTCCTGTTGCTATATCATGTAAAACGTGTAAGAAATTATATAAAACTCGCTCGGGACTTTGGAAACATGCCCGCACATGTAAACCTTCCGAAAATGACGATGTATGCATTGATAATGACACCAAAATGGTGTCGCAAAATATGGTTATCTCATTATTACAACAGAATAAAGATATGCAAGCGCTTTTAATTGAGCAGCAAAAGGATCATTATGAATCAATGCACGAAAAACAGCAACAAATAAACGAAATGATACCAAAAATGGGTAATAATAATACCACGAATAAATTCAACGTAAATGTTTTTCTAAGTGAAAAATGTAAAGACGCTATTAATATCGCGGACTTTGTTTCATCGCTTCAAATATCATTGGAGGATTATGATTTAACAAAAGACAAGGGACTATTGGAAAGTGTGAATCACCAAATTATAAAGCAGCTTCAACAGATGGAGATCTACAAGAGACCCATACATTGCACCGATATGAAGAGAGATGTCATGTATATCAAAGACAATGATAATTGGGAGAAAGACGAAAACAATGACAAATTAAAACTCGCATTAGGTAATATTGCTGATAAACAGATACAAAATATTGGTATATGGGAAAATGCGAACCCTACCTATATGAATAGTGAATCAGGACAGGAAGAATATATGAATATTGTCTCTTCTATAACCCAAAATATTGCAAGTGATAGTAAATCCACGAATAAAGTGATAAAAAATATAGGAAAACATGTCTCAATTACTGATATGACAATGCATAATTGAACAAAATGATTACACAACGATATAATTGACTTTGCGCTTACTTTTATAACTAACACTTCCGGCTTCCTTACCTTTTTTTAAATTCCCACATGTCGTATAACATATTTTAAGATTACGCAAATTCTTATATTTTGTATTTTCTTTGCACAATCGTGCTGCAAAATCGATTTCTTCTTGCGTAGGATCATCGGTTTCAATAACAACGTGGCATGATGGATAAGCATTTAAATGGAGCCAGGTATAGTCTTTTTTCGAATCTACCAATGTCCAATTTTCTTTGGCATTACTACCAACTTTAATAACAGTTTCTTCGTTGTATAAAAACTCCTTCATAATGATTTACTTTAATAACATATATAGGTTAATATTTTATTAAAGTCAATTTTATTTTATTTCATCAATATATATATATATAAAAATACTATAGAAACAATATATATATATTATAAATATTATGAATGTACTTGTAACCATTGTTTCCTGTGAAAAACATAGATCGAAATGGAATGATATATTAGTTAGAAATCCAAAAGCCATATTGTTTTATGGAAATCCCGAATTGGAAGAAAATTATCATTATGATGAAGCAACACGAATTCTTACATTAAAGTGTAATGATTATTACGAAGGACTGCCGGAGAAAATGATTTCTATGATTAATGCCGTGTTGAAAATACAATTATTCGCCAACATTACTCATATTTTCAAAATTGACGATAATGACATGACAGTGAAAACATTGAACACCGAATATATAAACGATGCCATTTATCAATTAGGCCATCAACACTATATGGGGTTTAATGTTATACGTTCCAATGTCAGTAAGCCTTGTCGCTCATGGCATTTTGAAAAATGTAGCCCGGGTTCATATTGGGAACATAATCTATATAATGGACCCTATGTAAATTGGTCAGATGGAGGGAAAGGATATGTTTTAAGTAGACATTCAATGGAGAAAATTAGCACCACATATCATTTTGAAAACCTGCAATCTATTAAAAAATATCATATATATGAGGATGTGATGATAGCGCTTATATTAAACAGGTATAATATTTACCCAATACAATTGGAATGTTAATCCATGTCTATAACAAATTGATGCAAGTAATGATCATCTTTTAATTCACTCATATAAAACCACATATTTTTGCGCTGTTGCACGAGTTCAGTATTCAAGTCATCGTTTTCAAATTGTAAAATAAACTGAATAATATCATTTTTTTTAATCCGAGACATGGATTTAAACCCATAATAAGTGGCTATATGTTTTAATGACTTGACAGTATGATTCTCAGCATAATCAATTTCTGATGCAAGCATAAAATCGACACCATGCTGAGAATCATAATTCATTGCACCAGAATCACAATTCATTGCACCAGAATCACAATTCATTGCACCAGAATCACAATTCATTGCACCAGAATCATACTTCATTGCATCAGAAAGAGCTTTTACACAAGTCGGTACATTTTCGATTACAACGTTCATTAATAATAAAAAAAATTTATATTTATCTCTTTTTTTATTATTATATTTTAGCGCTTCAATTTTTTGATAGCATCCACAATATCCATATGTTTGAATATACACTTGTGTCGTAGACTGGGTTTACTATTTGACTTCATTTTAGAAATGACTTCAACTCGAGTTATCACCACATTCCAATCACCCAATTTTGAAATATAACTATAACCACCTTTCATAAGAATAAATAGATTTTCGGTTATTTCCTCGGCGACTTCACATTTATTATCCTGTTCTAAAACTTCCAACAAGTGCTCTTGCAATGTATGAATAATATTAATGATTTCTTGTGGAATAATAACACCCAATTTCATAAGGTTTATCAAAAACATACTGGAGGCCTTGCGTTTTTCATTTAAAATATTATTTTCACAAAACTTGTCATAATCTTCCTCTGGATTGACCGATATAATATCGTCAAAACGATTTACAAAATCGATTTTGTTCTTATGAAACATCTCTTTAATGGTCGGGGAATGCGCAAGTAAATCCACGATCAACTTGGCATATAATTCAGAACAAAACGTATTACCACTCGCAGTATTAAATATATAACTGATTAATTTAAATGTGTCTTCTTGCGAAAAAGTACCGCCACTTTCATTTTCCTTAATAATGTCAAGAATTTTTTCCGACATTGTAGCATAATTCTTTTCAGACATCTTATTCAAAAATCCTCTGGCATCGTCAATCGTTTTTTGAACGCCTTCACTTTTTGCTATATTGGTTGCCTTAAAGTTCCGTATAGCCATCCAATCCTCCTCATTAATATCCTGATGTTTACCACCATCATTTTTTCGACGTTTTTGCTGCAATGCATTATTCGACTTTGTGAAAATGGGCGTTTTTACATAATTCGGTGCACCCACTTTATCTGCCAACTCGGATATAAGTTTCATCGCGGTCGGGGGAACCTCAAAATGAAATCCATCCCAAAGCGTAGTTTCAAAAAAGGAAATGTCATATGTTTTATAAACTGCCGTCATCACGATATTACTAATAGTATATATTATTTTTTTATATCAATTTTAATTTAATGTATTATAGCTTAAATACAAATCATGATGATAAAACATACAATGGAGCGAAAGGAAATAAATTCTTGGAATGACATTGAAAATATAAAGTCCGAACTATTAAGAGGAATATACGCATATGGTTTTGAAAATCCAAGTCCAATTCAGAGGCAAGCAATTCTCCCAGCACTTGAAAAAAAAGATCTTATTGCGCAAGCACAGTCGGGTACTGGTAAAACGGGCGCATTTACTATTTCAGCACTTCAGCTTGTAAATACAGATGAAAAGCGTACGCAAATACTCATTATGAGCCCTACTCGCGAATTAAGCACACAAACGTTTACCGTATTAAATAGGATGGGTTCGCACATGGACAATCTAAAAACGCATTTATTGATTGGAGGAAATTCAATTGACGCGGATACACTTGCTCTCAAAGAGCAACCACATATTATTGTTGGATGTCCAGGGCGAGTTCATGATATGATACGACGCAATAAGATAAATGCATCAAATATTGATATGCTTATTATTGATGAAGCGGACGAAATGTTGTCGTCTGGGTTTAAGGAACAAGTATATAATATTTTTCAATGCTTGAAAAGCAGTGTCCAGGTCGCATTATTTAGCGCGACACTTCCATCCGAAGTTCAGGAATTATCAAGCAAGTTTATGCGAGATCCGGAAAAGATTCTTGTAAAATCCGAAGCCCTGACACTTGAAGGTATTAAACAATACTATATTGCTGTTGAGAACGACGCTATAAAGTATGACACGTTGAAAGATTTATATAATTGTATCTCGGCGGCACAAACGATAATTTATTGCAATAGTATTCGTCGGGTAGAAGACTTGGCCAATGCCATGATAGAAGATGGGTTCGCAGTATCATATATTCATGGTAAGATGACACCAGAAGAACGTACAGAATCATTCCAAGGTTTCAAGACTGGCTCCACACGAGTATTAATATCATCCAATTTAACTGCAAGAGGAATTGATGTTCAGCAAGTAAGTACGGTAATCAACTTTGATATTCCAAGAGATGTGCATTCTTATCTACATCGTATTGGTCGATCTGGAAGATGGGGTAGAAAAGGTATGGGAATCAACTTTGTAAGTCGATTTGATATAAAAATGTTGAAGGAGATTGAAGGTTTTTATAGTACGCAGATAGAAGAAATGCCATCAAGTATTGTCGAACAGGGGAAGTAATACGTTTTAGGACTTTTAAAAAATTCTTGTTTTGTTATAAATGACAAAACATGAATACAATTTTCGTTATCCAATTGAATATATAGAAAAAAAAACAGAATTGAAAAAGGATGTTATGGAAGATCTTGAGTTAATAAAATTTAACAATGTAGAAGAGACAAAGCAGGGGATTATAGAGCATGTCATCGCGCCCAAAACAATTTTTGGCAAAAAATGCATTGCCGATATATGTCATTACACCACAACAGACACGAAATTTTTAAAGGAAACGCAAAAAATATTGCAAAAGTTTCCATCAATTGATCAAAATGTAGAACTTCATGATAAAGTAGCCAATTGTTGGTATTCAATTATAAACGATGAGAATTTCATAAGCAAGTATAAATATGTCGATATGAAATATTTCGATAAATTAAATAATTCATCCATGTTTTTACAGCTACTTAGCGTATATAATTTATCCTCGCCTATTATGTTTTTTATCGTTCCAATAGTTATGTTATTAGTACCTTTTTTTATACTGAAGTTTAAACAATTAGATGTGTCATTAAATTCATATGTATCTCTTTTGAAAAAGGTATTGAAGAATCATACATTGGGCATGTTATTGAATACGAATTATAAAGAAATTAATTGGGGTACTGCCGCATATGTTGTTTTTTCAGTGGGGTTTTATATTTTCCAAATGTATCAAAACGTAATATCATGTGTTAATTATTACAAAAACATGCACAAGATTCACGAAGACATTTTTACAATAAAAGAGTTTTTAATTGAAACGCGAAATAATATACAAAAAATAGAAGCGTTATATGGAACACAAAAGACTTATAATGAATTTGTGATAAAAATGGTGCAATATAAGAATGATGTTGATGAGTTTATTAATGAATTAGACGTGATAACACCACTTAAATTAACATTTTCAAAAGGAACACAATTGGGGTATATCATGAAACAATTCCACATGTTTTATAGTGATGGAACTGTTCAACAAATGATTGATTATGCTTTTCACATAAATGGTTATATGGATTACATGTCGAGCGTAAAGGGATTGATCACTTTGAAAAAGTTGAATAAATGTAATTTTGGAAAGATTACAAAAATGAAAAAGGGGTATTATGCAAAATTAATGGATACAAAATTAATGGATGCAAAAGTGGTCCCTAATGATATTGACTTTAAAAAGAATATGATTATAACTGGGCCGAATGCTGCCGGCAAAACAACACTCATAAAAACGGCAGTAATTAATATAATATTTTCACAACAGATTGGGTATGGATTTTATAAAAAGGCTACAATCAATCCTTATGATCACATTCATAGTTATTTAAATATACCGGATACATCTGGGAGAGATAGTCTTTTTCAAGCAGAGGCGCGCCGATGTAAGGAAATAATCCAAGAGTTTAACAATAATAGTTCCCAGAGACACTTTTGTATTTTTGACGAATTATATTCAGGTACGAACCCATATGAAGCAGTCGGGAGTGCTTATGGATTTTTGAAATATATCAATAAAAGGTCGAATATAAATTTTATGATTACCACGCATTATGGCAATTTATGTAAACTGATGGATGGTGAACCGAATACAGTGAATAAACATATGAAAATAGAATGTCTTGACAATAATTATACTTTTAATTATACCTATAAATTGGCAAGTGGCATTTCTCAAGTGAAGGGAGGATTTAAAGTATTGAAAGATTTAGACTATCCTGAAGAATTGTTGGATACTATAATAAATATTTCAGACAAGCTTATTTAGTGGTGCATATACGTTTATATTTAGTATATTTAATGTGGTCGAATAGTAATAATGTTAGGACTTGAACTTACCAGCGAAACAATGTTATATTTAGGCATAACGTTTATTTTATCGGGAGTGTTATTTTTTTATGTGAAAAAACATATCCTTCATTTAGAGGAAGCGCAAATGGAACAGGCAAAAATATTACAATCCATAATTATGTCTTTAAATAGTGGTATCGGTCCCAGGACAAGTATGGGCCCTGGTGCAAACACGGGTCCGGGGGAAAGCGGGAGTATAGCCCCTATGGAAAGTGTTGACATGGATACCTGCCCACGTCCTATGGCAAGTATGGGTATAGGTGAATGTAATTTAATCGATGTATCTGATGGCGAAGATGTTGATTCAGATGCTGATTCCGATGATGAAAGTGAATGTGATGAAAGTGAAGGTGATGAAAGTGAAGGTGAAGATGACAATTCTGACGGCGAAGATTCTGATGAAGAAGTAGATTCTGACGAAGAGGAGGAAAATAATGATATCAAAGAAGTCGTATATCTAAATAATAACATAAATGACATTGATGAAAATTCAATTGAGGAATTACATGATAACGTAAAGGTAATTAATATTAACAAAAATACAATTCATCATTTAGACGACGAAGAAATTATATTGGACGATTTAACATCAATGACAGATACAAATATTGACGATGATGACGATGATGATGACGACGATGATACTAACACAGTAAATAGTAGTGTCAGTGGCAACAATTTAGCGAAAACTTCTCTTAAAGCATTAAAAGTGGGTGATTTAAGGAAAATGGTTCTTGAACGTGGACTCATTGCAGACGCATCAAAAGTTAAAAAGGCGGAATTAATTGTGCTTTTGCAGCAACAATAATTTCTCTATGTATATTAAATAATGAGTTGGGGTACATGTTATGCAGGCTCTAACAATATTCATTTTGATTTTCCACCAATTATGAGCGATGGTCGCAATTTTGCTTCATGGCAACCTGGTGCAGAAATTAACAAAACACTGCGAAAGGAAAACAACATTAAATCCAATTGGCAATACCGTAGTTATTTAGTACAAAACGCGGATCAGATTATTAAATTAAATCAACAAGATGCATGTAATGATTGTGGATGTTGCAATGTATCACACTCACCCAAGTCGTCGAATACACCCTATACTTATCAAAGTTGTGTGGAAAATAATATGCCATTCGGATATGAAAATAGCGACTTAAAAAAGGCCTATTTAACATCACAACAACTACAATGTCGCATGAATGCACCGATATTAACCCAGGAGCAATATTTAATGCAACAATATCCTAATCCTAATTAAAATATATTTAAAAATAAGAAACTTATTATTACAATGAGAATAATAAGTTTTGATGTTGGAATCAAAAATTTAGCATGTTGTGTATTGGACGTAAAAAGTTCGATTGATTTTGAAATACTTTTTTGGGATGTTTTGAATTTAACAAATCCAACCATATATCCACCATGCTCCAATGATTCATGTAATCATAAAGTCAAATATATGTTTCATAATGAAGAGCATTATTATTGTACGCGACACGGAAAAAAAAATACGAATGATCATAAAATTGTACCCGAAGAAATGGTTTTATCCAAGTTGAAAAAGAACACACAAAAAGAACTGTTTTCCATGGCCGAATCAATCGGATTAGAGCCCAAGAAACCGATTACTAAAAAAATGCTCCTTTCTATGATTGAACAGTTTGTTAAGGACAATTATTTAATTCCTATCCCATCTGAAAAAAAAGCATCGGATATGGATCTTATTAGTGTTGGGAAAGAATTGAAGAAATCACTGGAACAACACCTACAATGTTTCGAACCATATGATCATGTGGTTATAGAAAATCAGATAAGTCCCATTGCAAGTCGAATGAAAACTGTGCAGGGAATGATTGCATACCATTATATAATGCGCAATCCAACCTCTCATATACAATTCATATCGGCTTCTAATAAACTAAATACTTTTACAGATGACAAAATAGAAACTTATGGGGACCGAAAAAAAGCAGCCGTAGTTATTAGTAAGCAATTATTAAATAATTTCACACAATTCTCGGTATATAATAAATATTTAGACAAAAATGGAAAAAAGGACGATCTGGCCGATTGTTTTTTACAACTCTTGTATTATGTTCATTTTCGAAACATATTGCCGCCGTGGCAAATATATACTAAGTAAACTATAACAATAAGTAAACTATAACAATAAGTAAACTATAACAATAAGTAAACTATAACAATAAGTAAACTATAATGCGATAAACTTAAAAATATATGTTCTATCATATTCATAATGAACCAAGGTGAAATTATTGATATTGGAGATTTAGACATTATCGAAGATATATCAATTCCATCCAAATCAAAATCTTCTAATTTCGGGGGCGGCATAGAACTTCTTATGAATGATAAGCACAGAGAAGGCTCTAAAAAGCGATCCGATAGTGGTGATATAAATATAGATGACTTGAATAACTTGGAAAATGAACTAAATGATTTAGTGGATGATCCAACTGAATCATCTCATAATTCACATTCCTATAATTCACGATCGAATACATCTAAGAAAGAATTGCAATCTGATCTATTTTCAAAGCCAATTCGATTAAATACCGACGACATAAGTGGTGATAATAATAAATCATTTGATGATAACGATGATGATATTCTGATTAATGAAGCAAAGGTTGGTAAGAGTATGGCCGATAGTGAATCTGGTAAAAAAACATGGGATGGCTATGGTAAATTTAACGACATTCCCATCCAACCAGATAAGCAAGTTCCTGCTGAGCCTCAATTAAGCAAAGAAGATATGTTGCGTGAAAAATTCAAGTACCTACATATGTTGGAAGAGTTGGAAAGCAAAGGCATTAACCTTAGTAAGAAGTATACTATGGAATCGTCTATACTTGAAATGAAGGGAGAATATGAGACACATGTATCTGAAAGAGAGAAGAAGAATAGTGTAAAGTTTCAGGGGAAAATGCTCATGGCATGTATTACGGGTATGGAATTTTTAAATAACAAGTTCGATCCATTCGATGTAAAATTGGATGGTTGGTCAGAACAATTAAATGAGAATATTAATGATTATGATGATATTTTTTCAGAGTTGCATGAAAAATATAAATCCAAGGCGACAATGGCTCCTGAGCTAAAATTATTGTTTCAGTTAGGTGGAAGTGCGTTAATGGTGCATATGACGAATACAATGTTCAAGTCTGCATTACCTGGTATGGATGACATTATGCGCCAAAATCCTGATTTAATGCAACAATTTACTCAAGCAGCGGTTAATACTATGGGAAATGATAGTGCTCCTTTCGGTAATTTCATGGGAGATATGATGGGACAACAACAGCAGCAGAGAGGGCAAGGGCAACAGCAGCAGCAACAGCAACAGCAGCAACAGCAACAGCAACAGCAACAACAGCAACAACAGCAAAGATCAATGCCATCCCCATCTATGAACTTTGGTTCCCCACCAACCCCAATGGCTACACAGGGTCCCAATTCAGTTCCACCACCCCGCCGAGCTGGAAATATTCCATTGAGACCAGATATTCAACGAGCTCGCGTCGAAGAACTCGATATGGATGAGCCAGCACCCCAATCAACTCGTACTATTCGTCCTGAAATGAAGGCACCAAGTGATATTTCAGGAATTTTGTCTGGTATAAAATCCAAAAGCGTAAATATTCAAAGGCCTTCGTCAGAAGATAAAAGTAGTACAATCAGCATTTCCGAATTAAAAGAGATGCAGAATGAAAAAATGCCTACAAAGAGTAAACGCAGACCTCGATCTGAGAAGAACACTGTTAGTTTAGACATTTAATAATCTTTGTCCATACATAATATATATTGTTATGTATGAACATTCTCTATTTATATTTAGGCGCGACTTGCGCGTACAAGATAATAAAGCACTGATTGAAGCTTGTCGCAATTCAAAAGTGGTTTATCCAATCTTTATTTTCACACCCGAACAAGTGGGTTCGGGAAATAAATTCAGATCAGACAATGCCATCCAATTTATGATTGAATCTTTATCTGACTTACAAAGTGAAATAAAGCGCGTAGGTGGGACAATAAGTTTTTTTTACGATAGCAATGAAGACATTATTAAGAAATTAATTAATAAATTGGGTTTAGAAGCAATCTATTTTAACGAAGATATTAGTCCTTATGCAAAAAAACGCGATGCTGCAATACAAAAATTATGTACATCCAAAAAAGTGGAATGTATTAGTACACAAGACTATTATTTGCATGATTTTAGTGCTATAAAAACAGGTGCCGGGACAACATATACAAAATTTACCCCATTTTATAACAAAGCATCGAAACTTTCGGTTGATAAACCAGTGTATTTGAAGTCTTATAATTTTTCGAAACAATCTCTCAGTAATCTCTCTTTGCATGAAATGTATACTCGTCTTACTAAGCCGAATGAACATAAACTTGTAGTTGGTGGGCGAGCCAATGCTATGAAGATTGTAAACTCGTTAAGCAAGTTTTCTAATTACGAAAAGGTGCGCAACGATTTAACAGACGAAACTACATTACTCAGTGCCTACATAAAGTTCGGTTGTGTGTCTATTAGAGAGATATATCATAAAATGAGAGATAAATTAGGGAAAGGAGATGGACTAATAAGACAGTTGTATTGGCGCGATTTTTATGCGAATATTTTGTATGAATTTCCTCAAGTATTAGGGTCATCCATGAAACCAAAATATGATGGAATAAAATGGACTAAAAACGCGACGTTATTGCGTGCTTGGAAAGAAGGAAAAACAGGTTTTCCTATAGTGGATGCTGGTATGCGGGAATTAAATACTACTGGTTATATGCATAATAGAGCGCGTTTAATAACGGCCTCTTTTTTAATTAAAACAATGTTGATAGACTGGCAAGAAGGTGAGAAGTATTTTGCCCAACAATTATCTGATTATGATCCAGCATCGAATAATGGAAATTGGCAATGGGTGGCCAGTACAGGAGCAGATAGTCAGCCTTATTTTCGTATTTTTAATCCTTGGAGTCAATCTGAAAAACACGATAAAGATGCTGTTTATATAAAGAAATGGGTTCATGAATTGGCTGATGTTCCAGCAAAAGATATACATGAATGGGATGAAAAATGCAAAGACTTTAAAAATATACATTATCCGTGTCCAATAATTAGTTATGAAGATCAACGCAAAAAAGCATTATCCATGTATAAGAAAGTAGTTTAGAAAAGTTATAATAATAAATTCTGTATTTATTATAATATGAGTGATTGTTCTCCGAAAAGACAAGATTATGATAATGTAAAAGATTTTTTCGAGGCTATACAAAAATGTAATGAGGACAAAGCAAAACGAAATGCGACGCAATCGGCTGAAACACCAGAAGGATGCAATAATGAACTTATTCAAGATAAAGATGAACATGATGCTGG
>Ga0115007_10001591_pt1 | contig 14476 bp, 10 predicted proteins | sample ArcOceMetagenome_2_FD_87166 | JGI IMG/M metagenome (GOLD analysis project Ga0115007, IMG submission 87166) | Marine eukaryotic phytoplankton communities from Arctic Ocean - Arctic Ocean ARC135M Metagenome | ecosystem: Environmental > Aquatic > Marine > Oceanic | place: Arctic Ocean | collected... | reverse complement strand
TCCAACAATGATGGCTGAATCGAGTCGTAGTTTGACGATTTGTCGAGCACAGCGTGAGGCCGTAGAGTGGGAAATGGCAAACAGTAAAAGAGTCTTTATGATGGGCGAAGACGTCGCTGGTTTCGGAGGAGTATTTGGCACAGCAGACGGATTAGGTGACAAATTTGGGACCGAACGGGTAATTGATATGCCTATCTCTGAAACTGGATGGATAGGCATGGCTGCCGGCGCAGCTATGGAAGGAATGCGTCCCATTATTGAGCTAGCGTATGTCGACTTTATTGGGGTTTGCTTTAACGCGATAGCGAATCACGCTGCGAAGACTTATTTCATGTCGGGTGGCCAATATAAGGTGCCAATGGTCTTAATTAGTGGCACCGGCGCTGGTTATAACAACGCAGCTCAACACTCCCAGTGCCTGCATGCCACTTTAGCTCATATGCCAGGAATAAAAGTTGTGTCCCCCACTAATGCTTATGACGCTAAGGGCATGATGCATTCGGCGATACGAGATGACAACTTTGTAGTTTTTCTAGTACACAAGGGCGCGTCAGGTGTTGGTTTTATGGGCCCCTTAGTTAAAACCTCCATTAATGAGGTGCCGCGTGAAGATTACACAGTGCCATTTGGCAAGGTTAGGGTGTATCAGGAAGGTACTGATGTATCACTAGTTTGTGTTGGTCTTGCGGTGCATCAAGCACTCGAGTCAGCTGAAACACTCGCGGGTATGGGAATTTCTGCTGAGGTGGTTGACCTCCGCAGCCTTGTCCCGCTCGATCGAGAAGGGATTATTGAATCAGTGTCTAAGACAGGTAGGCTCGTCGTGGCTGATGAAGATTACCACAGTTATGGTGTTTCGGGAGAGGTATTCGCAAGCGTTATTGAACATGATGCCTCAATCTTCAAGGCCGCTCCTCAACGTGTATGTGTCCCTGATGTGTCCATCCCTTTCTCCCGGCCACTAGAAAACTCTATCCTACCCTTGGCGGATAGAATAACGGCTGCAGCAATAAAAACCATGGAAGGAAAATAATGAGTGAAGGTGAGAATATTGTTGAGTTGAGAGTGTCGGAGGAGTGTTGTCCTCAGGATGGCAGCTCCGGAAGTATTGTCTTATGGGTTTTCTCCGATGGGGCAAAAGTGAATAAGGGGGATTTTATTGCTGAATTTATGTTGGATAAGGTCACTCTGGAGCTTGAGGCTCCTGCCACTGGGATTCTTAAAATCGAGTTAGAACCAGAAGTGGAGGCTCGAAGAGGCGATTTAGTCGCATTGATCTATACATAAAAATAAAAAATGGAGGGTATATTATGAAAACTAAAACGTCTTATATGCTGGTTAGTAGTGCAATTACATTGGTGACGCTGGCAGGAATTCCAGGTACATCTTTTGCACAGGGTGATGGTGTTTCCAATCGAACTCTAGAAGAGGTGGTGGTTACTGCTGAGAGAAGACAAGTTGGCTTAATGGATTTGCCTATGTCTATCTCTGCTGTGACTGGCGATACACTTAACGAACAAGGTATCGTTAACTTTTCACAGCTTGTTGATACGATGCCTAATGTCACTTATAGCGCGATCGCACAGATCCCTAGAATTTTCATCAGAGGCGTCGGATTGGACGCCCTGGCTCCAGGGGCAGATCCTCGCGTAGCTATATATACTGATGAAGTCTATAACGCTCGAGTCGCGGGGGCGTTTGGTACTTTCTTTGATCTTGAACGAGTTGAGGTTTTACGAGGTCCTCAGGGAACATTGTATGGGCGGAATGCGACCGCCGGGGCAATAAATATAATATCCAAAGAGCCTGGTGATAGCCTAAATGGTTATTTCAAAGGGTCTTTTGGAAACTATGGTAGCGTTCAGGCTGAAGGTGCAGTTGGAGGGCCCATCTCAGATAATTTATCAGGCCGTATCTCTTTTCAAACAGTTGATAGAGATGGATATGGTTCTAATATCGAAACTGGGGAGGATGTTGATGATGAGAGTCGACACTCAGTGCGCGCAAAGTTGGTTTGGGAGCCGTCAGAAAATGTAGTAGTTAAACTGACGTTGGATGATACTGAGCAGCGAGATAACGGGGGCGGAGGATTTCATTTTATTCAAAATGTTTCTGGGTTTCTGGCAGATGGTTTGAGGGATGGATATGTTGTCCCACAAAATCCTCGTGATCATGCCGGCGTTCAGCCCGACTTTAGCTTGGACAACTCTGGAGCGTCACTTCAGGTGGATTGGGAGCTGGGTGAAAACTCTACGCTGACATCCATCACTGGATATCGCGATGTCAATTCATATTTGATACAGACTTCAGATGGAACTACCTCTAACTATGCACCAACCTCTTTTGAAGAAAAGTCCGAGATGACCACTCAAGAAATTCGGTGGAGTGGAAGCTTAGGGTCAGTAGAAACTTTATTAGGGGCTTATTACTTTACTGAAGATAACTCTACGCTAACGTTAGCGCCATTGCATTATCGTCTATTTGAGGTAGACGTCCCGACAACTCCAACCTTCTTATCTCAGGGATTTGATGCGGGAGGCGTGCAAGAAACAAAAGCACATGCCTTCTTTGCTCAGGCGACTATTGAAGTAACAGCGGCCTTGAGCATAGATGTTGGAATCCGGCGTAGTTCTGAAACACGCGAGGCAACGGAACATTTTCAGTTCGATTTGGATAGACTGTATGCTGGATCTTCTACTCGAAATGACTTCGCTAATCCAAGATTTAACCCAGGGCTTCCGACCGCGGACTTAAAAAGTAAATGGAGCTCAACCGATGGAAAGCTAGCTGCTAATTATACCGTGAGTGATGACACCTTGATTTATGCCAGCTTTGGTACGGCGTTTAAAAGTGGCGGCTTTAACTTAGGGGGTCTCCAGAGTCCTTTTGAGCCTGAAGATATTGAAAGCTTTGAAATTGGTCTTAAGAGCACTTTGATGGATGGCCGAATGCAACTTGCAATGTCAGCGTTTCACTATGACTATACTAATTTACAGGTTAATTACACGGTTGAGACACAAATCTTGACGGCTAATGCTGGCGCTGCAGAAATCGACGGTTTTGAACTGGAAATATCAGCAATTCCAATGGATAGCCTAGATCTGAAACTAAATATATCAATTTTGGATGGGAAGTATACGGAATATACGACGGAGGACCCAGGTCGACCAGATCTTGGAATGCAAGATCTCTCCGGTAATCAGCTTCAATATTCTCCTGACCTGAAGATATACGGCGAATTGGGTTACCACATCATGACAGCGTCAGGTGAGCTCGTGCCTAGAGTGACTGTCAATTGGACCGATGACCAGTATATGTCGCAATACAATCATTCATATGTGGCACAAGACGCCTACGCTCTGGTCAACTTATTCCTTGACTACAAAAGTGATAATGGTTGGTTTGCAAGCGTGTACGTCAAAAATGTCGGGGATAAGTTGTATACCGTTGCAGAGAATCAAACCTCTCTATTCATTGGTAATCAGATATTTGGACAATTTGGTGCACCGCGTACTTATGGTGTTTCTGTGACTAAGTTATTCTGACTTCCTGTTATTGTAATAATGCTCTTAGAGAAATCGAGACAGAGAATGTAGTAAGAGCTCCCAGTAGCAATCGCTGGTGGCTCTTACATACTACTAAACTCCTAAGTTAATTATGGCTCCTTGATTTTTATCTATCTTAAATACTCTCATGGATGGTGCTAGTCTAATGGAAAACACCGTTTACCAAAGATTTGCCAAATCAGCATTGAACAACCCCCACCTCCCTTTTCTATGCTATCCAAGCTCACCAACTCGCGATTATTATCCAGAGGGCAAAGAGTTTTCTTATGGTAGTATACTCACGATCGTGGATAATCTCGCGTTACGTTACTTGGAAAGTGGTTATTCAGAAGGGCATCGTATTGCCTTACTTGCTGGCAATAGAGCGGAGCATTTTTTCCATTTGCTGGCCTTAAATCGTATTGGTGCCGCTGTCGTTACACTAAATCCAGAATATCTTTCTCATGAGCTAGCTTACGGTATCAGTTTTCCCGAATGTAGTTTGGTGGCGACTGTGTCTCCGTGGATAGATAAAGTCAAAAATGAGGCAGAAAGCCTCCTGCCGACTGTTGGTGTAATTGATGTCTTAAATTTGCCTGATAAATTTCCATCTCCAGCGCACCCACCAATTAAAGTTCCGACAGAGGAATTAGATAGACCAGCACTAATTATTTATACCTCCGGCACTACTGGGCGGCCTAAGGGTTGTATTATTTCTAATCGCTCATGTTTGGCAGCAGGGGATTCTTATGCAGATGCTGGTGGCCTGCTGCAGTTCCATGCCGGTGTTGAGAGGCTCTACATACCTCTTCCCGCTTTCCATATGAATGTTTCTATTTATACCCTAAATAGTATGACAAAACTAAATAGTTGTATCATCCTTCAGGAAAAATTTAGTGCATCAACTTGGTGGGCTGATATTATTGAGAGTAAAGCGACGTGTTTCCACTATATGGGGATTATTCCACCATTATTGGTTAAAGCAGCCGCTAGCGAGGATGATCGACGTCATAATGTAAAATTTGGACAGGGAGCCGGTGTTGACCCTCTCGTTCGGGAGCAGTTCGAGGAAAGATTTGGCGTGCCTCTTGTAGAAGCCTGGGGTATGACAGAGACTTCTCGAGCCATTCAAAATTGCGGCATACCCAGATGCTTGGAACCCAGAGCATTTGGCCGACCGCGATTACCTCTCGAAGTTCTTGTGGTAGATGACGATGACAAGGCTTTACCGTTTAATAGCCCAGGTGAGTTATTGATTCGCGCTGTCGGCTCTGATCCGCGCGCTGGATTTTTCTCAGGATACTTAAACCTTCCTGAGCAGACTGAAGATGCTTGGAAAGGAGGCTGGTTTCATACAGGAGATGTCGTTTCTCAGCGTGAAGATGGAATGCTTTTCTTTGTTGATCGACGGAAAAACATTATTCGCCGCAGTGGTGAGAATATTGCGGCCACCGAAATCGAGGAAGCCCTCATAATGTCATTAGCAGTGCAGAGTGTCGCCGCTCTATCAGTCGCTGATGAATTTCATGATGAAGAAGTAATGGTTTGTGTTGTATTGATGCCTGGATATAAATCTTGTAAAAAAGTTGCAGAATCAATCATGTCTGACATGAAAAATCTACTTGCTGGGTTTAAACTTCCTGCATGGATAGTTTTTGTCGAATCTCTGCCTACCACGGGGACCCAGAAAATTCAGAAGAATTTAATTTTTCCTGATGGTGAGGACCCAAGAAAGGATCCAAGATCATATGATGTACGCTTGGTGAAACGACGGCTAAGAAAGGAAGAGTAGAGTAGGGTAGGCTTAGCGCCATGGCGGCGATGACGATTTTATAGTGTAGTTCTGACCGGCTCGAAAATCAGGTCATTATGAAAATGGATGGTTATTTCCAAGTTCAATAATGCGATAATGAGTGGATATTGTCCTTATAATAGCTACATTATGTACAAGTATTATTGGGTTGCACAGAGTAAATGGTTATGAATATGGATATGGACACGAATGAATCGCCTACTCAGGGAATATCTGAGCAAAAGAAGGCGGTCACAAATAGACGAGTGCCGGCGGTAACCAGAGCCGTGTCAATATTACGGTATCTCGCCAATGAGAGCGAGCCTATAGGTATTGTTCCGCTCGCTAGAGGTGTAGGGCTAATTCCAAGTACATGCCTCCATATAACTCGCGTATTGGTTAATGAAGGGCTAGTTGCAGTGGCTCCTCAGACGAAACAGTACACCCTGGGTTCTGGAATCTTGGCACTTGCTAGTGCTTTTTCACTTCGCAATGTATTGGCAAGGGTAGTCGGCAATAGATTAGATGTATTGACCAAAGACCATGGTATTGTGTTCTCAGTTGCAGAGATAAACTCTTTGCGAGAACATGTTGTAGTGGCTGTTGGAACTTCCCAGACTGGTGTTGCGGTTACTTTGACGGTGGGCACTCGATTTCCTCTTTTTGCAGGCACATCAGGCCGATGCTGGGCTGCCTTCGCGCTTGATCCGGGAAAATTGGACTCAAAAGCGACCAAAAAACAAGTGCAAAGTATTAGTTGGGAAGACCCTCCTACCTTCGATGCCTGGTTGGAGCAAGTTAACTCTGCAAAAAAGCTTGGTTATGCTTTGGACGTTGGAAACTTCATTAGGGGCGTGACGGTAGTGGGAGTGCCTGTTTTTAATGAGTTGGGAGTGTTAGTAGGATGTCTGAATGCAATGGGTATAGGTGAGAGACTCGTAGGTGACTCACTCGAAGCCGCAATAGTTGCGCTCAAAGATCTTTCAAATCAAGTGCATCGAGATCTAGGGCATCAGCAGCGTAGTAGTTGATTACCATTAAAATATGATGTGGGCTTTAGCATTTTGTTGAGGCCCCCTCCAATATATTAATGGTATTGATATTGTAGCGACTAATCCAATGATTCCAGCAGCACAATAGACTGCTGGAATGGATAGCCCATATGCAAGAGCGGCTGAGACTGAGAGGGGCGCGATCGCTGCTCCGCATTTGCCGATTGAAAGCGCCCAACCGATGCCCGTAGAACGGATGTGAACGGGATAAACACTCGCTGCTAGCGTAGCAAATCCAGCATAGGTACCAAGGCCAAGAAATCCTGATAAGAAAATGCAGGCCATCATTGGTAAGATCTGTGGTGCTGTAACTCCAATTAGGGCTGTGGCAAGGGATGCAAATAAAGACGCAGTAAAGAGAGTCCGATAAATACCAATACGATCACTCATTATTGCTAATGCAATTCCGCCAGCAATACCTCCAAAGTTTAATATAGATACGGACAGGATGGCAGTACCTCGAGCTACTCCTTGTTGGTCCAGCAGCAAAGGTAACCAGTTGATGAGTAGTACCATCATAAATAAATTTGCTGCCAGTGCTAACCAAAGAAGTAGGGTCATCCAAAGTAGGTCCTTAGTAAAGAGGTCGCTAAGTTTCTTTGTTCCTTGCTGTTCTCCTTTTAGGTAGAAATGATCTCCAGAAATATATCGTGATGACCGATCAATGCGATTCATTATTTTTACAATTTGATTATTCTTCTGACGAGTTGTCACTAAAAAGCGAATAGATTCTGGCAGAAAAATTACAGGTACGAGTGCGGCAATGCTTACTCCACCGGCGATATAGAAAACGCCCTCCCAACCAAAAACAGGTATAACTGACCGACTGAATAACCCGCCTAGCACACCCCCTGTGAGAGGTGAAACCGCGATAATAGAAATGAATAGTGCCTTGAAACGAGTTGGAGCATACTCTGACACAAGCGCGATACAGTTGGGGGTAACTCCTCCCAGACCGAGGCTTGCTAAAAAACGAATTATTACTAATGATTCAATATCACTCGCCAGCGGTGTGACGAGCGTGCCCACTCCAAAAAATATAACGTTAGTAAAAATAATAGGTTTTCTGCCAAATTTATCACCTAATGGACCGAAAACTGCTGCACCAATAACTGCACCAATTAGGCCGGCAGTGAAGACAATGCCAAAGCCACCCATTTCAATCCCCCAGGCCTCAACAATGGTCGGAGCAACAAAGCTAATACATTGAATATCAATGCCCTCAAGTATCATCACCAGAGAGGCTGTTATCAGGACCCTTATTTGACAGGACGAGAGAGTGGCGTTGTCTATGACATTTCCTGCGTCTATTTGTCTGTAGTCTTTGATCGCTTTTTCCACGATTCTTCTCCTTTTTAGTAACCTCTATGCTACCGGATGATTAGTATCAGAAAGTATAGAGATTATTTACTATCAACGCGCCTAGAGCATTTCATTCCAGTCTAGGAAAGCTTGTCTGATTAGCGATATCATCACCGCTACTCAATAGCGCTCTAGCCTGGTAAGCCTCAGAGTTCTGACCACCGGATATATGGCTCAAGATAATGTAATCTCGAGCCATATTTTTTAATTGCTAGGCTAACTTTCTAAGTATTAATTGTCAATAAGAGTAACGTATTGCGCAAGCGCAAGTTAAGACACATAATAGGATTACCTATAAGAAACTATTAATCAAGCCTATGAAACGATTTATCATAAGAATTGAAGCTTTTCTAAGATTGACAATAATCAGATATGTCCACGATCTGGCGGCGGCCTTATGACGGCTTATATTGCCGGCATATACGAACATCCGACGCGTTTCGCGCCTGATAAATCCGTTTCGGCATTGCATGCTGAAGTCGCTTCTGGGGTACTTAAAGATGCAGGCTTGTCTTTGAGAGATATAGACGGTTATTTTTGCGCGGGCGATGCACCTGGAATAGGTCCCATGTCGATGGTGGAGTACCTAGGCATTCATCCCAGATATGTTGACTCTACGGATATTGGCGGTGGGTCGCCCATCGCACAGGTTGCCGAAGCGGCCCGGGCAATTGACGAAGGTAAATGTGATATAGCCTTGATAACTTTAGCTGGTCGACCTCGAGCGGAAGGGCAGTCACCAGCAACTCTAACCCGATTTCGTGAGTATCCTGAGAACGAGTTCGAATTGCACTTTAGCCCAGCTTTGGTAAGTAGATACGCCATGTGTGCTCAACGCCACATGCACGAATACGGGACAACTAGTGAACAGCTAGCATGGATTAGGGTAGCCGCCTCGCACCATGCGCAGCATAATCCTAATGCGCTTCATAGGAACCCTGTTTCAGTCAATGACGTTATATCTTCTCCGCTAATATCAGATCCTTTGCATCGCCTAGACTGCTGTGTCGTTAGTGATGGGGGAGGAGCGGTTATTGTTGTCCGTGAAGAAATTGCGCGAAGTTTGAAGCAGCCCTTAGTGTCTTTAAAAGGCGCGGGAGTTGCCTTGGGCTACAAGCTTGGTGTGCCATTTGATATCACGGCAAGTGTGGGTATTGAGTCTGGATCTGCGGCTTATCTCGAAGCGGGAGTAAGTCCTAGTGATATCCGCTATCTGTCGACTTATGATAGCTTCACAATCACCGTTCTTATGGCGATAGAAGACCTAGGATTTTGTTCAAAAGGTGCGGGTGGACAATTTGTTTCGGATGGCAGCCTGATCTCTGGAAACGGCAGTCTAGCGGTAAATACCGATGGAGGAGGGCTATGTAATAACCATCCAGCCCATCGGGGGGGCATCACTAAAATTATCGAAGCTGTCCGCCAGCTTCGAGGCGAGGCACATCCGGCAGTACAATTACCTGATTTAGCGCTGGCTATGGTGCATGGCACTGGCGGAACTCTTGATCAACGTCAAGGGTGCGCGACGATTATATTGGAGCGCGAATAGTCATGATAGACGATAAGTGGGATTGGCCGATGGAAAATCGAGAATTCTGGGATGCATCGGAGAGAGGGATACTACTAGTCAAACGATGCATTGATTGCGAAAAGCCCCATTATTACCCTCGATTGATTTGCCCTCACTGTGGAAGTCATTCAACCCATTGGACTGAGTCATGCGGCAAGGGAAAATTATATTCGTACAGCTTTTTCCGTCGTGCCAATCCCCCTCAAATTTTGGCATATGTCACGCTTGCTGAAGGTATTACGCTACTGACTGAAATCATTGACAGCGATCATGAAAAATTAGCCGTCAACGATGAGGTGGAAGTCAAATTTCGGGTTGATCCTGACGGTAGGTATATTCCAGTCTTTGTATTGGTGAAATAAAATAGAAGGCATGTTAAATGTCTAGGATAGATGCGAGAGAGGGGTGTTATGACGGATAGGTTGAGTAATAAAGTAGCAATAGTTACAGGCGCAGGTTCGGGCATAGGCAGAGCTTCAGCAATCTTATTTGCTAAGGAGGGTGCCCAGGTGGTGTGTGCAGATATAAATGAACAAGCAGTGAGAGATACCGCTGAAATTGTGCGTGAACATACATGCAGCTCGGTTCTTGTGGTCCGGGTGGATGTGACTCAGCCTACTGAAGTGGAGGAAATGATCCAGAGCTGTATAGCCGAATATGGAAAATTGGATATTCTTTATGCTAATGCGGGAATTGGAGAGGCGTTTGACACAATGCAACTGCCTGTTGAAAGTTGGGACCATATGATGTCGGTTAATCTGAAGAGTGTCTGGTTGTCGGCCAAGTATGCCCTCCCCTATATGATTGCTTCGGGAAGCGGATCAATTATTAATCAATCTAGTGTAGCTGCCTTAAAGGGAGTTCCATCCATGGCTCACTATTGTGCATCAAAAGCTGGCGTTATTGGACTGACTAGGCAGTTAGCGGTTGAATATGGCTCCGCAGGAATTCGAGTAAATGCCATATGCCCAGGGGCCATCCCAACACCGCTCGCAGATACAGTATGGGGCAAGATCGGAAATATTGATGAGATTGGTGCGGCGGTCATAAGTAAGACACCGTTAGGTCGGTTGGGTACGGTTGAAGATTGTGCAAACCTTGCTCTTTTCCTCGCAAGCGACGAATCGTCTTGGATAACTGGTGTCGCAATACCGCTTGATGGTGGGTTAGGGGCGGCGTAGAAACGAGCATAGCCCCGTCTATCCATACCTTGATAGCGGCCCACAATCGGGCTTATCAAATTGGGCTGTAGGCGTTACTAGCATTTCAAAACGAGGTCTGTTTTTGCAGGGCCTTGGAAAAAGTATGGTTGATATTAAAGCGTCACATGAGATCTTGTGACTATTTGAAGCAGTTTTTATTCCCCCGATAACCCACTCTTTTAAATCAAACTCACTCGATAATTATTGTATATATACAACTTGACATAACTTATTGACAATTACTTGTTGATTGGATATGGTTAATGTCATATATTAAAACCGCATTTAATAGCTGGTGAAATTAAAATAAGACAAGTAAGTGCCGCCTCTAATGTGTCAGTTATTTAATAGGTGATGGGGGCAATTTTTGCTCATATCGAGCGTTAAAAAGCAGTACCTGAGGGTTTAGTTATGAGCTGGGGTTTGATTACTGATGATGGATTGGCAAATGCTGAGGCTCTTATTGGGACGCCGTTAAGGCGAGATAGAATGCAGTGGATTCAAACGACCTCACGTGATGCTATTCGACATTTTGCTTGGGGGATTGGGGACAACAATCCGTTGTGGCTAGATGGCGATTACGGTGAAAAATCTATCTGGGGGTCAGCGTTGGCACCTCCATGCATTTTGTATGCTGTTGATAGTACGATTGTTGCGCCAAAATTACCTGGGGTTCAGTGGCTCTATGCCGGGACTGATTGGACATGGTATGAGCCGATTTTGTGTAACGATAGCTTTACCGTAGAGGTGAAGCTTGTACGTCAGGAGAAAAAGTCAGGACGGCGATTTCCCTTATGGGTATTACAGAGTGGTGAAGTTCGTTACTTTAATCAGCACAAAAGGCTTGTAGCTACAGCAATGGGACATTGTGCGCGCACGCCACGTGGCGACAATATTGGTGGTCTCCCCGTGAAGGAGCATAAAGTTCACAGCTACAGTAGTGCAGAACTGGATGATATAGAAAATCATGTTCTGGCTGAGGCTTCCAGGGGCAGTGATCCGCTGTTGTGGGAGGATGTTCTGGTTGGAGATCAAGTGCCTTCGGTCGTTCGGGGTCCCCTCGCTATAATGGACCTTATTGGTTGGTATTCAGCCACTCAAGGAACATTACATTATGGTGGCGTTCATGGTGACGCTCTTCGTTATCGCCGCAGACATGACGATTACCATATTAACCCCGCGACTGGCGCAAAAGAAGCGGCTGGTCGAGGGCATTTCGAGGCAAAGACAGGAAAAGATGTAGGAATGGGGGGTGCATATGACGTAGGTCCCCAGCGCATTTCATGGGCCCAACATATGTTAACTAATTGGATTGGTGACCAGGGATTCCTGCACAAGCTTAACATCAGCGTGAGGAGCCCAAATATGGTAGGCGATACGATCTGGTGGCAGGGGAAAGTAATTAATAAATATATAGAAAATCGTAATTATTTTGTAGAAATAGCGCTTAAAGCACATAACCAAGTTCAGGCTCCGTCAGCTTTTGGTACGGCTGTCGTTTTACTCCCCTCGCGTGAAGCTGGATTACCGTCGCTGCCTTTGCATAATTAGGGTTGATAACATAAATCTACAGTATTATTTTTTCAGTGAGGACTTATGACCGATACAAATAACCAAAAGATTTTAGGCTATGAACCCGAAGCCTTGACTATAGGAGACTTGGTTCATATTCGAGCTGCAAACGGAGACAAGCCATTATATATAATTCGGGATGCAGTGCTAACCTATAAGGATGCGGAAAGACGTTCAAATGAGGTGGCAAATAGTCTAATTAAATTAGGGATAAAGAAGGGCGACGTGGTAGCTACATTTATGTATAACTGCGTATCCCAGGCCTTGATTTGGTTTGGATGTGCGAAAATTGGAGCGATTTATGCGCCACTAAATGTGTCTCTAGAAAGAGACGATTTGGCATATAGTCTAAATGATACGGATGCGACTATATTTGTACTGGAGGAGGAGTTAGCTCCTGCCTTCAATGCTTGTCAAGATAAATTAAATATATCACCTTTAGTATATGTTTGTGGTTCAGTATCATCGGTAAGCGGAAACACAGCTTTGCCTCTCGATCAGCTCTTTGGTGGGAACGTTGAATTTCCTGATATAGAAGTTAACCCTAACGATCCAGCCACCATAACTTACACGGGCGGCAGTACTAGCATGCCGAAAGGCGTACTCTCTACGCACTTGTCGCATATTGCCGCGGCAATCCGATACGGTGAGGTCTCTGAGGCATCCGCAAGCGATATAGGTTATGCCAACTCCCACTTTTTTCATATTGGTGGCCAGCAGTTCGGAGTTATTGGCCCTCTATTTTTTGGTATGACGGGGATTATGGAGAAGTGGTTCAGTGTATCGCGATATCTTGATGTCGTACGCAGATACAATGTTACGATTATTGATCCTGTTGGCACAATGCTTGCAGCCCTGATGTCCCTTCCCGATTCTTTAGAAGACAAAAGTCATAATGTTCGTGTGGGAATAGGAATTGCGTCTGGTCAGGTCAGGCGAGAGGTTAGGGATGGATTCGAAACCCGCTTTGGAATTCCCCTTTTGGAGGTATATTCGATGACTGAAATGGGCGTCCTTCTATGTAGTCAGCGTATGAGTGATCGACGTCAAGGAAGCTGCGGGCATACCTATGGTTGGGGAGAAATATGTATCGTCGATCAGAATGATAACCCTGTCCCCGCAGGAACCACCGGGCAAATTTTACTCAGACCAAACGTAAATAACACATCGATGATTCGATATGTTAATAAGGACGAAGAAACGATAGCTGCCTGGAAGAATTTTTGGTATCACACTGGTGATATAGGAAAGTTAGATCAAGACGGATTTGTATATTATGTAGGACGAGAAGCGCACTGGATTCGTCGGGGGGGCGAAAATATATCTGCATTCGAGGTCGAGAAAGTTATCACATCGCACCCTAATGTAGCTGATTGTGCGGTTGTTGGTGTTCCAGCCGATCTCGGTGAGGAGGACATTAAAGCCTATGTCCAGCTTAACGAAAGTGAGGCTAATGTCGACCCTTCTGATCTCATAAAATACTGGCAAGATCGGGTCGCTTTTTTTAAGGTGCCACGTTACATAGAATTTGTGGACCACTTCCCTCGTTCTGCAACGAAGAATGAGATTCTGCGGCATCAATTGCGCGAGCAGGGAGTCGGGAATTGCTGGGACAAAAAGGTAGTATAGATCAGCTGACTTTTTCTTGCACGACCCAACGGAAGTGAAGGGAGAATCTATTCTTCAAGAGCATTAATTGTATTTATAGCGATCCGAGTCGATATACCAGATGGATATTTATTTATTCTGAAAAATTCGATATAACATGAGGAAGTAATAATAATGGATACCAAGTCTCCCAGTTATGATGCAATCGTCATAGGAGCCGGTTTTACCGGTATGTATCAGTTATATATGCTGAGAAAAATGGGCCTGTCCGTGAAAGGCTATGATCGTGCGGAGGATTTCGGCGGGAACTGGTACCGAAATCGATACCCTGGGTGCCGGGTAGATACGGAAAGCCACGTCTATTGTTACGCTTTCTCATCAGATATATTACAAGAATGGAGTTGGAGCGAGCAATACGCGAGTCAACCTGAAGTGTTGAGATATCTCAACTTTGCGGTTGATAAAATGGATATTCGCGAACACTACCAGTTTAATACGTTGATAATATCTGCGAAATATAGTGAGTCACAAAACCTATGGTTTGTCCAACTTGGTGATGGTAGTACTGAATCATGCAGGTTTCTTTTTTCCGCTGCGGGACCACTATCGATTCCGCAAATGCCGTCTTACGATGGTGTTGACTCGTTTTTAGGAGAGGCGTACCACTCATACTTTTGGCCTCACGACGAAGCGGGCAGCTCTACCGGTAAGAACATAGACTTTACTGGCAAAAGAGTTGGTGTAGTGGGTACCGGAGCAACCGGTGTGCAGAT
>Ga0115007_10001590_pt1 | contig 14480 bp, 5 predicted proteins | sample ArcOceMetagenome_2_FD_87166 | JGI IMG/M metagenome (GOLD analysis project Ga0115007, IMG submission 87166) | Marine eukaryotic phytoplankton communities from Arctic Ocean - Arctic Ocean ARC135M Metagenome | ecosystem: Environmental > Aquatic > Marine > Oceanic | place: Arctic Ocean | collected... | reverse complement strand
GCTAAATCCAATATTATAAGGTTATTTTTAGGAATAACAGTTTCTTTGTTGAGGATTCTACTTTGAATCGACGTCAGACTTCCAATTCCATTATAAGGAAGCCCAATCTCACTGAGGATAGAGAATTTTTCAGAGAGCACAATATCAAAGATAATAGATTCTAGAATCTCTTCGTTCAATCCGGAATAGTCATTTAATTTCAAACTTTTGAGACTATTTTGAAAGCAAAAAACATTGCTTTTGAGAATATGAACAATCTGACGACTTGAAATGTCTTCTTTGACAGGTAAGTTACTGTATATCCTCCAGGCTTTCTAATGTCGGTAGACGATTTGTTATCAATGACAACATTGGTGGGGACAAGAAACCAATGTCACATAATTGAATATGCTTAAGACCATCAAATTGTATTTCGTCTAATATGTTGTCACGGAAGAGTATCAATGGACAATTTGCAAAGGTAAGGCTTTCCAATAATGGTAGATTATTAAGTTCCTTTGAAATTGACAACTGTAGAGTGTGATATCTTCCAATCTTCGAAGACATTCGATAAAAGGGGACAAACTGAAAGAAAACTCATTCGCTTCACCACCTTCGTCATCTGCCAAATCTGGATCTCCTAGTACTAATATTGTGATTCGTCCTTCCAAATCTGTTCCGTACCATGGTACAAATTCTTTCCATACTTTTTGTAGGTTGCACGGTTCTTCGAATATTTCTTCGTACTCTAATCTTGTCTGCTTCCATATAGGGTACAAAATATTCAGCATTATACACCCATCATTAAAATCCATATCATCTGGAATGATGTCTAATGCAGAAGCAATTACTGCTCGACGCTGACGACGTTCTTGATGGCTTTCCACCGTAACATTATTATTCATGGGATTGGCGTCCTCGTTCTCGTTTCCACTTTCACCACTCTCGTCGTCCATTTTATTTTTCTGTGTTGTTTATGTATATATACTTAACAAGTTGGAGCTTTTGTCGGTCGGTGTAGCAGTTATTCTTGTTCTGAATCAAGATACTAGCGCTCCATTCGTTGTCTTCTCTCTCTCTATTGTGCGTGTTCCGGCGTATTTTCAGTATTTTCCTTAGTTTGATCAATCATTCGATTCATTCGATTCATTCGATTCGTGTTTCGACTATATCAGAGGATCAGAGAAAATAGGTATTTTTGCTCAATTGTTTTTTCGCGACGGTGTTGATGGGCGGATTTGAACAATATATAAATTCTTTTTTTGTTGCTTTGCTGTTGTCATTTTCAATTCAAATTCTTTGCTGTTGCATACACAAAAAGTCTACAACATACCGGTGGCTCTAAACGTCTAAACGTTTTCGAATCATATCTTATCGTAAGTCAAGAAGTTTGTTGCAATGACTGTCAATGATCGACAAGATGACGCAACCGATGAGACAGGGAGCAGCAGTAGTGCGTGGAATCACTACATCCCCTTTTTCGATGGCACTACCACCGGTAGTATGACGACGAATCATGATATCGAAAAACAATCGCAATCGCCAACAACTCAAAAACAAACAGAACAATCATCGTCGTCATCAGTTACTCCAAATATGCGACAACAATGGAATACATTTTGGGCAATGTCAATACCATACTTTTATGAGAATAGAGAAGGCCGGTGTTTATTTATTGGTTTAATTATATTAATGTTATTAGATAGTTTTGCAAAAATCTTTTTTTCATATCTGGCACGTGATTTTTGGTCTGCACTCGGTGATAAAGATGCAGAACAATTTTATTTTGTTATGAAAGAATTTTTAATTGCATTATTGTGCTTGGCACCAATTAATGTATTTTATAGATTTCAACGACAACGATTAGCAATTAAATGGAGAAAATGGATGACAGATCGTATATTGTATATGTACTTTTATAATCCACATCAAATATATTATAGATTAGAACGACAACAAGATACAACTAATGAATGTTATGTAGACAATCCTGATCAACGATTAGCTGAAGATGTTCGATCATTTACTCAATATAGTTTGTCATTATTTTTGACGATTGCTATATCATGCATTGACCTTACAGCATTTTCTATAGTTTTATATACAATTGAACCTATGTTATTTATTTCTATTTTGGGATTTGCTACATTTGGTACAATAATGACAATTGTATTAGGAAAAGATCTTGTACGATTAAATTTTGAACGACTACAAAAAGAAGCTGATTTTAGATTTAGTTTAATACGGATACGTGAAAATGCTGAATCAATAGCATTCTTTCGTGGTGAATCTACAGAGGGTCATGAAGTAAAAAGACGATTTTCAAATGTTGTATCTGTTTTTTATGATTTAATTGGTACACAACGAAATTTAGAATTCTTTACAACGAATTATAATTACCTGACATGGATTTTGCCAGTGGTTGTGATTGCTCCCCAATATATGGCAGGGAATGTAGAACTGGGTGTCGTTCAACAAGCGGCTGCAGCATTTGGTCATATTTTGGATGATCTGTCGTTAATCATCAATCAATTTGAAGAATTATCAGAATTTTCTGCTAGTATCGGACGATTACATCAATTTGTTCGTGCCGTCCGAGATGCCGATCCTGATCGAGATGAATATTCACCCCTGATGGGATCTCCTCATTCTTCTCCCGATGATGATACTCATGGTGATGCTTATAATCAAGGTTCATCTGAAAAAGATGGTATCTTTAAAAAGACTAGCACTCCTCCTGTTGCTACTGTTGATGGAGAAGAAATCATTCATAACAACGACGGCATTTGTCTAAGACAATTTGCACCATTACTTTCTGCAGCAGCTGATCCAACAAGCTCCTCGGGTAGTAATAGTACCGTCTCCTCTACCACCGCCGCACTTTCTATTCGAAATTTGTGTCTTTATACACCAGATCAAAATCGAACTTTGATTCATTCGTTAGACTTAGAGTTGAAGTGGGGTCAACAGCTATTGATTGTCGGTCAAAGTGGGATTGGTAAGAGTTCTCTGTTACGTGCAATTGCTGGATTGTGGACATCTGGATCGGGAATCATTGAACGTGCCAATACGTCCGATGTGTACTTTTTACCACAAAAGCCATACTGTCCCATTGGTACGTTACGCGACCAACTTTTATATCCATTCCGCACAACCGTTGAGGATGAAGGTGATGAGAATAAAGAATCGAGAATAACAGATGAACGCTTGTTGCAGATTCTCGGTGAAGTAGATTTGTCTAATTTGGCGATTCGCTCGGGTGAGGGTGATCCTATTCGTGGTCTAGATACTATCGTTGATTGGAGTAACGTGTTGTCTTTAGGAGAGCAACAACGGTTAGCATTTGGTCGTATATTAGTCAACCAACCTCGACTTGTGATTGTTGATGAAGCAACAAGTGCGATGGACGTTACAGCCGAAGAGAGAATGTACGGTCTAATACAAAATCTAACGTACGTTAGTGTTGGTCATCGACCTTCACTACTTAAATATCACCACAAAAGATTGCATTTGCAAAAGTCTGATAATAATCCAGACTCGCATTGTAATTTTACTTTTGATGACATCCGTTCCACATCGGCAACAGGTGTCATCAACGACGAAGTTAATCTATTCTTTCGGTAGCAACGTTGGTACACTATGCTTCACGAGCATATCGCTCAATGATAAAAATTATCGTTTAGCTAACTAGCTCGCTAGATTATGATTGTATAATACTCAGTTTGTAAAATACTATGTCAAAATACGAATATTGTGTAGCTACGACTACTGAATTATTCAATATATTGCAATTCGTACGTATCGTTAGACTGTTTTTTAAAGTTTTTGTTTGTGAATTATACATACTATGTATGTTGAATTAGTTTATTCCTGTGTGTACGTGCCGTACGTACATCTCCCATCATATCATTTTTCTAGAAATGAACTCTTCTTCGTTTTCCAGAAGTGAGACTAGCTCCCCTGGTACCGGCAGAAGCAGCTCCGCCACCGGAAGAACCATCATCGGATGAAGTCGATTTTTTACCCTTAGTAGCAGAAGCAGGCGACTCTTTTTCTTTGGAAGCAGTGCGTTTACTTGGAAGACTTCGACCACGACCTCCACCTTTACCGCCGGAACCACTGCCGTCCTTTGTCTGATCCTGTTCCGTAAGCCAGATAGCAGCTGCATGGATCAGAGCATTCATATTGCCTCCTTTCCCTTCCTCGCCATTCTCGCTTCCAGAATCATCTTCTCCGTCTTTCCCGTCAGCCTCTTCCATGTCCTCTTCGGCGAGATCACCTTCACCGCTCGACACAGATGCTCCATCTTCTCCTTCTTCTTTAATCGCTTCCACCCATTCCCTTTCGACGTGAAGGCGCTCCCAAATCTTCTTAAAGTAAGCCTTTTTCCACGATCCGCTCAATTCAGTTTTTTGGTGTATCGCTCTATGACCCAAATACGCAATGGATGCCTTGATAGGTCCCGGGCACCGACTGCACGTTGCGACATGAGACAGCATTGAATTAGCAGTGTTGTCGGTAAGATTCTTCGCCGAGACGGGAAAATACCGTCCAATATTGTTCTTATTGGCACAGTGCTTGCAGGCAAGTCCAGGGAAATCTACGACACGATCGCGACCACGACCTCCGGGTCCTCCCCGACGATCACTCTGTTGGAATTGACAAACTTTCAGTTGACGCATCATAAACAAGACCTGGTCCGTGCACTGTCCGCGATCCTCGGGTGTGCATAGATACATACTGCTTAGAGTGGGTGATGTTCCGCTGACGGTCTCTCTATCAAGATCGTCACAAGGACTTGGAACAAGTGGATCTCTTCGAAAGGTAATTCCCCATCCATTATTTGAAGGAGGAATGTCCGCCAGGCCAATATCCCGAGCAGAATCGACCCAATATTCTTGAGATTCGTCAACCTTCGGCCCGAAATTTCGGAGACTCTTGAATGTATCCTTTTTATCATCCGGCATGGCAGGGCATGATTTAAAATGCAGTCGTAATAATTCTCCCACCTTGGTAGGAATTGACTCCAAGTCTTCAGGAAAGGCAATGCAACCTGACGGTTTATCAGAATCATCCAAGGTCTTGCAGAAAACGCACCGGATTCCAACTTGACCATCTACTGGTTCCTTCCTTCCGGAATATCCTTCCAATTCATCCTTTTCGTGCCAGGAAAACACTTCAACTAGATCACTCCTTGCAAAGCATTGTAATTCTGACAACCAATTCGAGTCATCGTGTTTGGTGAGACGGACACACCCATCAAACCACGGGCTTTGTTTTTTCTTGCTACCATTTTTCTTGGTCGCGGCTGGCTTTCCGTCTTCATCATCACTCTCACCCTCAGATGATTCGGTCTCAGTCTCATCTCCAGATGAGGCAGCGGAGGATTTCTTCGTCCTTTTGACATTATGAGAATCTTCCTCCTCCTCTTCCTCCTCGTCAGAATCGCCATCTTCTTCTTCGTCTTCTTCTTCTGGCTTTTTCTTTTTCTTAGGTTTCACTCCAGGCTTTCTGTAGCGCTTTTTCTTTCCCTTTCCCTCACTCGCCTCATCGATAGGAATACCTTGAATTCGGCACCATAAACGACGGAAAAATACCTTACGTCCACCATGTTTGGGTTTGTCTAAGCGTTTACCATCCGGACCCATCCTTGCACGCTTCATCAATTCCAAATTCTCACGAATCTCCATCGGACAACGACGACAATTACGAACGTGATTCATGATCGTTTGCGACGTTGTGGTTTGTGAAAGCGAAGCCTCCGATGCGGGGAAGTACCGTCCGCATCCCGCTTGACCAACACAGTGTTTACATGCCAAACCAGGAAATCCGACCTTCCTTCCCTTGTAACAACCCACACGGTCGGCTTCCATTAAGACACAGGGATTCATTTGTTCTAACGTTAGATATAAATAATCCGAAATTAGATCTTCGTCTTCTGGAAAGACAAGTGGTCGATCATCGACAGGAGGAGGAGGAACGTATTCCTCTTCTTCCGGTGGAGGTGCTGGAGGTTCCGCCTTCTTTTGGAGTTCCTTTTTCTTACGTCCCTCCTTGGAATTGACTGATGGACCCGTTAATGGAGGGAGAGGACCAAGCGGATCACGACCAAAGTGAATGCCATGACGAGTATCGACTAAGCCCAAACGTTTTGCGGAATCAATCCAATATTGTTTCCGTCCACCTCGACTAGAACTGGATACCTTCAACGCCTCAATCTTCGTACGGATATCAATTGGCATAGCCTGACAACAATCAAGATGTAAACGAAGCATCTGTTGCACACTGTTGTAGATACCACTAATTAGAGACGGGTAACTTGTGGCCTGCTGTCCACGTTCGGCGGGATTTTCGTCTGGAAAAAAGAAAAGGGAAAAATTAAATGTAAGGCGTAGAGAATATTTTGAAAGAAGGTATTTAAAGTAAATAACATCCTGCAAAAGTAAAGGAACGAAATACTGTATTCATATACTTACGTTTACAATGCATGCAACGGATTCCAACCTGTCCAAGAGCGATAGGTTTGTTTCGTCCATGCATAGGAGCCGCAATATCTTCTTCTGTGGCACCAAAAGCTTCGGCTATTTATTTATTAGGAGAGGAAGGTGAGTGAAATAGGAGGTTAGAAATTTGTGTACGATTAGACGGGTCCGACATATAAATAAATAAAATGTATTCGTATTCAATAACTTTCATTCATTTCTAAAAATTTGATTGCTGTCACTAACTTACCGAAATTGGATCTTAAATATACCTGTAATTCAGATAACCAATACTTATCATCATCTAATCCAATTGCAACACTTCCTGAATACCATTTTTCAATTTTAAGATCATCCAATTCAAAAGTTTCAGTTGGTTCCTTCTTTGCTTTTGGTTTAGTTGCTTTTTTCGTAGTAGATGATGTACGAGGTGTAGTACTAGAAGATGTTCCACCATTAATACCCATCGATGATGATGTTGCAATGGGTGTAGTTGGGATCATAGGAGTTGCTCCGGATGAAGATGGTGGAGATGGTTTTTGACTAGATCCCATTGCTGATGATGGTGCTGGTGAACCTTGTAAATCTGCAGTCATGAGAGGTGTTGATCCGACAGACGGATTAGTTGTTTGACCATCGGGTGGTGAACCACCGATCGATGATGATGATGGTGGTGGTTTCGTTGCAGATTGTGGAGGTGTTTGTTGCATATGCTGTTGCATATGTTGTTGATGCTGTTGATGGTGCTGCTGCTGTTGTTGTTGATGATGCTGGTGTCCGTATGCGTTGTGATGACGTTGTTGTTCCATATTAGCCATCGCCATCTGTTGCGAATACAGATCTGCACCAGATCCTGGACCACCAGAAGGACCATGATGACCACCATAGCCACCATATCCTCCAGCTCCTCTTCCTGGTGCATATCCATAAATTGCTGCCGTTGCTGCCTGTTGTGCTTGTTGTTGTTGATGTCTTGCGTACATAGTTGCGGCATCCATTCCATACGGTGCTTGCGGCTGTTGTTGTTGTTGCTGCTGTCCTCCTCCTCCTCCGTACGCACGCTGATGTGCATAATACGCAGCGTTTGGATTATTTCCTTGTTCAGCCATTAATTTCATAAAGGCATGATGTTGTTCAGCAGCTGATGGTGGTGCACCCAATCCAGCGCCAGCTCCAGCAGAAGCAGAACCACCACCACCACCAACACCACCACCACCATTACCATTTGCGGCGGCATATGCTTGACGGATACGCATCTCTTCTTGAATCCGACGTTCAACATCTGAATCCGTCATATGATCGGGGAGTTTTCCTCCACCCGGATAGGACATGATCGATTGGTGTTTATATTGATTAGTTTCTTCTATTGATATGAATACAATTCTTTGTTTAGTTTAAGAAGTCTTTACGTGATGGTTAATTATTTAATAATATATATGTAAAGCGTGCCAAAAAAATATGTGAAAGGAATTAAAATAGGTGAAGAAATAAGTTATTTTGTGAGCTACTACTATTGCGCGTAGTTTTTTGCCTACGGCGAAAAACACGTAAGTTCTTGAACAAAAAAACAAAAACACCAGGCGAAGAATAAAGGGTGTCGAGACTGGATTGATACTTGCTTGTCAAAGCATACAGTGATTTAGAATCAACAAACCCCCCGCCAAAAGTAGGCACAACAAGTAGGATTCTTACAATATTAATTGGAAGATTGAAGCAGAAGTCGGCGTCTTCCCACAATAATCTAGGGCGCTTTGGTTAATCTCAATGAACAACAAGTAGCGTGTTGTCTCTTGTCGGAGATATGTGAAAATTAAAAATGTGAAGAAAAAAAAATGAAATCTTTGCCTCGCGGTAAGTTACACGATAATGACTGGATATTTTCTCCCTCACAATGTGAGCGGAGGAGTGTGGGGATGGTGCGTTGCAAAAAATTATTTCCAGTGCTTTGCGCGTAAACATGCCTGACTTGCGCAGAGAACGTAGATTGGAAAATAGTGAGTATGAAACTATTTAAGGCATAAATAAAGCCAGATTGTTTATTTTTAACCCTTAAATCATAATCTGTTCAAGTCGATCCAGGATGGTCGCGAGAGCGAGAAAGTTTCGGAAATCAATATGGCGGATTTATTTTGATAAAATAGAAAATATTTCAATAGTATTTGCTTGTTGCTCGTACGTAGTGTATTGTATGTAAAAAATAACTTCAAAGTTGCAATGCAGAATAGTAGTACAGTAGTACTCAGTATTGAATATCTCCATCTTCTACAACCCTACCCAAAATTCTGTTATCCAGTTCGTTGGCGTTTTTTCAATCAAAACTTTCAAACATGTTTGGGTGTGTAAAATAAAGCAAGCATGAAGCAGAGTGTTGGTACAGGTAATTATTAGAATTGTGTGAGTGAGGGGGGTGGCTGAATTTGATGTCCCATCTCTCAGCTTAGATAGATAGTGATATCAAAGAAAGGGCTGATAATTTTACCATTCCTTGCATTGCTATTATGTTTTTTTGTGTATCATATTATAATAGTATATTATTATGGTGTGGAACAACAAAGAGACCAGGCAGGAAGGGACACATAGATGAACATAATGATATCAGAATAATGCTGTGTGAGAGGGAAGACAAGTGAAGCTGAGATGACTAGCATGCAGGCATACATAAGTGTGGGTATTGATTGTTCTGTTGGTGGGACTAATTTATGTGTCTATTATACTACTCCACAAAGATGGCATATTATTATTCAAATATGATAGGCAAGGCAACACAATACAAATCTCAATTGATGAAAACTCACACCACCAACCAGCTCTGATAGCGAAGAACAAGGGATAGGATGACAATGGAGGAATATTGTAGCAACAAGACAAGGTGGATGACAAGTAAGTGTTCTACTACAATAACACCACCAACAACAACTTTTTCAACTAATTGATTGAAAGATAGATTGAAATAAGATTAAAATAGTTAAATAATATCAAAATATTGTGAGAAGGAAAATAATGACGGGGAGATTACACCCAGTCTTCAATGTCACAGAGAGGTGGAGTACTTCTTGTTCCTGGGGAATTCAATTATATCTAAGACATACACATCAGCATATGAATTTATTTATATGTGAAAAACGTGCCAAACAAATTTATTGCCAATGTGTGTGTCCTCCTTCCTCTTCTATAATGCTCTAAGACAGGTATGTGTCCTGTCTACAGTTATTGGATGCCTTTAACATGAGACAGATATCACAAGAATTACACGCCAATCAACTTACAGTATTATTATATCCTTCTTCTGATAATGTTATGGGGCCAGGGGTACCGAAGTTTAGCTGACATTCTACGCTACGAAGCTGCACCAGAATGGAGAGCATACGACAGATTCGTACTGGAACAAAATAGGCTAGCATCAGCAAGACTCCGCGCCCTGAAGGTAGAATTCCCGTTCTGCAATATTGTACTCACTTCATGAGATGACCGCGCACTTAGAATAGACCTGGACCATCAAGGTCACCCAATCATCGGAAACTGCCCATAGATAAACCAAGAATGTTACACCATTGCTGCTGGCATAAACAGTCCTCGTGTATATCCTGCGTTGTGCCATTCTTATCCTTACCTCCCCTAGACAAAAATCCTGTTACCAACTTATTACCAATTATGAATAATCAATAAATCTACTCCATTCACATCCATTAATCGAATATATGTTCCTGCTAATATTTTTCCTGGCACTTCATATTATATACCCCTTGATAATGGTTGCATTACCCAATCATATAATAAAGTGTGACATCACTCTTCTATAGTTAGCTGCACTATTTGATTGGTGCCAACTACTGAGATATAAAAGTCATAATAACGACATAAATTTAATAAAAATAAAACTACAATCAATGTGTTAAATAAATAGATAATAATGGGTTTGTCACCTTCGTTAAGAGGGAAACTGTACATGAAGCATCATGTTGTGATCTTTTGTGTGTGTGTAAAGCAATACCCATTTTACACAGAGTGACCCATTATTATCATTTTTTTTTGACCAGTAACCGGTGGATCAATCATCAATCTACCAACCTTGTTGTAGCAGTATTTAAAAAAGTAAGTAGTAATATAAAAATAATGCAAGAGAGAATACAATACTAGAATAGAGTTACTATACCCAGTGGCTGTGACATAGATGTGTGGGGTACTTACTTATTGCTTGTGTGGGATCAATGCTACTCAAGAAAGAAAGCATGTATATCAGATTACATTATTATCATCAATCAGGTCAAACTTACATACAATGTTGGTATGGAACACCTTCTACTACTAATACTCTAATAATAACAACAACAATATTTGCACTATTTTTTATCAATAACATTTAAATAGGACAAGATACTTGATCCTTAGCAGTATAGATGCTGCTGTATGTTTATTAATCGTGAAGTATTTCTTCTCTTTTGTACGTAATACCACTCCTCTTTGATTCTGTATTCATTATTTGCACCTCCACAGGCCCGCGCCCACCAATGTTTATGTTGTATTTATCAGAGCAATAGTAGTATGTAATGGAGATACATTTAATCCAAAATTAAGAATGAATTTTCAGCAAGTTGACTAATACTTACTTGATTCCATTGTTTGGTTTGGTTCATCTACTTCTTTGACTCAGTCAATCTCAACATGGTTCTTCTTGCACTTGCCTGGGCCACTGACAATTCTATACACAATACCCCAAATAACACTTACTTACTATATTGCTGCAGCGCTTTACAGCAGATAACAGTATCATGGATAGACTTCATCCAGCTTATGACCAGACTATGCTCTGAGGGGCTGTTATTTCTTTAGTATGATTAAACTAGTGTTATAAGTTTAAGGCATGTTGGGTTCAAAAAAGAGTACCACAATTATGAAAGAAAAAGAAGTATAGTAAAATGCCATTGATTGCGAGGAGGGAGCAATTTTGATCAGTCCAAACTTACCAATACCTCAATAATTCTGGTGGCTATGCAGCTTGCATAATTGGATTATTAATGATAGCATTAAACACCTCTACACATTGGTAGTAAGACATACCTGCAGAGTTGTATAAAATTACCAGAGTAAGACTCTATTTAATCATTGCAATTCTTTTGTACACTGCTTAAGCATGTGAGTGTCTGCTGTAATTCATAATGATTGTTGTTTAAAAAAAATGATGGTTGCAGATAAGATTACTACTATGAGTGGCCACGTGGCCGCAGTACTAGACTTACATCAGCATGATATTGTTGTTGTATCAAGAGAGATTTTTTCTGCATAGTCCAAGTAACTAAGACTTAACTGTCTTGGCGGGTCGAATGCTGACTCATTGTCTTTCTAAGACAGTGAGGAGCAAAGCGGCAGCTTTTAAATAATAAGTTATATAAGACTTAACTGTCAGCGCCACTGTATTTGTGTTGGTAAGAGATGCACAATAAAATTTTCCTACTATGTGGTTTCAAGGAGCAAAATAGAAGGTATGTGTTTTTTAGTTGGATGACCTAGCTTTTCTGATAGAGAGGCTCACGATGATAATAGAGATGCTTGGTATGATAATAGAGAGGCTCACGAGTTTGTTTTTCGTAACAACATTCAAGGTAGGTTGAAAAAGCTTCCTAAAAGTACAGCACACCAATAAATGCAAGGATTCTCCCTGTCTTTAGATACAGATGCTGAATATTTATCTGATCTACAATGCTATGCATGGGAATCGTTCGTAAAACTACCACTGAAGCCGATGTATTACTCAAACAATCTATAAGACAGGGAGGAAAAGACCTAGTTGTTAGACAAATTGGTATAAGATAATGTACTTTTTGCAAGAACTTAAAACGAAGTGATCAATACCTTCGGTCTCGTGGTTATCCTTTGTCTACTGTATACACACAATTCTTCCGAAGAAGAATGAAATTTTGCAACAAAAATTAACGACAATAACAATTACAATATATAACTATAAATAATATAAAGAAGTAATAACAATAACGACGATAACAAAAAAAAATCCTACTGTATAATTGCAAAATAAAAAAAGTAAATAGTTTAATTAGAAACATTAATATTACGATCCACATGTATTAGTGCTATAGTTATAAATAATATTAAAGGTCCATACAAAATGACGGGAGGTATTCAATACAGTATAATAATCCCCCTTTTAACCCTTTTAAATAATGGCTTTCCCTCGTCTACTACGTGGAGCCCTCGTACGTGTTGCTAGTTTCTTCTGTTTGATTGGAGAAGGTTGACTAACAAATGAATTCTCTGCATTCTCCTTATCAATGTCACCCTCAAACTGCATCTCAGACTCGTCGTCAGACTCCTCTTCTTCGTCTTCATCTTCACCCTCGCTCTCAAGAATCATTTCTTCCTCCTCTTCCTCTATCACTACTTTTGCCTTTCGTTGTCGACCTGCCCTCTTTGATGCACGAGCTCTGGATTTTGCGGCATTCTTGTCTGAGTTTTCATTTTCGGAAGACGTGATTGCTTCTTCGTTCAATTTTCTCTCAAACTCTTCTAATGCTTGTTTCAATTCGGGTTTCGCAAACTTCTTTGCCTTTGATAAGATAGAGAAAAAGTTTCGTTTCACATCATCATCGTGAAGAGCATCCTTGTACAGCTTGAAATTGTCAACGAGACATTTGATAGAACGTTCATTGACTTTCAATTGCGCCATACAGTAAGAAATATCCGCTTTCTGCCCAATAGTTTGACATTTAGGAAAACGTTGACACAACTTGTCAATAAGCATTTCATTTTGCTTTTCCTTCTTGATATACCCCAGTAAAAATCCTAGAATACTTCTGAAATCATCCGTCGCCAATTCAGCTTGACTGAGCTGACTGATAATATCAGGGAGCAAATTGTAGACAGGATTGTTGCTTCTTTTACTAAGCTCGTGGAAGAGTAATCTTGAAGTGTCGCGGATTCGTTGATCAGGATCACGCAGACAGAGTGCAATTTCACAAACCTGTCCCTTCACCTTAACCATATCGTTCAAAATAAGATGGGTTAAGACCATCAGAGTGTGACGTCGTACCTTCGTTGAACTATCTCGAAGACACGCATACATCCGATGAGTGTACGGTTCCACTTGATTAGGAAATCTGAACGCCAAATCTCCGAGTGCAATAACAGTATTGGCACGGAGTGTGACATCATCCTTTGGAGCATTAGCCAGGGCAGTGAATACTACGGGAAGATGTTGTTCGCAAAAAGAGCTCGAGACACACATGAATTTGCATAGAGCAAGAGTTGACGTCTGTCTCAATATTTCAGAATTGAATTTATTTCCCTCATTCGCCACAACACGAACCAAAAGTGGCCCAAAGACACCAAGAAGACCCCGTCCCACGATTTCTTTTTCCGCGATCTCTGCCATCTGCCGTTCATTTTCTGCTTCCAACTCTGCTGCCATACCCAGTTCAGCTTCGATGTCATCCTCTTCATCATCAGAGCTAGAGTTCTGCGATGATCTTTTTTGTTTTGCCTTGTCAGCTTCCTCCTGCTTTTTCAGAGATTGATTTGCAGCAGCACGTCGAACAGCTCCAGATAATGCCTCCGTATACACGAGTAGCTTTAAGGCAATATGACCAAGCACATGAAAAAACCTTGCAAGACGGAGTGGATGACATTCTTCTACGCTAGATGAACCAGAACCGAGTGTTTGGTTATGCATACCATGGATGATATCTCTACATGAAACTTCAGGCTCTGGTGAAATGACAAATAATGCCCCAATTACTTGTTCGGCCGTTGTAAACCAATCTAGAGTATCTTTTTCGATATTATCAACACACCAGTCCCCTCGACCAATAGCACAGAGCTGTTCGATGATGCGTTCCAGAACCAAATATTTCGCACTATTTGGATCAACTTGAGCTCTTTCGACTCGTTGTAAAGCTAGTGCACCCGAGTGAGCCATTTTCCAATCTGGATGCTCTTCAGTATAATCACCCAGAGCGGTCTCTAAGATTGTCTTGAGTCGAGACTTGCTGTCAACGATACCCCTATCAG
>Ga0115007_10001587_pt1 | contig 14487 bp, 16 predicted proteins | sample ArcOceMetagenome_2_FD_87166 | JGI IMG/M metagenome (GOLD analysis project Ga0115007, IMG submission 87166) | Marine eukaryotic phytoplankton communities from Arctic Ocean - Arctic Ocean ARC135M Metagenome | ecosystem: Environmental > Aquatic > Marine > Oceanic | place: Arctic Ocean | collected... | reverse complement strand
GCAAGGTATTTTTCATTATGTGCATTACGGCCCGTCGTAATCGCCAAGCGCTCAACCACTTCTACACCCAAAGCCTCAAGCCCAACCACCTTAACCGGATTGTTAGTCATTAAGCGTCATTGGCTAATACCCAAATGTGCAAAGATAAACTGACAAACTGAATAATCGCGTAAATCGGCGTCAAAGCCTAAATGCGCATTGGCCTCAACTGTATCGGCACCGGCATCCTGCAACTTATACGCTTTCACTTTATTAAGCAGGCCAATGCCTCGACCTTCTTGCTTAAGATATAACAATACGCCACGGCCTTCTTTAGCAATCGCCTCTAAACCATGTTGTAACTGAGCGCCACAATCACAGCGTAAACTGAACAATGCATCGCCGGTTAGGCATTCAGAGTGAACGCGGCCTAAAACTGGCGCATCTGAGCCTACATTACCCATGGTTAAGGCAATGTGCTCTTTCTCGGTTTCTGTATCTTGAAAACCATGCATCTCAAACTCGCCCCAACGTGTGGGGAGCTTACAAGATTCAATGAATTTAACGGTCAATACAGGGCTCCTAACAACCTAAAACTGTGTTTAACTGGCATATAACTGTCATATAACGAGCAGTTAACACCTATTAAAGAAAACCCTCTCTAATCAATAGTCGCTCATCTTAAAGAAGGCCGGCGATTCTACCATGCTGGCAAAAATATGCGACTCAGTAAAAACCTTAACAATCGGTTATTCATTCGGTTTAGTGTAGGTGACACGGTATATTCTGCCGCCCAGATCATCGGTGATATAAAACTGGCCCGCGCTATTTTCAATAATGCTGACCGGTCGACCAATAATGCCCTTATCACCCAAGAATCCCGTCATAAAATCACGGCTTTCAATACTGCCATCAAGCTTCCAGTGTAGTGATAGTATTTTATAGCCATCCAGTTCAGAGCGATTCCAAGAACCATGCAGCGCAACCAATGCCGCCCTAGAATAATCTGCCGGTAGATCCGTCGTCGCTTTTATAAAATGAATACCAAGCGGCGCATTATGGGCGCGAAACTTAAACGAGGGCAATCGAGCAGAGGCGAGAATCTCGGGGTTTGCATCAAGAAAAGCAGGCTCACCGAATTCAGGGTCTGGCACATTATCGCCATGCAAATAAGGCCAGCCATAAAAGCCCCCTTTAACAATAAGATTTAGCTCATCAGGGGGGAAATCATCACCGAGCATATCGCGGCCGTTATCGGTTGCATAGAGCTCACCCGACCAAGGCGCCCAATCGAAACCAACACTATTGCGCAAGCCGCTGGCATAAATCTCAATATTCGCACCGTCTAGGTCTGCTCGCAAAATAGCGGCATAGCGAGGATCATCAGGAATACAAACATTACAGGGTGAGCCTACCGTGATATACAATTTTCGATCGGCAGAGATACCAATGGTTTTCGCATTATGTGAACGATGTGGATGACCAAAAGGCAGGTCATCAATCACTGTTTCGGCTTCACCGATAGTTACCGCATTAAGGTGATCATATCGAATGCGAATAATACGATGTCGTTCGCCAACATATAGCCAATCGCCATCAAATGCTAATCCCTGCGGGTTAGCTAGCCCTTGCAGCAAAATCGTTTTACTCTCGGCCTGCCCATCATGATTAAGGTCTCTTAATAGAAGCACTTCTCCACTATCAACGAGGCTCACGATAATGTCATCGGTTTGCGTGACCGCCATCATGCGTGGCACATTAAGTCCATCGGCAAAAATATCGGCGGTAAAGCCCTCAGGTAAATACAGATAGGACTGCGCAACGTCAGAAGATGTCTCTACTTTATTTAACCCCGTTACCGTTGATAGCATTAGCCAAAAACCCGACAAACCGCCGGGGCTTTTAACGGCAACAAAGCCAACCAACAAAACAAAGAGGAGCAAGAAACTAACAGTGATTTTTTTTATCATTATGACGCCTTAGCTTTCTATCGTTATATTTCAACAACTCTGAATTATCAGCTTTGTATCATTAGCTATGAATTAACACTAATGACTATTAATAAGCCTAGAACGATGAATAGGGTTCTAAGAATAGTGTTCTAAGTTATTAAGCTACCCGGTAACGTTAAGATATATGCTTTAATTTCATCACGTACCCGACGGTAAGGCACCATAGCTTCTTCATCGGTTGCCGCATTAGCCGCCAACTTAGGTGGGTCATCAAAGCCTTTATGCACCCGCTGCGTTTTAGTTGCCAAAATGGGGCAGGTTTCATCGGCATGACCACAAACTGTCACAATGTAATCTAGCTGATCTGAATCTAACTCAGCCAGCGTATTACTGGTATGGCCAGTAATGTCTATGCCGATTTCAGCCATTGCTTTGACAGCAAATGGGTTTAAGCCATGTTTTTCAATACCAGCAGAAGAGAACTCAATAGTATCACCACAAAAATGGCGGCCCAGCCCTTCTGCCATTTGGCTACGGCAGGAATTGCCGGTACAAAGAAAAAGTAATTGTATTTTACTGCCCATAATTTATTTCCATTTACTGAATATTTTTATATGTAAACTCATGTCGCCATGATCTAACAGTCGTCATTATTTCGCAACAATGAATACTGGCCAATCGACCTTTAGCTCAGTAGAATATGCACTCATCCTGAGGGGTGGCTTTTTATTAAGCCTGAGATGCCGTGATTTTTATCACTTTGGCGAACCCTTGAACCTGATCCGGTTAGTACCGGCGTAGGAATAGGAGTTTTACTAGAGTAGCTGTAGCTATAATAACTATAGTTCTCGACCTTTCCCTCGTTCCACTACCGGGTTTTCATATTTTTGGAGACTCGAATGTTTTTAACAGCATTTTCACACCGTACAAAAAAATCCTTTCTCACCACTTTCGTGCATTGCAGTATAAGTGCTACAGTACTGCTTGCTTCGGCTGTCTCGGCAAATAATGTAATGGAAGAAGTAATTGTATCAGCCGACTTTCGTAAAGCTTCGCTTAACAGCTTATCAAGCAGTATTTCAGTTATTGATGATACGACAATTCAAAAGCGTGAAGCTCAGCACCTTGAGCAAATCTTAGCACTCATTCCTAATATTAATTATGCTTCTGGTGCCTCACGTGGCCGCTATTTTCAAATTCGCGGAATCGGTGAACGCAGCCAATTTGTAGCCCCCCTTAATCCTTCTGTAGGTACCTTTGTCGACGGCATAGACTTTACTGGATTTGCAGCCGCTGCCACTTTGCTTGATACCAAACAAGTTGAAGTTCTTAGAGGCTCGCAAGGTACTCGTTTCGGTGCGAACGCCTTAGCTGGCGCGATTAATATTATCAGCCATGCTCCAGGTGATGAGGATAACAACTATATTAAAGCGCATAGCGAAAGTTATGACGGAAGTGGTTTGCAAGCTGCCAAGGGTGGCGAGGTCAGAGACTCATTGCTTTACCGAATCGCTATCGGACAAACAAAATCTGATGGATTTATTGATAATAAAGCATTAGGACGCGACGACACTAATAACATTGATGAATTGAGTTCTCGCGTAAAATTACGCTGGCTAGCCAGTGACGATTTAACTATTGACATGGCTGCACTATATCTCGACATTGACAATGGCTACGATGCTTTTTCTTTGGATGCCAATCGAAATACCTTATCAAATCAACCCGGTCATGATCGTCAAGAAAGCAAAGCTCTTTCTGGATCCATCTACTGGGATTTATCAACAGCTCTTGACTGGCAGGTGTTGTTATCATCAAGCCAAACGGATGCTGAGTATGGTTTCGATGAAGACTGGACTTACACAAGCTTTCAGCCGGGGTACCAAGCTTTCGATAATTATTTTCGAGAGATAGACCGAGACAGTATTGATATGCGCTGGTTATCTGATACTGATGGTAAAATAGCAAATAGTGAATGGGTAATGGGCATTTATCATCAGCAATCAACCATTAATCTGATCCGCGACTACACCTATGAAAGTTTATTTAACAGTGATTACGGTACAGAAACCTCTTCAATCTACGCCGAATTACAAACACCTGTTAATGATCGACTACAAATCATCTCTGGCGTCCGTTATGAAAACTGGCGATCAGATTATCATGACAGTAATGCTATAAAAGGAAATAACGATGAAAACCTAATCGGCGGTAAAATAGCACTCGAATTAAGTACCGGTCGAAACAATTTATTTTATGCCAGCCTTACCCGTGGATACAAAGCTGGCGGCTTTAATTCAGAAGAAAATCTTCCCAATGAATCCTTGAGGAAATTTGATACTGAGTATCAGTGGAACTATGAATTAGGCAGTAAATTCACCTCGCTAAATAATACGCTGATACAGCGCATCAATATCTTTTACACGGACCGAAAAGATTTACAACTAAAGTCTTCTTCATCAGAGGATAATGGTAGTGGCGGCGTCAGCTGGATTGATTATACTGATAATGCTGGCGAGGGGTTTAGTTATGGCATCGAGTGGGAAGCGACATGGCAAGCGACATCGGCACTTGAAATTATTGCCAGCCTTGGCGTATTAAAAACTGAAATCACTGAACACCAGCAAGATGATCCAGGTAGTTTTAACTTAGAAAATCGCGCCGCTGCTCATGCTCCTGACTACTCGTTTTCTACAGCTGTCAATTACAGCTTTAACGATCAACTTTCGCTGCAAGTCCAAATCGAAGGAAAAGATGATTATTATTACTCGGATTCTCATAATTTTAAATCAGATAGTTATAACTTGCTTAACGCACGTTTAAGCTACCAAGGCACGGATCTACAAATTTCGCTTTATGGTAAAAACTTGACCAATGAAGACTATGGTACACGAGGTTTCGCTGGCTGGGATGCAGATCCTCGGAGCGGAGCGGGCTTTGATGAGACGATCTTCGAACAATTAGCCGCTCCAAGAGTAATTGGCGTTTCAGTGAAAAAAACGTTTTAATTATGACAAATCATTATTGAAGGCATTAATCATGGAAGTCACCATTGACATCAGCATGTATCCTAACCGCGAGAATTTTATTCCGCCCATAAAGGGTTTTATCGAAAAAATTAATGTCTTCGATAATTTAAAAATAACCACATTCCCGACCAGCACAGTGGTTCAAGGCGAATTCAATTATGCCATGCAAGCCGTACAAAAAACTATTGCCGCCTGTTATGAAGAATATGATATGGCAGTCTATGTCGCTAAAATCATACCGGGCTATGAAGCCCTTGAGAATTAGCGATTAAACCATGACATTAACTAATATCTGGCAAGAACTCAGCGTTTACTCAATACCTGAAATTATTGCCGTACTGGCCTCTTTAACCTATGTGATATTAGCTTCACGAGAGCATCGTGGCTGCTGGCCTGCCGGCATGATTGGATCAAGTATTTATGTTGTCGTATTTTTTCAATACCAACTGTATATGGATTCCGCCTTAAATATATTTTATGTGGTCATGGCTATATATGGCTGGCTAATGTGGAGCAGTCGCCAGTCCAAAACAGGCATTGCTACTACGGCAACTGAAAGCACAACCACCATTAAGCAATGGCATGCCATAAAACATATCAATGCTATCGCTGTAATATTATTATTATCTGGCTTATCAGGGTTTTATTTAGATAACTATACTGATGCCGCCTACCCCTACTTTGATTCATTAACTACATGGTCGAGCTTTTTAGCCACCTGGATGGTCGTGAATAAAATTCTTGAAACATGGCTTTATTGGATAGTTATCGACGCCGCATCCATTTATTTGTATATCAATAAAGAATTGTATTTTACTGCGCTATTATTCGGACTCTACGTTATCATAGCGACATATGGCTACCTTCATTGGAAAAAGCTATACCGAAATAACACTGACGAAACACTTATCGAAAATAGCTGAAACCATGCAGAGTAATATTTCGAGCGCCGAACACTATTTGAATCAATGGCCCCACTGGGACTTAGATCTCACTGAGTCGCCCACTGTCAAAAAAAAAATGCATGGCAGTATCAATAATCAAAGCTATTTAATTAGTAACAATAATCGTTACTGGATAATGCGAATCCATTATCACAACCCGCTTTACTCCGCTAACCGACAACAAGAACACCAAACACAATACGCCGTTAACCAATTAAATGCCGCACCAAAAATTGTTTACCAACATCCAGAAGGTGTTTATCGGATTAGTGAATATATTGAAGGCCGCACTTTAAACGAGCTTGCAGCTATTACCGAAAGCCAAACCGAATTACTGTGCCAAACCATTAAACGGCTTCATCAAATCAATATCGACATTCCTGCTTTCAGCTACTCCGACTGCATCGAACAATACTGGCAAGCCATTAATAATAAAGTATTAATCACCAATACCAATGCGATTGGTGAATATCAAAATATGCTGACTATGTGTAAGGATTATCAGCAGTGTTATGGTCAGCAACGAGTACTCTGCCATAATGATTTAAATACAAGTAATATATTATTAACGGATGCATCTAAAGGCGAACAGGCGAGATTTATTATTATTGACTGGGAATTTTCTGGCGGCGGTATAGCCAGTATGGATTTTGCAGACCTAGCCACTGAAGTGAATATTGATATACATCGAATATCAGCATTATCGAACATTGCTGTCGAAGAACTCTTTATAGCGCAAGAAATATACCGTTATACTTGTAAGATATACAACCATGCAAGTGAATTAAACAATCTAACCCGGTAAAGCAAACGGCGAGCATCAGGCCTCCATGACAGAATTCAGCCATCAAGAATACCTGCGCTATACACGGCATATCCAGCTATCAAGCATCGGTGTTAACGGACAAAGCAAACTCAAAAAATCTCATGTATTAATAGTTGGCTGCGGCGGCTTAGGCGCGCCAGTGAGTTTATATTTAGCCGCTGCAGGTGTTGGATGCATTACATTAATTGATGGCGATGTTGTCGAGTTAAGTAATTTACAACGTCAAATTACATTCTCTGAAAACGATATTGGCAAAAGCAAAGCAAAATGCACTCAGAACCGATTACAATCATTAAATAGCGACATTCTTGTTACTGCTATTAACCAGCCACTTTCGACAGACAATGCTGAGGCTTTAATTAAAACAGCCGACCTTGTACTTGATTGCACCGATAATTTTTCTACCCGATATTTAATTAATGATTTATGTAAGCTCAATAACACTGCATGGATTTATGCCAGCGTTTATCAATCAAGTGGTCAATGCGCGCTATTCACGCCGGACCAAAGCTGCTTCCGCTGCTTATTCCCAAGCCCTCCTCAAGAGGCTATCGATTGCAACTCTGCGGGTGTGTTAGGCGCATTGCCCGGACTACTGGGTACGCTACAAGCTACCGAAGCGTTAAAGGTATTAGCAGGAACACCTTCAGCCATTAGTAACACTTTGTTGTTGGTTGAAACTGACGATATGCACTTTCAAAAAATGGCATTGCAGCAAGATAAAAATTGCACTTGCTGCAATAACGACTCGTTCACCTTCAACCCTTCATCTTCTGATTATCAAATACAACTTCCGTCTTCAGATGTTCTTATACATAGTATTGCCGCTGCCGACTTTCAGGAATGGAAAAAGCGCGATGATGTTTTATTAATCGATGTAAGAGATAAGAATGAAAACGAGGCTTTTAATTTAGGCGGTGAACATATACCACTACATCAACTGTCATCGAACATCCCAGCATCGTTTGTATCGACAGCAAGGTTCGATAAAAAGAAAACGATTATTCTCTATTGCCAATCGGGTGTTCGAAGCCAGCAAGCCTGCCAGCTATTACGCGATCAAAATATCGAAGCTTTCTCTGTTGTAGGCGGCATTGCTCAAATTATTCGCTATTAAACCTTCTCAGTATTTAATTTTTAGCATTTAAATTAAAGAGTCATCCATAAAAAAAGCCAGACTGTTATACATAGTCTGGCTTATTGAAGCAGTAAGAATATAAAGTTATCTATAAAAAATCGTAACGCTAGAAGTTATAAAAGAGTCCTAAAGAAATAACAGGGTATACATCAAAATCATTAGCATCTTCCTGTAGTTCTTGCTCTTCTCGCTCAACCTCATCTAATAAAAATGGGTTATTCGATAATGAACCACCCACCGATTCTAAATTAACCGTCGGTTCACCCTGAAAAACCACACCTAAATCAAAAACAAAACTTAATCCATCAGAAATAGATCGACCCCAGCCAACGCCCAAATATGGCGCATAAGAGTCGAAGCTGATATCACCTTCTAAGCGCCCTACTTCAGCACTCGTAAAAACCATATCACCTATTTCAAGTGTCAGATCTGAAACATCACTTTGCGCATGAATTTCATTATCATTAATCAAACCGCCCGTAGTCAGGCGAAAGCCTCCACCAAACACATGCCAATCAATTAAAATACCTGCTGACTCAAAATCAAAATCATAGTCATAATTAACGCCATCGGTTTCACTATCAAAACTTTGTGATGCCGTTTGATACGTTAGCTTTAAATTAACGTTCTCACTCACCGATTGTGATACAGCGACTTGATAACCAAGAGTGCTTCCACCTACACCTACCGCGGTGCCAGCATAACTATTAGTTGATATAAGCATAGACACTGCATAAAAAAATGCCGATATACTCAGCAGCTTTATGACTCGCCGTGCTACTTTTTTAAACTTGTCATTCAACATGACTCAAACTCCGCTTTCCAATAAACCTATTAATAATTGCATAGTAGATACCATGCAGTCCTCATATAGCTCTTATATGTTTGTATAAAGAGACGAGGTGTTTATTAGGTATAGCGGATGAGATAAAAAGCAGGAATTGAGAAGAATGCTATTGTGCGGGAGGTCACAGTTTTTTTGTGAGCTTAGTTCAAATTTCAAACCTTAACTCAATCTAACGAATAAATCATAACGCACAAAATATTGCAGCTGAATTGATTCGTTGGGTTGTGGGATAACAACAAACCAACATAAGGCTGATTACTTAATGATGATGACCACCAAGCCCATGTGCATGCCCATGAGAGACTTCTTCGGGGGTCGCGGCTCTTACATCAAGAATCGCAATTGAGAAGTTTAAATCAACACCCGCTAAAGGATGGTTGGTATCAATATCGACATTAAACTTACCGACTTTAGTAATGGTCGCATCTCTTGGTCCGTCAGCTGTATTGACCTTAACTGACTGCCCTACTTTAAACTTACGCGACTTAGTCGTTAAATGCTTAATCGGCACTCGCATCGCTTCAGCTTCAACACGCTCGCCGTAAGCTTGAGCCGCTGTCAAATCAACTTCAAGCTTGTCGCCAACTTGTGAGCCTACCAATGCTAGTTCTAAATCTGGCAGAATATTGCCATGGCCATGAAGATAAGCCATTGGATCATCATCCGATGATCTTTCTACTTCAGCGCCTGTACTGTCTTTTAATATATAACTAAAGGTAACGACTAAATCTTTTTCTATTTTCATGATTTTCCCAATAATAAATTCATTTAATTCTTAATTCTTAACTTTTAAGCTCATCGCTATTTTCTATAAGCTAATGAAATTCGTTATATGATCATAGCTAATAGATACAGCACAACACCGGCTAATAGTCCTGCGACAATATCATCGATCATAATGCCTAAGCCGCCATGTACATGTTTATCTAAATAACTAATAGGCCATGGTTTTAAAATATCAAACAGGCGAAATAATATAAACCCTATCACTATCCACAACCAGCCTGCCGGCGCGAAAAGCATCGTTATCCAAAAACCAACAAATTCATCCCAGACAATAGCGCCATGATCATGCGAACCTAAATCACTTGCCGTCTTGCCGCAAAAATATATTCCGATAACACTCGCTACGATAATAATCACGCACTGTATAAGGAGCGACTGCCCGGCCATTAATAACCACAATGGAACAGCCGCCAAGGTGCCAAAGGTACCCGGTGCAAAACCTATTAGCCCACTACCTAAACCTAGACCCAGAAAATGCGCTGGATGCGAGATTAAGAATGCCCATGTTGGTTCTTTTTTATTTTCTGTCACATCATCACCTTTACTTAAAAATGCGTATAGCCTTTTGTCTTTTGAGCATGCCAACCTTCACCACAAACAGTGACACCCTCATCATTAGCCTCACCAACAGCCCCGATTTTTGTACAGGGTAAATTGATCGCTAACGATAATTTTTGAATCGCTGTCGACTGCTCAGCCGCAGCAGTAAATAATAATTCGTATTCATCTCCACCACTTAACACCCACTTCTGAACCTGCTGAATATTTGTGTTAGTCGCTAAGCTACTATGAATAGGCAGCGAATCACCCTGCATAATTATCTGCACTTGGCTTTGAGTGGCAATATGATTCGCATCAGCTATTAAGCCATCAGAAATATCAATAGCCGATGAAGCAATACCGACAAGGGCTTTGCCTAGCGCCAATCGCGACTCTGGCGCATAAAAAGATGACAGTAATTCTGCACGCGCCTCATCACTACAAGGCCACTGGGTTATATTTTCGGAAGGCATTAACAGCTGTAAGGCGCCTGCACCTTTACCTAATGAGCCGCTAACCCAAACATCATCACCTACTTGCGCGCCATTACGACGTAAACATAAACCTGACTTTGACTGTGTCTCGCCAATAATCGTTAATGAAATAACTAAACCCTTATCGATTCTGGTGGTATCACCGCCAATCAATATCACATTATGCTGCTCACATAATTGCGCTAAGCGCTGCGAAAATGCAGCCAGCCATTCGGACTCAACCTGCGGCAATGACAAAGCCATTGTCATCCAGCGCGGCGTTGCACCCATAGCGGCAAAGTCACTTAAGTTGACACCCATTGCGCGACTAGCAACATATTCTGCTAAAAAATCGGCAGGAAAATGCACACCTTCTATTAAAGTGTCGGTAGCAACAACTAAGGGATTTTTTTGAGCAGCAATAACGGCAGCATCGTCACCAACACCCACTAAGGTATCTGCGTTAGTAGACGAAACATCCGCAAAAGAAAAGTAACGCTTAATAATGTCAAACTCAGATAAAGAACTCATGGCCTACTCAACTATTAGCTACCATTATCTACTATTAGAACAGCAGCAATTAATTAACCATTCAGATTAAAGACATTATTGCTGGGCGGCAACTTCGAGTGCGCGTACTTCTGTCGCGACTTTATCTAATAAGCCGTTCACAAATTTATGACTGTCTTCGGGGCCAAATTTTTTGGCCAAATTGACCGCCTCATTAATGGAGACTTTATAAGGCACATCAATTCTATTTTTTAATTCATAAACGCCAATGCGCAATAATGAATGCGTAATGGGATCACATTCGTCTAGCGTTCTATCATCTGCATAAGGAGCGAGTAATTCATCTAAGGCCTTTGAGGTGCGCTGCACACCCGACAACAACTCCATAAAATATTCGAGGTCGGTACCTTTCATATTAAAATCAACGCGGAACTGCGCAGCAATTTCATTCGCTTGCGCACCGGTTACATGCCATTGATACAAGCCCTGCATAGCAAAGTGACGTGCTTTATGACGCTCGCTTGCTACTGCACGACGTTTAATTTGATCTGGAGAAGGTTTTGCCATTACGATAAACGCTCTAATAAGTCAGCCATTTCTAATGCCGCTAATGCTGCTTCACGGCCTTTATTCGCTTCGCCTTCTTCGGCACGCGCTAGCGCTTGGTCTACATTGTTAACTGTTAATACACCAAAACCAATTGGCAAATCATATTCTAAACTCACATCCGCAATGCCGCGCGCACATTCTCCGGCAACAAAATCAAAGTGCGGTGTATCGCCTTTAATAATAACGCCTAATGTCACAATCGCTTTATGCTGACCTAAATTAGCAACACGCTTAGCGGCCAACGGCACTTCATATGAGCCAGGCACATAAACGATATCAATTAAGCTGTCATCAATACCACTTTCATTAATGGCGGCCAATGCACCTTGTAACAGTTTGTCGGCAATAAAAGCATGCCAGCGACCTACTACAACCGCAACGCGGAATGACTGATCACGACAAACACCACCAATAACGTTCAGGCCATCTATCTTCTTTTGTAATTCAGCCGAACGCTTATAGTCAACTGATCGGGGATCTTGTGCTTCTGTCTTCATATTTATTTTTTAACCGTCTTTAGTTATGAACCGCAAGATACGTATTCAACCACTTCTAAATCAAAACCAGAAATACCGCTGTAATGCTTATCGGGACCCATTAAACGTATTTTTTGTACGCCAAGCTGACGCAGTATCTGCGAACCCACACCAATCGTTAATGAATCGCTGCCCTTAGTTACTAACACTGCAGGTTTGGCGCGACGTCCCAAGGCAATCTGCGCATCCTCTAGCCAATCAACCGAGGTGTTATGTGTCGCCAATAAAACGAGCACACCACAGCCTTCTTTTTCTATGGCGGCTAAACAGCGCTGAATATTCCAATCAGGCTTATCGTTTAACTGAGCACCTAACATATCTCTTACTGCTGAACCTGCATGCACGCGTACTAGCGTAGGATCATCAGCGTTAGGAGAACCCTTAACTAAAGCTAAATGCGTTTCACCGTCAGTGCTATCTTGAAATACATTAATTGTGAACGGACCGTGATCGGTATTAATTTCGCCTTGCTCTAATAAATCTACTGTTTTTTCATGCAGCAGACGATAATGAATTAAGTCAGCAATGGTGCCTATTTTTAAGTCATGCTTTTCGGCAAACACATCGAGGTCCTCGCGACGCGCCATGTTTCCATCGTCATTAATAATTTCGACAATCACTGCAGACTCATTAAAGCCGGCCAATCTTGCTAAATCACAACTCGCTTCAGTATGCCCCGCTCTAACCAGCACACCTCCTCGCTGCGCCATTAATGGAAAAATATGACCCGGCTGCACAATATCGGTTGGTACCGCATTTTTACTGGCGGCGGCAGCCACGGTACAGGCGCGATCGGCGGCACTGATACCGGTGGTCACACCCTTGGATGCCTCAATCGATAAAGTAAAGTTAGTACTGTAGGCCGCGCGATTATCATCAACCATTAACGGTAAATCTAATTGCTCACAACGCTGCTTACTCATAGGCATGCAAATTAAACCACGACCTTCTCGCGCCATAAAATTAATCGCTTCTGGCGTTATGCATTGCGCCGCAATAACTAAATCGCCTTCATTTTCGCGATCTTCATCGTCCATTAGAATAACCATTTTGCCCAATCGAATATCGGCAATCAGTTCTTCTGTTGTATTTAATTTTCTTAATTTTTTCATAAGGTATTGATCACTTTAATCGTTAACACTTATTCGCTTTGATAAGCAGACATACGCTCAAGATATCGCGCAATAACATCGACCTCTAAATTAACGCGACTGCCCACTTGGTAATCACCAAATAGTGTCTCGTCAAAAGTATGAGGAATTATATTTAATTCAAACACTGCACCGCTAACGGCGTTTACCGTTAAGCTAGTACCGTCCACACAAATAGAACCTTTTTGCGCTATATATTTAGCAAAAGGTTCTGGTGATCGAATAGCAAAACGCCACGAGCGACCATCTTCATAACGCTCAACGATTTCACCCACACCATCAACATGACCACTCACTAAATGCCCACCTAAAAAAGAACTAGGCGTTAATGATTTTTCTAAATTAACAGCACTGCCTTCTTGTAAATCACCCAAGGTAGTATGCGTTAATGTCTCTATCGATACATCAACCCAAAAACCTTTTTCGATAAATTCAACCGCCGTTAAACACACGCCATTAATCGCTATACTGGCACCGATCTCAACGTTATCTAAAGGTAGTTCAGCAGAATTAATGAGTAAGCGTTTATCACCGCCTAGGTCTTCAATTTTTTTAATACTGCCTTTCGCTTGTATTAATCCTGTAAACATTTATTTATCTCAACCCTTTATCTGAACTTTTATCTGAATGCTTATCTGAATTATTTATATGACAAGTCAACAGCCAATCTGAGCCAACTGCCATTGTATCGGTAATCGTTAAATCCATTGCTTCAGACATATTTTCAAAAGGCATGCTGAATGCGGGCATCGCATTGCCACCCATCAACTTAGGTGCAACAAATATTTTCAATTCATCGACTAAGTGCTGCTGAACAAACTGCCCTGCCAATGTTGGACCAGCCTCAATCATGACGTGATTCATTTCATGCGAAGCAAGATACGAGAGCAGTGCATGTAAATTAACAACTGAAGGATCGACACCGACATCCGCGAACGTCATCACCTTTACGCCGCGCGCTTCTAATGCCTGCACTCGTTCAGCCGGTGCAGCATTGACGCAAGCAATATATACATCACGCGTCGCTAACATTTCAGCGCTTACAACTTTGGCACTTAGTGGTGTTTTTAATTGCGAATCGACAATCACTAATGCCGGCTGCCTTGTAACAGACGCCGCTAAATCTTGTTCGCGCACATTAAGACTAGGATCATCATGAATAACCGT
>Ga0115007_10001581_pt1 | contig 14516 bp, 9 predicted proteins | sample ArcOceMetagenome_2_FD_87166 | JGI IMG/M metagenome (GOLD analysis project Ga0115007, IMG submission 87166) | Marine eukaryotic phytoplankton communities from Arctic Ocean - Arctic Ocean ARC135M Metagenome | ecosystem: Environmental > Aquatic > Marine > Oceanic | place: Arctic Ocean | collected... | reverse complement strand
GGGGGCACCATGGGTGACCTCGCGGAAAGCAGCACGCTCCCGGCGCCCGTCTCGGTTGGCGAACAAAGCACGCCAAAGTCACGCGCGCTTCCGCGCTGGCAATCCGTGAAGCAGCACCAGCTACGTTCGGGAACCGGGATGTGGTCGCCCGTGGGGAGTGCAGGAGACTTGCGAGGCATGGGGTCGCCGAGGTAGACGCCGAGTTAGACGCCTTTTTAGAATACGAACACGAATCAAATATTTTTTTCTTACGACATTGAGCTAACTAGTGCGGCTAGATCCTGGCCTTTAAACAGTTTGAGTTTGGTACCTGACTCAGTATTCGAGTAGTTACTTCTACCCATTGTTAATCATCCTAGCGCTAGAATACGAATCAACTCATTTAGAAACTTCACGCCCATCGGGTCGCTTGAGTCGTAGTATTGAAAAACTATGACACAGCTCATCTCTCTTTTTGTTGTTTCCGCCGGCTCTTCCGCGATCCCAAACCCCACCTCTGCACCTCCTGTGTGACTATTTAGTCTTCAAGAAGGCCTTTCCATTTTTTTCCACAACGTCTCTTACGCGTCGAGCAAGTCGTCGTCCTCATCGGGCAGCGGCTGCGCGGCGGCGTTGGCGAGCTCGGCTTCGTACTGCGCCTGTTCCGCGAGGTTGATTGTGACTTCCGGGGGGGCGAGGGCGGGGGATTCCACGAAGGAAAGGTTGGGGTCACCAGCGAGCTTGCGCGCCAGGTAAAGGAACGGCTTCTCGAAGTTGTAGTTGGACTTTGCGCTGAGTTCGTAGTACTGCAGGTTCTTCTTCCGGTGGAACGTGATTGTTTTCGCCCGGACTTGGCGGTTACGCACATCAACCTTGTTCCCGCAAAGCACGATAGGGATGTCCTCGCACACGCGCGTGATGTCTCTGTGCCAGGTAGGGACGTTCTTGTACGTCGTCCGGGACGTCACGTCGAACATGATGATAGCGCACTGGCCGTGGATGTAGTACCCATCCCTCAAGCCGCCAAACTTTTCCTGGCCCGCGGTGTCCCAGCAGTCGAAGCGAATCGGCCCGCAGTTCGTGTGGAACTCAAGAGGGTGCACGGCGACGCCGACGGTGGCTGTGTGTTTGGGGGGGGGGGTCAGCGCGTCGTCGTCGTATCATCGTCGCATCATCTCACTCATCAACAAAAAAAAATGAAAAAAAGTGCTTTCTCAAAACATCTTAATAACCCTTTAAGTCGGCAACTTCGGGAAACGGAAAGGGGAAACTGGGCGGCGGGGACGCACGCAGGTACTTCTTCTCGAACTCGCCGGTGAGGTGGCGCTTGACGAACGTGGTTTTGCCTGGTGGGTGTGGGAGCGGGTGGTTGGGTGTGGTGTTAGTGTAGGGTACGCGATCCAAGTCAAGTTCGCCTGTGTGGCCAACGGGCGCGCGCGGAGCCGCGGAGCCGCCGATCGGCCGATCTTGAAAGCGCCAGGCTTTTCGGTTCCTTCCATCGACCGTCCATGCCCTTCACAAGGTGGGGTGTGCGCACGTACCGGTACCGCCGTCACCGACGAGGATCAGCTTGAACGTGGGCGTGGCCATGTTTCCTTTCTGCGTTTTGGGGGGGGGGAGGTTAGTTAATTGCAGCACTGCGGTTTGCGTGATCGGCGACTCCGGGTGCCAGGAATGGCCAAAAGCCAAAAGCACAAGATGAAGGAAACTTCGCGTTCCACGACGCGTGTCCCGTGCTGCAGCAGGGCGACGTGCGGTGACTCTGAACCGCGGTGCGCGCGTGTCACATGACTCACCTCGTGCCTCTGTGCGACAAACGCGTGCCTTTTAAAGTGATCGTTCGGCGGAAAGGCTCGATCTGAACAACCCTAGCCACCACGGAACTTGGCCAAAACTTTTGAGAAGTTCGAACGAGCCGACCCGTGCATCATTTCGTCGTCCTTCGTGCTACATAGTCGTGCCCACGACTCGTCGATTGACGGTTTATTTTGCACTTTTTGCCCACGCGCTTCTGACTGTTTGCTCTGTCATCACCGCGTGTCCGGTCTCCGCGTGGATGAGTTGGCGATTCTTGGACGAAGCGCCGACAGCCCTTCGTTCGCTCTCCACCTCGAGATTATATCCTTCGTTGGGTCATACCTCGGCGCGTCACCTCGCCGCCCACGCACGCGCGTTCCCGTCGCGCACGCGAGGAGCACAGGTGCACCACTCAACGCACGTTTCACGCGGCCCGCCATGTCGTGTGTCTCGGCCGCGGCCTCGGGCCGCGTCGTCGCGTCCCCTCTTGTCTCGGCGTGTAGTTCTCGTCGCACCGTGGTTCGCGCCAGCGGCGGCGTGCAAAGACGCGTCACGGGAAGGCGCACTTTAGTGTTGACACACTCCACCGCGGAAGAGGATCTCGACGCGCAAGGTACGTGAAGCATTCAAACCGCAAGCCCTCTCAAGGCGAGCAAGGAGGAGGCGCGCCTTCCCGCGCGCCGCCCGGGGGACCTACTCTTCAGAAATCGCGGGCGTGCGGAATTCCGCGTCACCGCCGAATGAGGATATGTCGAGTCAAGGATGTCGCCGGAGCGGGACGGGCGTGATACCCGGACCGGCGTGTGATACCATATGCGGCTTCCCACGGGACAGCGGGTCACTGACAACGAGATTCACGATTCACAACGCCATTGTTCCCAGAATAAACGACTGACCCTACGAACCTTCCCTGCCCTCCCTCTTTTCACTTTTCCCATCCAAAAAAATAAAAATAAAAAACAGCCGAGGAGATTTTCGCGCAGATCCAAGCCCTCAAGCGGGACAACGAATCCCTGAAGAGCGACTTGAGTGACACCGCGTTCGAGGCGCTTCGGGAGGCACAGGAGGCCAGGGAAAGGCTGGCGAACCCCCCGCCTGAAGTGCCTGCGCAAAAGGACATGTCGTACCTGGGCGGCGCTTCGTCGAAAGACGCGTACCTGGGCATGGAGTTGCCGTACCTGGGCGAGGGCGACGTGCGGGTTGGTTTCAGCGAGTACAACAAAACAAGCGCGGCGAGGCAACGGGATGCGGACGTGAAAGCCCGGAAAGGCCAGGCCGTGCAGGTCGGTACCGGCGTAAAGCCGAGGCCGCCGCCCGTGTTCGAGCGCACGGAAGCGCCCATGTCTATTGTTTTCGTCTCATCCGAAGTCGCGCCGTGGTCCAAAACAGGCGGCCTGGCGGACGTGTGCGGGTCCTTACCCAGAGAGCTCGTGAAACGAGGCCACCGGGTGATGGTGGTGAGCCCGTACTACCAGACCGGAAAGAAGGAAGATGAGCTCTATAAAGGCGCGTTCGATACGTGCAGTAACAAAATGCTGGAGTGCTTCGAGGGACTGCAAGAGGTGTCATACATGCACCAGGTGAAAGACGGGGTGGATTTCGTGTTTGTGAAGCACGAATCCTACGAAAGAGAGGGGAACATCTACGGCAACTCGTACGGCGCGTACGCGGACAACCAGTTCCGGTACACGCTTCTGTCGCACGCCGCGTGCGAAGCGCCGCTTGTCATCGACTTCGGCGCGGGCGCCTCCGCGAACGGGTTCACTGGCACCTACGGCGACGACGTGGTGTTCGTGGCGAACGACTGGCACGCCGGGTTGGTGCCGTTGTTAGTGGCGAGCAAGTACCGGCCTTACGGGACGTACAAAAAAGCGCGCACGGTCACCGCGATTCACAACATTTTGCACCAAGGCGTGGAACCGCACGTCTCGTTCAAAAACCTGGGTGTACCAGGCGAGTGGTACGACTGCTTGGAGTACCAGGTACGTGTTGGGGCTTTCCCAAATCAAAACACTGTTTACCGCCTCTACGTGACGTCCACTAGTCATTAAAAGGAAGTGCACTACATACAGCACAAGTGCACTGTTTTACCGAAGCTGGTGACTGTTTGTCCATCCATCGCGATATACTCAAGACTCTCCCGACTGACCTTTTTCTCGTACAATCACAGTTCCCGGAGGAGATGCGCGCGCACGAGCTCGATTTGGGTTTGGTGGTTAATATCTTGAAAGGCGCTATTGCTACCTCGGACAGGGTGCTTACTGTCAGCGAGGGGTATGCGAAGGAAATAATCACCCCGGAGGGAGGCAAGGGTTTGGAGGCGATGCTTGAAACCAGAGTCAACCGCTTGGACGGCGTCGTGAACGGCATCGACATGGACGAGTGGAACCCCGCGCAGGACGAGTTCACGTCCTCGCCGTTCGACGTGAGCGACCTTTCCGGTAAGATGGAGTGCAAGCGGAAGTTACAGCAAGAAATGGGTTTGGAGGTGCGGGACGACGTGCCTTTGATCGGGTTCATCGGGCGGCTTGATTGGCAAAAGGGCCCCGATTTGATCCGGGACTCCATCGCGGACATGATGAACGAAGACGTACAAGTAATCATGCTGGGCAGCGGGTTAGCCGAGCTGGAGCAGTTCATGCAGTGGGCGGAGCAGGCGTACAACGACAAGTTCCGGGGGTGGGTCGGGTTCAGCGTGCCGATGGCGCACCGAATCACCGCGGGGTGCGACATCTTACTAATGCCGAGCCGGTTCGAACCTTGTGGGTTAAACCAGCTGTACGCCATGCGGTACGGCACGCTTCCGATCGCGCACGCCACGGGCGGTTTGAACGACACCATCGTGCGGCACAACCCGTACGCGGACGACGACCCGGAGATCGCGGTGGCGGCGGCGGTGGCTCGTGACGAGGGCCAAGAAGGCGACTTTCGAAGGAACGGGCACAACGAAGCCGCGGATTTAGGCCCCGGCACGGGGTGGCTGTTCAACGAAATGAACGTCGGGAGCTTCATGTACTGCGTCAGCAACGCGTGCAAGCTTTACCGCGAAAACCCGAAGATGTGGCGCGCCATGCAAATACAAGCCATGTCCCAGGACCTGTCCTGGTACCACGCCGCGTTGAAGTGGGAAAAAGTATTCGAGTGGTCGAAAATCGACCCGCCGCACTGCCAGCCGCAGGAACAGAACAACAACTGGAACTGATAACTGAGGCGAGGTGCCGGGTTGGGGGTGTCGATTTCTTGTAAACGTTTTTGGCCAAATTAAAGAAGCGTTCAAAAACGCGCCTCTTTTCTTTTCTTTTCCCACCGCCGTAGTGACTCACAACCTACTACTCGGTTTAACCAGTTTGAGTTCGGTAAACCCTAATTCCCCCGCGATGTCCGTGATGTCCATTCCTCCCGGCCCGGACGGTTTCTTCGGGAACGGCGCGGTTGCGCCAAACGCGAGTTCCGCGGTTTGAATCAAAACGGCCGCGGTGAGGCCCCATATTTTTTTGTCTTCCCATTGAAAGTAATGGACTCGAATTGAATTTGTTTTCCCGGCGGAGGTAAACTCCGTGTCCCGGAACGAGTACCCTTGTTGTTTTAAAAACATCTCAAGAGGCACCACGAAGGTGTCGTGGACTTCGGCGGGGTTCAGGGTTGGTACGAAGGAACTGTTGGTAACGAACCCCACCACTGGCCGCACCGAAACGTTCCCTGTCGACAAACTCTGAGGCAACAAAGTTAAAACCGTGACGTTTTTTTTGCTCAAGCCGATCTCCTCCTCCGCCTCGCGCAGCGCCGCGTCCTCGTCGCTCTCCGCAGGGTCGTTCCGTCCACCAGGCAGACACACCTCACCCGCGTGCGAGGACATTCCGGGCGCGCGCGTGCACAGCAAAACGCACGGCGAGTCGGGGTGTGCTTTTCTTTTTCGGTTGGCCAACGAAAACTTTGATGGACGCGGATTGATGGAGTCCATCTGATTGACGAACGAATCCATCGCCACCGCGCTGGTGGGCAACACCAGCGGCACCAGCACCGAGGCGCGCCGCACCGCGAGGGGGGGTTGGGAGTCGGTTCCGTTCACACAGCTTGTTTCGTGGTGCGCGCGTAGACGGGCCATGACCTGGTGCATTTTTACCGACGCCACGCTTTGGCTTTGGCTTTGGTGCGAACCCATCGCGACGACGTCTTTTTTTGGAGTGCCTACTTTGAGGAGGTGTTTTCGCTCTCCAAGCGCCCCTTCCCACTCGTCCAGTTCGTTCGCCACACACCCGCACCCGCGGTGAAACCGGTGGGGCACACGTCCGCGGTCTCGGAAACCTGCAGAGGCGGTCAGCTGCGACGCGGTAGCTGCCGCGCGCGCCAACGCGCGCATCGAAATCACTCTTCGAAGAGGGCGACGCATGTTTGGTTGGCACGCCCAAACTTGATATTTCCACGTTCAACGACGCCCACAAAATTAGGGCTGAAAGAAAAGTGTCAGTCTTGTCGGGCAAACAGTGTTGGGATTTGGGAAATGAAGGCTCGATTTTGAGACTCGCAAGACGGCCAACTGGCATGATGGCATCCAAATAACTTTAAAGCGGGAAGTGCGTTCGGATAGAGAAAGTGAGCCTTGCCAGCGCGTCCGTAAAACGCCGCGCGCGCGCCACTCGACCCCGGCCCGCTCGCGGTAGCGACAGCTCGTGTCGATTCTGTGTTCTCGGAGTCGACCCCGCAGCGCGTCTCGTTCGTCCGAGCTTCCTTGGCTGGTGCGTTGAGGCGAGACGACCACGAAAAGGGTTGTCTTTTTTTCGGCATCGTTTGGGATTGAAGCCGATCTGCGTCGCGGCACGCGTTCGTGTGTTAGTGCGAGACGCAAACACTCGTGATGGCGTTCGCGATGAGCTCGGAGGCGATGGCGTGCGCCAGTTCCCGCGCGAACCCCAGTTTGCGTGCCAGCGCGAAACGCGGGTTGGCTCCCTTTGGTGGCGTCCGCGGTGGCGTCCGCGCGCCCCTGCGCGAGGCTAAGGGTGGCGCCCGGAAAATGGCGGGCTCGAAAAGGCGTGAGACGCGCGCGGAGGCGGGCGAACAGCCCCCCGCGTGGATGCAGCCGGGTGGGTCTGACCAGGCGTCCACTAGCACTCCGCCCCAAACGGCGCCGACGCCGCCGCCGGCGTACGGCTCGCCCGCGCCGGGCAGCGGGTCTGCCATCCCGTCGTACATCCAACGACGCGCACCTCCTCCCCCGCCTGATATGGGGTTCTCCATCCCGGGAGGTCCGCCGGCGGGGGAGCAGGCGGTTCCAGAAACACCGCCGCCGGTACCGCCTGTGGCCCCCGCTGTGCCGGTACCGCCCCAGGTATCTGTGGCGAATACGACGTACGCACCGCCGGTACCTCCTGTGGCGCCAACGCCCGCGCCGACGCCCGCGCGAACGCCGGCGTACTCCAAGCAAGATATGTACTCCACGCAAGCCGTGGTCCCCCCCCCGGCGGAGTTTCCGTATCCGTATCCCGCGGCTGCAGCGCCCGCCCCCCCCCCTCCCGCGGCGGCGGCGCTCCCTGCCGCTGCGCCGGCGTACCCTGCCGCGACGCCGGGGTACCAGGCGGCGCCGGCGCCGGTGCCGGTCCCTCCCGCGGCGCCGGTTCCGGACCTGGCCTCCGTTTTCGACGCCGACTCGCCCGTGTTGACCACCGCAGAGATCGAACGCGCGATCGCGCTTGAAACCGCGCAGTTGGCACAGGCGCACGCCATGGAACTAGCGCGGCTACAAGCCGAGGCGCAGGCTGAGGTTGTGCGGTTACAAGCGGAGGCGGCGGCGGCGGCGATACGCGCGGAGCGCGAAGCCGCTTCGGAGGCGAAGCGCAAGGAGGAGATTTTCCTGAAAACGATCCCCGAGCAGGTCCGTAAGGACCCGTGGGACCACGTAAAGCAAACCATGGGGGGGGGGAACAACCTTTTCTTCACCGTCCCGGAACGGTTGGTGGTGGGTAACCCGGCGCGGGTTTACGTCAACAAACAGCGAAGCGACGCGTTGCGAGGGAAACACAACGTGCGGTTGTTCGCCGGTTTCAACGACTGGAAGATCGGCAAGTGGGACACCGCCATGATCCCGGTTGGGTCTGACGCGGACGACTACGCGTACTCGGAGTTCAACGTACCCGACTTGGCGTACGGGATGAACTTTGTGTTTGAAGCGGACGGGCAGTTTGAAAACAGCGGCGGGGATAACTTTTTTCTGGTAAGTCTTTCCCAATCACCACATTCCGCCGACTGATTGCCCATACGAGACTGACACTTTCTTTTTTATCTCAAAGGACGTGCATTACGGGAAATCCAAGGAAGAGGTTGAGAAGTTTCTTCGGGACAAAGCCGCGTACGAAAAAGACCTCGCGGAAGCCACCAACGCTTGCGATCAGGAAAAGTACGAAGCGGGGATGCGGAAAGAAGGCGTGGCGTCCGGCGAGCTGCACAAGGACGGGCGCGTGGTTTTTAAATCCGACCGCGGCATGTACGTATTTTTATTGTATTTCCCAAATCCTCACACACTGTTTCCCCAACAAGACTGACTTTTTTCGTGTCCACTCCCAGAAAACCCGGCGTGACGCACGTGATGTTCAACAAAGCCCTGAACCCGATTGGCGGCCCGGAAGGCGCGATTCGGCTTCACGTGGGGTTCAACAAGTTCGCGCAAGGGTTCGAGCTCGAGTTGATCATGGACCGAATCAAGGGCGCGCCGTTTGACGCGGAGAACGACTGGTTTGGCGTGGACGTTCAAATTCCGCCGACCGCGTACACGGTGGACATGGTCGTATCCGACGAATCCAAAGACAACTGGGACAACAACGACGGGTACGATTACCGGCTTCTTGTGGAGGGAAGCAACGCGTCGAACGAGGAGTGGGACGCGCGAATCCAGGAGCGGATCGTTTACCTTTCCAAGATGAGGGAACAAGCGGAGGCGGCTGCGAAGATCGCGTGGAAGACGCGGCTTAAAAAACGAGAAGCCGCGCACAAGGAAGCCACCTTGGTTACCAGGCGACAAAGCGCGCACATCATCACGTGCGAGCCCCCGTACCCCAAAGCGGGCGACCTGGTGAAGATTTCGTACCACCCGACCAACACCAACCTGGGTTTGGCGACAGACGTGTACATCACGGGTGGTTTCAACCGGTGGACGCTTGAAACCGCGGAGGTTCCGGCGACGCTGATGACGCGCCCCACGGCAACCGCGGATTTCGTGGAGTTTGAAATGGTCATCCCAACCGATGCGTGGATGATGGACTTCGTGTTCAGCGACGGCGTGGGGCCGGGAAGCACGTACGACAACCACTTCGGCCGGGATTACCACTTCCCGGTGGAAGACAGCACCACGGAAAAGCCGCCGCTGCACGTGTGCCACATCGCGGGTACGTGATGCGCGTTTCCCAAATCCAGGCACACTGTTTGCCGATTGTCCGCCCGTAATTAGGTAATAAACGCGGTCCGAAAGACTGACACTTTTCCTTCACAATCACAGTTGAAATGGCGCCCATCGCCAAGGTCGGCGGGCTTGGGGACGTGGTCACCGCGCTGGCACGGGCGATCCAGGACGAGGGCAACCTGGTGGAGGTTATTTTGCCCAAGTACCAGTTCTTCAACGCGAGCCCCATGTTGGGGAACATGGAGTTTGAGGTTGAGTTTGAGGCGCTCGGTACGCGGATCGTCGTGACGAAGCACGTCGTTGAGGCGATCACGGTTTTCTTCGTGGAACCGGGGAACGGGATGTTCAACTGCGACTCCGTGTACGGCCGGAACGACGACGGCGTGCGGTTTGACTTTTTCTGCAACGCCGCGCTTGAGTTTTTACTGCAAACCAACCGGCAGCCTGACATTCTGCACTGCCACGACTGGTCAACCGCGACGGTCGCGGCGTCGTACTGGCAGAACTACCACCACAACGGGTTGTGGAAACCCAAAGTGGTGTTCACCATTCACAACATGAACTACGGGCAAATGAAAATCGGCGAAGCGTGTCACCACGCGCAGCTCACCACCACGGTGTCCCCTTCCTACGCGGGGGAAGTCAGCGGGCACGCCGCGGTCAGGGACAACCTGCACAAGTTCCACGGCGTGCGCAACGGCATCGACTCCGAGATCTGGGACCCTGGCACGGATCAGTTCCTCCCGATGAACTACACCGCGGAGAACCACCTGGACGGCAAGCGGCGCGCGAGGGAGGAAATCCAGCAAAGATTCGGTTTGACCTGGGGAAGCGACCAGCCCATGGTCGCCGTGGTGTCCCGGCTCACCGGCCAGAAAGGTCTCGATCTGATCAAACACTCCATTCACCACTCCCTGAAACGAGGCGCGCAGTTCGTGCTGTTGGGCAGCGCGCCCGACCCGAAAGTCCAGGGCGATTTCCAAGCCATGGCGAACGCGATCGGCGGACCGAACGCCGCGTTCGCGTTCGCGTTCGACGAACCCCTGTCGCACCTGGTGTACGCCGCCGCGGATTTCGTGCTCGTGCCGAGCATGTTCGAACCCTGTGGGTTGACGCAGATGATCAGCATGCGGTACGGCGCCGGTAAGTATTTCCCACCCAACACATTCCGCCGACTGATTGCCCATACGAGACTGACACTTTCTTTTTACCATCTCAGTGCCGGTGGTGCGCGCGACGGGCGGTTTGCGCGACACCATCTTCGACGTGGATACCGAAAAAGACCGAGCCGCGTGGGAAGTGGACGGCAGCAGCGATTGGCGCGTATCTGGTGACGCCACGAACGGGTTTTCCTTTGAAGGCACGGACACTGGGGGGCTGGAGTACGCCCTGGACAGGGGGTTAGACACGTACTACAACGACCCCGCCTGGTTCCGACAGTTCCAAGAACGAATAATGCGACAAGACTGGTCCTGGAACCGACCCGCGCTTGATTACATCGAGCTGTATTACAGCGCGATTCGAGGGTAGGTCCGGTGTGCGTCCGCTTGGAGGTAGTTACGCCGCGTTTGGGTGGGGGTTGGGAGATGGGTGAGAGACTCCGTTGTCAAGCGATTCATACTTATACGAGATGATCCCCTGTTTCACGGAAAAACGCACTCTCTCTCGTCTCTTCAGACTGCAGTGTAGATCTTCGTCGCTGCGCGTCAGAGCTGCTTCGTTGGCTTGTTTTCAGGCTTTCGTTTTCTCGGCTGCTGCTCACTCCCCATGGCCACCACGAGCTGCTCGCCTCGGTGCGCCCCCCCCACCCCCGCGCGGGTGGGGCGTCCCAGTTCCTTCCTCGGCGGGCGTTCCACACGCGCGCTGGCCGCGCAGAAGCCTAACCCCGTTTCCTCGCGCCGCGCGCGCGTTTCGCCACACATCACCACGTGCGACGTGAAGAAAGCGTGGCGGTCGTCGCGTTCCATGACCCTGACGATCAAGGACGAGGATTCCGTGTTTGACTTCGTAAGCTACATCAGCGACGGCGAGCGGATCATCGACGTGACGTTCCCGGACCGCTCCAGGCGCGAAAAGATCGACGACACGACGTGGCGCGTGCAGTTGCTGCCGTTTACGTTCATGCAGTGGAAAGCCACGGTGTTCACGACGTTGCGGCTGGAGCCCATTGATGGCTCGCTGCGGTTAAGCAGCACGGATTTAACAATAGAAGGCCTCCCCAAAGAGCTGGGGGTGCAAGGCAAGGTGTGGCTCTCAATGGACGGGGCGTTGAAACCGGCGAGAGGAGCGGGGACGCGGGGCGGGCGGAAAGTGCTCGGGAAACTCACCGTGAACCTGTCCGCGGACGTGAACGAGATGGTCGCCATGCTGCCCGGCTTCGACGACGCGGTGAATTTAATCAACGACACCGTCATCGCGAACCTGCAGGGAAGCATCAACGCCACGGTGGCGGACGACTACGCGAAGTGGAGGGTGAGGGAAAAGTTGAAGGTAAATAGCAGCGCGTGACTTTTTTATGAAGACTAATAACCATAACCACACCGCCTTCCTCACGCGCAAGAACAAGACTCATCAACTTGAAAAAAAAACGACTTCAGCCTGGCGTTTTCCATTTTCGTTTAGAAGAGTGTGACAATTCAAATGCGCCCATTGTGCTCGCCTCGACGTCGGGCGACGCGCCGAGGATGGCCTCGACGTCGGGGGACGCGCCGAGGATAGGACGAGACGCGCACGGTGACGCGGAGCTTGCTGCGGCGGAAACCAGGGCGCAGACACTCAAGGAGAGGTTCGCGTTCGCCGTGGACGAGCGCGAGCGCGTTGTTTTGCTGAAGCTGGCGTCGGAGGCGACGATGCACGTAAACACGATGCGTGCGGCGCGTGAGTGTTCTCCCAGCTTGGCGCGACGCGCCGCGGACGAGGCCCGGAAGGTTTTGGCGAACGCCAGGCGCATGCTTGCGACCGCGACCGTAGCGGAGGAGTCAGTGGTGACCACCAAGGGGGCTCCCCGTAAGGTCGCGGAGTCTCGGTCTCCGAGTGTTCCTAACTCGAGGCTGACGAGTTCTGGGGCGTCGCCGGCGCGAGCGACGAGCGCGGCGTCGCCTGATACCAAGACGTCTGCGCGACGACTGATGCCTTTTGCGAAACGTGCTGAGGACTCGCCAAAGCAGCGTCAAGTACCGCACATAGCGAACCCTCCCGTAAACGTGACCCCGACGCAAAGCTCGGCACGGAAACAAAGCCCGGAAAAAGAAAGAACGTCGTCGGCGCAACAGCGGTCGCCGCCGCGAGAAACGCGGCACTCACCGGACGTGGAGCACGCGGCGGCGGTGCGGTTACAGAGGGTGCAGCGAGGAAGGGCGGCGCGGGAACGAGTGAGGCAAATATCGGACGCGAAACGAAATTCCACGAGAAGCGTCGCGATTGGGAAATCAAATACCACGATGCACGCACTGAACATTGGAGGTGACGAGTTAATAACTCCTCAAACCTTACAGGCGCCGAAGCGAGTCGCAACGAAAGCGCCGCCGCGAAGGTACGACCTGGAGCACGAACAACCAAAAGCGCCGCCGCGAACGAAATCAGCGCCGAGTTCGACCGCCAACGTTTTGCCCAGCGCGGTGACTGAAACGCGGGTGACTGAAACGCAGTCGCTTCGGTCGGACGAAACGCGCTCTCCGAAATCTCAAAAGCCGTCATCGGCGCAAAAGGCGACGAGCGCCGAACGCGCCGCGCGCGCCGCGGCTCAGCGTCTGAAAGTGAAGCTAACGCTTGAGATGTCTTTGGCTGAATCCGCGGCATCCGCGGCACGGTTGCGACAACAGCGGGTCGCGCGCAACCGAGAGATGATGTTTCCCGGGGAGGAAAAGTTTTACGAGCGCCTGGACCACGCGCGTATGTCTGTGGACCAGCAACGCGCGTTGACTAGCGCCCGGACGTCGCCGGCGCGGTCGAGACCTAACTCGGCGAGCTCCTTCCGACCGGCGTCCGCCAAGTCCTTCGCGTCAAGTCCTTCGCCGGGGAGCGCGTTTTCGACGCCGATTTCCCGGTCTCCGTTGCAAACTTCAAACCGCGCGGGTACGCCGAAATCAGCGCTCAAATCATCGAGGCACCCATCCGCGGGCGGGTCGTCCGCGGCCTCGCGATCGCTACGAGTGAGCTTCGAAGCGGCGAGCGATGCGGACCGGGCGCCGCCACGAAACGTGTCGAGTGCGAAAAAACAAACACAAAACCCCCACGGCTCCGCGGTGCTTCGCGCGGAGGCGGCGGAGCGCGCGCTTTACGCCGCGGAAGCCGCGGTCGCCGCGGCGCGCGCCGAAGCCGAGCGTTTGCGACGAGAAGCGTTGCTACCTGATGACTCGGAAAGCGAATACGGGTCAAGGTATCACGGGTTTGAAAACGACGCGCGCGAATACGTGTCACCGATCAAATCGTTCGACTCGCCGTCGCGCGCGTCCACCCCGACGAATCATCACCCGGGTGGCTCAAACGTGGACAAATCGTTCGACGTCACGCGTACTTCAATGAGGTCGTCATACTCACAGAACCGTTCCGGCTTGGGGTCGTCGCTCTCGGCGTCCATCGCGCTTGACCTCGACAGCGCGCTGTCTGCGCCGGCGACGCCGATGACGACGACGAAACTTTATGAGGACAACTTTGCGTTTGCGAATTCGCAACAGGCGCCCAAATCAGCGCCGCCCAAGAGTAACGCCTTCACTTCGAAAGACTCGCGAAGAGACGTTTCTTCGACGACGCCCGTGCGTTCGTTCGTAACCGTCGCGACCCCCTCGAGCGCGCCGGCTGAAAAAACGACGTTGCAAAGAACGACTTCCACTTACCAACCTCCAAAGAGCGCCACGGACAAGGCCAAGGCGTACAGCGAGGGTGTTCGGTTGATGGCGTCAAAACGGTTGGCGCGACAACGGGAGGTACGTATTTGTATTTCCCAAATCCTGACACACTGTTTGCCCATACGAGACTGACACTTTTCTTTTACAATGGAGGCGGATTTGGAACAAACGCGGCGCGACGCGTTTTTGGAGCGCCAGACACAAATCGCGGATGCCAAGGCGGGGGTTCCAGGTTCGAAGTTGGGCGCAACGCGGGCGCTTTCGATCACGCGCGACGCGCTTTTGTACTCCAGGGATACGAACCGTCGCGGCGTGGGTGCCGCGTTCGCCAAGTACTACGAGGGGCGTCATATGCAACCAGCACCTGGTGCCTTTTCCGGAAAAGGAACCAACCAAAACCCCGGGTCGGTTCAGGAAAAGGAACTCGCCGCGCTCGTGTGGTCGATGCCCGGATTGTCCGGGTTGCCCAAACGGTTTCTCCCAAAGTTGTTTCAAAGCTGTTC
>Ga0115007_10001580_pt1 | contig 14517 bp, 10 predicted proteins | sample ArcOceMetagenome_2_FD_87166 | JGI IMG/M metagenome (GOLD analysis project Ga0115007, IMG submission 87166) | Marine eukaryotic phytoplankton communities from Arctic Ocean - Arctic Ocean ARC135M Metagenome | ecosystem: Environmental > Aquatic > Marine > Oceanic | place: Arctic Ocean | collected... | reverse complement strand
GTATCAGGATCTAATAGAACTCCAGCAGTATTACACAACACAAGACCTCGGCAAATCTTATTTCCCAATGATGCAGCAGCACCAGCTGAAAGGCCTCCACCAATAGAATTCCCAACCTAAACAAATCACATATTTCGAAATAGACCATGAAATGGAAGAAGAATTAGTGAAAAATCATATTGAATTTAGAACACAACCAAGAAACACGAAAAACGTCACTTACCATCATCAAAGGTGTTGCCTCCATAACCTCAATAGCAAAGTCGACAATTTGCGATTCCCATAAATACTGAGTGTAACTCAAGCCTGGTTTTTCCGAGTGACCGAACCCGAGAAGATCAATTGCATAAATAGGAGGGGTCATATCTTTGCCATTATTTGACTTAATTGTCTGCTCTCTGATGCTATAGACTAGTCGTTCCCATTGTTCAGAGGAGGCTGCAAACCCATGCACAAGTAGTATCGCCGGGGCACGTGTCTCTTCATCTCGTACATCATAGTCTTCACCGGCTGACCAAGTTAGATATCTGACTAAATGCTGGTCTTTCCATCTCCAATAGTTGACGTGTCCATTTTCACGATGATCGCCAGTATTTGCCGTTATTTTTTCGCCCCCCGATGTTGCTGGTTCGCCCCTATCTTGAAGCGCCAACGACCTCTCTGCAAGTAAGTGGAACCATTCTCTCCATTCACAAACATCGGATAGACAACCTTCACTACTTCTACCCCATATATCATTATCCGACGGTAACAGACCAGCACTATTATTACCATCTGAATGCTTGTTTTTGGGTCTGCTATCCCACAACCAAACTGGTGGTGTTACTGGAGACCTATTTCTTGCCGCATCCAGGACATCTCTTGCGCTAAGTGCACCGAGAGATAAAGCCGAAGAAAATGCTCTTGTTGGTCCCTCTCTTTCTGCCAGCACGTCACTTGGATTATGTTTTTTTACAATCCTTGCAATTGATGATGCATACATGCTCTTACTATTCGATCCTAGTCCTAGGTTGGCAGCATCCGATGCTATAAAATGTTTTTTCGTAAATTCATCTTTCCCAATACGGCAATAATCTTCAAGTGCCTTCTTTGCTCCTCTTTCAGTTGACCAGTTTTCAGATATTATCCCTTCGTACGGTTCGTTGGTATTGCAATATTTTTGTGACTTAGCTTCTAAAACGGCGACAGGTGTGATTTTTTCCGCCATACGTAGGAGATCCTGCAGGGATGGAATCCCTTCCGATCTTATCGTGATTGAATCTTCCATCTGAGCAGTATTTTTTGATGACAAGATGTTATCAAGCTTATCATTCGGTGCCATAACTGGTAAAGCATCAGCAATTTTACAGTAATCGGGAAAGAAACTTGGAAGTTGAGTTTGTTTGTAACACTGCTTTGATCGATCGTTGGAGGCATCATCGGCCCATGGTGCAGATGGCCGTAAACAATTCGTCCATCTGAGAACATCGATATCCATTTCGGTGAGTGATTCGCAAGTCGATTGTTGTGCATTCCTTATACTCGAAACAACGTCGTCTGATATAACATGACATGCGACAGCGTTCAAATCTTTTGCCAACGCAGGGAGAACCGAAGAAGACGATCCTGTCCGTACCACGAGGGGATGTAATGATGATGACGACAAGGACAACGATGAAATATCTTTTTCTAGAGACGTCAGACATTTGTGGAGTCGTATCAATGAAGATGACGATCGTGATTGAAGATGCATCTTTGGATCAATGATGAACACGGGTATTACAATTTCGTCACTTTCACTTTCAGCTGCTTTTGTAAATGCATCTATAAATCCACCGTGATCGTGTATTCTCAAATCTTCGTGTCCAGTTAACCAAACCAATCGAGATTGCTTTTTCATTTCTATCTCTGACTCTGTCGACAACGATAACGACGATGACGACCTCACCGCATTTTGGAATGCGAATGCATCACTACCGACGATGAAAAGGAGAAGTCCGTAAATGGCACCTGCAATCGACGACATCATACCTTCTTCACACTTTCGAATTGTACGACCAAAATAGTTCAAGTATCCGATACGTCTAACTTAAAAGAATTCTTATCTGATATGAAGGAGAATTGAATTATGATATGAATAGAATAATTGAACATTTTCTTTCGGAAGTTTCATGATAAAATGATCAAGAAATACCGTAGGGGATAAGAATGTAAGAAGTAAAATGATGATGGATCATAAAAAAAAATCAATGACGTGAATTGCTGAGACGCAGTCAGAAATTCTGTGCTACGTGTACGACACAAACCTTATTACACGTCTGGAAAGTAGTGCATGACATTTATAGTCCTTCCTTATTATTGATTATTGAGATATCTTGCACTAATTCCACTAATCAATTTAACATCATCATACTGATAACATCAACAACAACGACGAAAGCTATGTACTTGAACTGAACTAAAAAGAATGATAAAGACAATGGCCCAGAGAAGGATCACATCACTTATCCGGCAGGGATTTTTCTGTTTGGGCAAATTCATAATGACATATTATTTTTTCTTGGTGGCTGATGTGTCTGCACGTCCAATGAATTCTATTCAACTGGCTTCGGGAGAATGGAATGTGTCGATTCAGGGGGGCTTTTGGAACAGGATAGATGCCTCTCGTATATTTCCGTCAGTTTCTCAACGGTCGTTCTTCTCACAAAGAAGAAGAACGAGAACAAGCAGCGAAATGACAATACCTTCCGTCAAACGACGACCATGGGGAACACGCTCTTTAGATTGTATCCTATCTCTTTCTCCCGACGGCACGTTTATCTTGGCACCCAAAAAGATAATAAGAAAATACTCGTCATCTAGTAGTAGTAGAAAGGTAGAAGAAGAAATATCGATGAATTATTGTGACATGTCAACCATAGAAAAACAATCTAAATCATCAACGGGAGTAATGTATATCCGTGGGTGTTGGAATGTTCTAGCGAATCCGTACTGTTTGACGGATCGAAGATATGATGAAGTCTCACTGACATCCTACCCTCGTCAAAGAATAACATCAGGAGCAGCAACAGATTATCCTGAGGAAGAACGTGTTCCGCAGACGGTCCAGATGACGATGAATTGTCGTTTGTGGGGGAGACATGGTCGACAACCTCAACAATCGTACCGTCAAGAGAAAAATGGAGAACAAACATGTTGTGGGAAAATGACACATGGGACGATAGTTTGGAAAGAGCACGGCCATGGCGTGCCATGGTGGAAACAATTTTATCGTCCTGTCTTGGGTTCCTTTTCAGCTGTACGATCCTCCAAAGAACCAAAACACGATGGATGGCTTGATAAAGAATTTTTTGGTTATTGACTTAAAAACGGTATCATAAAATAATCTGATTATGTTCTAGCAAGCTTTTATTTTTCTTCGTTGTATTAACGAAGAATATCTATCCACAGTGGTGAACCGTCTTCTTCTTCCCATGCAGGTTTCTCATTTCGAGCAGAATTAAACCACGTATCAAGAATCGGCTTCCAGACATCGGGTATAGCTATGTCCCATTCTCCTTCAATAGTATCACCCAAGCTCCTTAACATCTCAGGACTTGTATCATTAAATAATGTAATAATTGAATCATCATCATTCGGAGATGGATTAGAAAGTAAAATGCGATATTTTCGTTCTAAGAAATGAGCCTTTTTATCTTGTTTCAATCCTTTCCAGCCTTGAATCTGAAGTTCGACCCCTCTTCTAATTGTTTGTCTGTGATTCTGAGATTCTTCTTCGACGAGTCGCTTCCCAATTTCTATAAGAAATTCGTTATTATTTTCATTATTATTATTATTATTATTCTGCAGAGCGAGATTTACCAGCATCTCGTACAAATAAGGCCGTAACGAATACTTAGTATTTCTAATTACATCTTCAAGAAGAAGAGAAATGGACGCAGACGATAATATTTGGTGTTCGGCCTCTTCCAACTGATTGATACTATCTATCCAGGACTTGGCGGTGAAAATATTCATTAGGTTATTGCAAAGACTATCACTGATTGAATTTTGACTCCGTGGAATGTGATGGTATTCTGGTTCAACAAATACTACGTAATGATTGTTTTCTGTACTAATAAGCTTATCTAGAAGATACCGAGCACGTTGATATAAAGATTCTAGTTTACGAGGTGTTGATCTACCAGATATTTGATCAGTGACAGTCTTACAATCGCCTTCTATTGATATCCGTACTTCTCGTCGATGTTGTTGTTCTTGTTGTTGTTTTGGTTGTCGTCGTAAACCACTGCTGTCAATAATGTCATCTTCGTCGGTCAATGATATTTGTGGTAAAGAAAAAAAATTATTCTGACAGGATAAGAATTTTACCAACCACTCCAACCCCATCAATAGACCCTCATATTCGGCATGTTGCGACGTACTTTCGGTAGTAACGGGAAGTGATATTGCGCCTACCGCTAAAGGTGTGATTTCATTATTATTGTGTACCACTCCAATACAAGCAGCACATACTTTCCTACGATGAGATATAGTTGGAAACCCATGATCTCGTGGTGGACGAAGACACCCGTCAAATTGTAGTCTTAAGTGCGTAATTGTCGTCGTCGTCGTCGTTTGTTGTTGTACAGGTGACGCGACTGTCAGAATGAAAAAATGAAAGAATAGTGACGGCACTATTATAAACTTCCCAAAATGATCAGAAATGGAAGGAATTATCATCCTTGTAAAATTGCTTTCTATTAAAAAATATTATCGTTGCACCATTTTCTTCTTCAAAATCAATTCTTTATAGCTATTCGTTTTTTGGCGGTCTTTGAACGAGAATATTGATTGACTGACGAATGTAAAAGGAATTGTGCGAAGAAAAAATCCGGACGCTCCACCAGTACACAATGTTGACGAAATTGCGACTGCTTCTTGCTTCGTACTCTCTGTTTACCGTGTGGGGTAATTAGTAATTGAAATCAGCATCGCCTTTAGCGGCAAAAGCAGAGATGAAGATGTGTAATTTGTGTTTAGTACTAACGTAAGTAAGTTTTATTAGTTGGACTCTCATCACATCAAAATCAAAAATCAAAATCAAAGAAATCAAAGCAAACAAAAAAGAAATCTTCGGAGCGCTTGGTACAGACTTAGTTTTAAAAATTGACCAAAGATTATGCCAAGGAAAATTCCAATCTTATTTTCATTTAACACGTGATGAGAGCGTGAGAGAATGTTTTAATTAGTATGATCTATAATAAAGAACACTATAACGGAGCTACCAAATAAGAACCGATAATAAGATCATAAAAGGAACACCGAGCAAACAAAACAACACAATCAAATAATCTTTATAATCATGGTTCGTTTAGCAAGTGTCCAACACAACGGAATGACCAAGTTGGTCGCTCAACTTTCGTCTGAAAAAGGAGGTGGATATTGCGATTTGACATCAATTGCTTCCAACGTTCGTGAATTTTTTATTGTGGAAGGATTGATCCAAGCAAATGAACTCATAGCACAAACTTCGTTGAATTCTTCCAACTATATCTCAGCGGATGATTGTCGTCTTCTAGCACCCATCGATGGATCACTCGTTGGGAAATTTTTATGTATTGGTATGAATTACAAGGATCATTGTACCGAACAGAATGTTGAAATTCCAACTGAACCATTAGTATTTTCTAAATTTGCATCGGACTGTATCGTTGGTCCAGGAGATCCTGTGGCTAAGGATGAGCATACAGAAAAGTTGGATTATGAAGTGGAACTAGGAGTTGTAATTGGAGCATCGGTACCTAGATATACATCCAAAGAAGACGTCCACAAGTATGTTGGTGGATTTACAGTTATACACGATGTATCGGCCAGGTATGTACTATTCTATTCAATTAAAAAATTATTCATACTGATATATTATTTCGTAACTATCAATTGAGTGGCGACTTGCTTGATTCATACATTTAACTGTTTTGATTCCAATTACATGTTTCGTTCTTTCTGATCGTTTTTCCCTCACCCATAAATCTGTTTTGTTTTGTTTTGTTCTTTTAGAGACTGGCAGCTAGAGAAAAACGGCGGACAGTGGCTATTGGGCAAGTCTATGGATGGTTATGCACCAATCGGTCCTGTGATTGTTACCACTGATGAGTTGAGTATAGAAGATGCACATAAGACGGGTATTCGATGTCGCGTTAACGGAGAAACCCTACAAGAATCCAATACAGAGCAACTAGTTTTCGGTGTTGATGAAATTATCGCCTTTGTTTCTCGCTTTATGACCCTCCGTCCTGGTGATGTGATTGCCACTGGAACGCCACCTGGCGTGGGTGCGTTTCGGGACCCGCCACAATGGCTAATGCCCGGTGATATGGTGGAATGTGAAATTGATGGTATCGGCACTCTGAGTACGCCAATAGCTGGTCCACTAGCAAAGTCGGGATCAGAACATACTTGCGACAATATTGCTCTATCGCGTCAACTACCAGTCTTTGCGACAGGTCGGTTAAGTACAAAAGTAACAACATGTATTGTGACAGGTGGCGCAAGAGGTTTAGGGTATGGAATCGCGGCACGATTAGGTATGGAAGGTGCCAAAAGTGTGACAATCGTTGACTTGGATATAACATCAATTGAAGCCGCTTGTAAAAAGTTGAACGAATCAGTTCCAAACTGTCATTTTTTTGGAGAAGTCTGCGATGTAGGAGATTACAAGGCAGTAAGCGAAACTTGGACGAAAATCGCAACACGCAACGGTGGGAAAATAGATATCCTTGGTAGGTGTTGGTGGTGGAGTTGTCATCGTAATCGACGTCGTCATCGTCATCGTCATCGTCGTCGTCGTCATCCAAAATCGATTGTCCCGTCGATACTGATCTTTGCTCCTTCTTAATTTTGTTTTTAATCTATTCTGTTTCAGTCCAAGCTGCAGGCATTGTCGGCGCAACTGGGGTTAAGACAGAAGATGTTGATCCTGATAACTTTGAGGCTGTTTTTCGTGTCAATGTTCATGGTATATTCAATGGATGCAAGGCAGCCCTTCCTTACATGAGAGAAAATAATTATGGGAGAATCGTTAACATCTCCTCTATTGCGGGAAAGGATGGTAATGCAGGAATGTTGGCATACTCAGCCAGCAAGGCTGCCGTCATTGGACTGACTAAATCGATTGGCAAAGAATATGCTGAGACGGGCATTACGTGCAACGCTCTGTGCCCTGCAGTAGTGCGAACACAAATGGTTGATGACATGCCTGCTGAACAGGTTAAGTACATGACAGATAAGATACCAATGAAGCGGTGTGGAACCATTGACGAGATCGGTACGTCTATCAATCTATGCTTAAGGCAATATATTGTGTGTGTGCGCGTGTGTGTAATCTTATCCCTATTTTATCTTTCCCCGTGCTACTCTAACCACTTAACTATAATACTGAATGATCGACTATAGCTGCTATGGTGTTATTCATGTGTGATCCAGAAACTAGTTTTACAACTGGATTTTGCTTCGATGCTACGGGGGGTAGGTCGGTTTACTAGTTAGATACAGATTACTGGTAAGGTGAAAGTATAGAGATAATGAGAAGAGGGAGAACAAAGAGAACTCTTCTATTCAATATAATTTGATTCCAACATAAATCATTGATTAGCTAACTACGGATATATTATATAAATTATAGGTTTGAAATATATATCTGTGAAAAATTAATCTCTAGGATAGGGACGTCTCAAATTGAGTTCCTCTCTATTCAACTCAACGCCAAATCCAGGTTTGTCGGTCAATTCTACATAGCCATCTTTTGGGAGAGGTTCGTCCTTGAACAATTTGCCAAAATAACTGACAATTTTATCTGCATTTGCTGACATCACTAAAAATTCGGCAATAGGACATGACGGAAAACAAATTTGTAAATGATATGAGTAGACAGAGGATCCATGCGGGATAACTGGAATATCATATGCACTTGCAAGTGCTACAATACGTCGTGCTTCGGTCATCCCTCCACACCCTTATGTCAGTTGAGTGAGTGAGTGAGTGAGTGAGTGAGTGAGTGTTAGAAAGTGACCCGTATCTAAAATCCAGCAAATAGAATACACGGAATGAAGAAATGGTGCTTACAGGTTATATCGGGTTGAAGAACATCGCAACACTTCTTTTCTAATAACATACGAAAGCCCCATCGAGTGTACTCGTGTTCTCCTGTCGTCAAGAGGGTTGAACAGACTTTTTCTTTAATTCTTGCATATCCATCATATTCGTCAGGAGGAAGTGTTTCCTCGATCCATTTTACATCGTATGGTTCGCATCGTCTTGCTAATTCAATTGCATATGGAACAGTTAAACTCATATAACAGTCAATCATTAACGGATAATCTTCACCAACAGCATCTCTCCACTTTTTTACCATTTCGATGTTTTTTCTCATCCCTTCTTGTCCTAGAGCTGGACCAAATGGTAGAGGAAATTTAGCACCATGAAAACCCATCGACTTGGCGAAGTCGGGCCTGTGAACAGTGTAAGTGAGCTATTATCGATGTTTTATCGTGCATATAAAGTATTACAATTGGTCCCCCCCATGTCACATATAGTCCTAGTCAATTCTATTTTTATTTACCTTGATGTTGTTGCGTAGACAGGCATTCTTTCCTTCGTTTTACCGCCCAGTAATGCATAGACAGGAAGTCCTCGTAAATGACCCAACGCGTCCCAAATAGCCAAATCTAGGGCACTCAACGCCTATCAAAAATTGAGTAAAATTTGCAGTTCCATAGAGTGAGAGAAGGGGATCAATGTAATATGAGGTTTTATTTTCCTTTTCTATCCTTCTTTCCTTCCTCATTTAAAAAGAGGAAGAAAAAGAAAAACAGACTCACTCACCTGTATGGCAATACCCTTGCGCCCATAGTTGATTGTTGATCGCCAACATTGATCCCATATTAATTCTACATTGCTAGGATCTTGGCCTTCAACAAAACGTGCCAAATGTTTTTCAATGATAAAACATGCAGCATCGCCGCCTATGCTAATACCAATACCAATCATACCATTCGATAGCTCAACTTCAACGACAACGCTACCCATCGCATCTATACCCCAACTCGTTCTGGATGCTCGATATTGTTCATACACCGACATAGGATTTGCAATATCCGAATCAACAATCCAATGTCCTGCGGCTTGCTTATGACAATCAGCACCACCACCAGATTCTTTTTCCTGTTTGTCGTCTCCAAAGACGAAGGCTCGAACTTCATAATATGAATATGAGTGAGTGTGAGTCATAAAGTTTATCGATTTCCATTTAATTTTTTTTTTTTTAATTTTACTCATTTCACAACATTCTTTTCTTTTCTTCGATACTCACCATGTTTAATGAGTACAGCATTATTTTTATTCGGCGTAACCGCGGGATGAGGACCAAAAATTAGAGACATTGCCTTTGTTTCTTCGTAAAGTGTGTTGTATATGTCTCGTGATGGTCTAGTTGTAGTGGTAGTAGTCGTCGTCGTTATTTTGTCTTTAATAGATAGTAGAGATGTTCGAATGTTGTGATGGTCTAGTTGTAGTGGTAGTATTCGTCGTCGTTATTTTGTCTTTAATAGATAGTAGAGATGTTCGAATGTTGTGATGTTGTTACTGTTATTGTCGTTGTGTCGGACGAGTGAAAGTGAAAAGTGACAAGATCTTTATTATACACACAGATAAGATTTTTCTTTGTGCGTGTGATTGCTAATTTTTTGTATCCACGTATGAAATATTTGGTCATCATCTCCTTTTAGCAACAACAAAATCGTGTGTCCACCAATTAATCCGTCAAACAAACTTACAAGATAAAAGTGAAGTTATTTGAACTTTTTACAAAATTTCATCATCAAATCACAAACAAACTCACTCTAAAATACCTTATTAGACCACTACCATACGGTAGTCGAAAAGCACATTGTTAGAATCTGCCAGGTCGAATACCGAACAATAATCGTCATGGAAAGTAAAAAAAGGCAGCGACTGCAGCAAAATCAAGAAGATTCCGCTTCTCCCGTCGGTAAAAATATAACGAAAAAGGCGAAAACGGGTGGCATCTGTCTCCCCTTCGACTATCATTACATTGTTGCACCGATGGTTGGGGCATCGGAACTTCCGTTTCGATTGCTCTGTCGTAAATATGGAGCTCAACTTATCTACACCCCGATGATGTTGGCTTCTCAATTCGCTACATCGGAGGAATACAGAAAAAAGGAATTTCAAACCACTCCATTTGATCGACCATTGGTTTGTCATTTTGCAGCCAATAATCCAGAAGATTTTTCACGGGCTGCGAAACTTGCTGAACCATATTGTGATGCCATAGATCTCAATCTTGGATGTCCACAACGTACGGCATATTTAGGTCACTTTGGATCATATCTGTTGGATGTTAAGGATCGTCCCCTCATTGTTAGTATGGTGGCAGCCGCATCGGTCGCTGTAAAGATCCCGATTTTTGTTAAGATTCGATTATTGAGTACTTATGAGGAAACGTTACAGTTGTGTCAACAATTATACGACGCAGGGGCCTCGTTGATTGCTATTCATGCTCGATATCGAGCAAGCTATCTTAGAAAGGGAGCGGGGGCACGTGACGGTGCCGCCTTGCTGGATCAAATTCAAAGACTCCAACAGGAATTGTCGCAGTGTGACGATTACCGTGACAAAATCTTGGTGACAAATGGGAATACAAAAACGTACGATGACGTCGTTAAGAACTTGGAACTAACCAAGGCCGATGGTATTATGAGCGCTGAAGGAATTTTGGACAATCCAGCACTGTACCTTCCACGGTTTGGTAGTCGAGAAGAAGACAGCATTGAAAAAAATGATAGCAGCAGTATAAGCGAGATCGAAGTAAAGGGTGGTAAAGTTTTCAAGGAATGGCCTAAACGAAAGAAATTGATCAAAAAATTGAAAAAGATTGCGTCCATAGAGGCAAAGATAGAAAAAGAAGGCGAAGGTGTACTCGCTGAAAAAGAAAGGAAGAAACTCTCCGAAAAGGAGGGTTTAGTAGTCAAACTAAAAAAGTGCAGTACGAAAGGTTCGACAAATGTGTCATTGAGTGAACTTTATGAAACTTCCGATGATAAGGTTCAGTTGGCCTTAGAGTACATATGTCTAGTTCGACAATATCCTGCCATATTGAGGACAGTGATATTTCACACAAGACGAATACTAAAAGACGAATTAAAAACGTACCAACTGATGGTGGGATGTCTTGCTTGCTCATCCGTCGATGAAGTAGAAAGTGTAATTTTGAAAGTCAAACAATATCGAGAAAATCCTGGATCATTCCAATTCGATGTTGAAAGTGCCAAAAAAGAAAGCGAAGCTCTTGAAAGGAAGAAAATAGAAGAAGGCAAAAGAAAAGAATATGAAGCGCGTATGATAAGAAAGGCAAAACGAGAAAAAAGGGAAGATTTAGAATATTGTAAGTCAGTAACCTGCATGAATCGTTTTGATCTTATTTTTCTAGCTTATCCTCACACATTGAACAACGATTCTACTCGTCTTCTTTCTCCTCTAATTATTATATCATTTTCAGATCTTCGGCAGGGCGCGGTAGTTCCGACTAAGGATACAGTGCAAGAGATGAAGACATTGAGCAAAGAAAAGCAGCTGCAGTTGTGGAAGGACCGAAATCATTCACAACATTGTATGCCCTTTCATTTGTTGGGTGATTGTAAACGGGGGAAAGGTTGCGCCTTTATGCATGTTACATCCCAAACTAAAAATACTTTTGAAGAGCGCGACGAGGTTGCTGGTTGAAAAGAGAGAGAGAGAGAAAAATTCGTAGAAGCATATATTTTAGTGTTACAATAAGAGAAATAATATTACAATTTTCTATTTTAGATTTCTATTTTTTGAGCAGATTCAAGTACCCTAAAGACTTCCTTAGCAGCTTTGGAACCACTTTCCATAGCCGATTGTACGGTAGCACATGTAGTTGTATTTGCATGCTCCCCTGCAAACCAAATATCATTATTGATGGGCTTTGTCAAGCAGTCACGATGTGTAAAATCAGCCCCGACTGAAGGTGAGGAGTAAATTCCTAAAGTGAATTCGTCTTCAGACCAATCATGAAGTGCAAAGGATGAACATGCAGGTGAGTAGGGGTCAACGAAGACCCTTTCTTCGCTATAACTCGGTTCAAATAAACGCTGTATTTGTTGTAGCATCAAGTTTTGTGCGATCTCGGATTTTGATTCATCTCCCTCCTTCTGGCATACCAAATCAATTAGTCGATCTCGACAATTGGAAACACAGAATCCTGTAAGAAATACGGTCTCTTCGTTTCTACGAAGCCAAACCTGCGAGAAAATTTCACCAGGACAGAAGAAGAGTTCTGTTGATTTCATAAGTTTTGTCATGCAGTTGATATCAATTCCAATCTTCAAAAGCATGTGGGCTTTTATTCCAGAAAACATATTGATAGTATCAATTGCATCCTGCATTTCAGCTGGAATCTTGTACTCATCTCGAAATGTAATTTTACTAGCCTTCAGGACACCCAATGGGACTGTCACGATGCATTTATCACAATCAAAAGTGTCTCCCGCACTTGCCGAAATTCTGATAGGATAGTTTCGGGTTTTGTTTCGAGTTTTGTTGGTATTTTCCTTTTGTACATTTAAAGTGCTCCCGATTTCTACAATTGGGCATGTCGTAACAATATTGATTTTCACGTTTGAGTTTCTTGATTCCGATTGCTCGTTTATTTCGGCAATACGATCGAGATAGTATTTAATGAATTCGGCGAAACACTGACCTGAACGAAAATTACTTTCTGTATATTCCCAATTACATTCCTCTCGATTGGCTTCATATACTCCCATAAACTTATTAGATGAACCAGCTGTGTTGGAATATAAACATTCTATTATTTGTTTCACTGTTTCAATATCATCATCAGATACATTACCTTCCTCATGACAAAGCTGCCCTTCGATGAATTTATCTAGGGACATGTCACGGTATGATTTGACTCCTGTCTTCGTATCTTCAGTTATATCTTGTAAGTTGTTCCATATATTATTTGTTTGACGGATTAATTGGTGAACACGATTTTGTTCGTTGCTAAAAGGAGATGTGCTGCTGACTTGATGATACCGATGCTGTAATGGATAACACCTACCACCAATGCAAATTTGTACATGTGGTATATTTCTTTGTTCGGTGGTCAACGAAAGTGAACTTCTCCTCTGAACAAATGAATTCCTTGATGGATATTCATCTAACGATGAACAAAGATCGAACGTTTCTTGAACCAGCCAATCTTCGTTCTTTTCAATCAATTCGTTTACCATACTATCGACTCCATGTATGAACTCCGCGCCTATGGCTACTGGCCACGGCGCGAAGTTATCTACCTTTTGGGTAGTCGACAATCTATCGTTGTTAAACATGAGTGGATATACGGTACTATTTTCATCGATTTTTGTTCCTGTTTCTGTATCTGTATTTGAAACAACGGTTCGTATTCTCCCACCTACAAATGAATTAGCTTCGATTAAGGTGATCGTCAAGGGCGCTCTTTCTTGTGAGGGATGATGTTGCTGCTGCTGCTGATCTTTCAAATATTCTTCGGCTAACGTAATGGTGGCAACTAATCCTGCAATTCCAGCCCCGACTACAACGACTTCTGTATATGGCTGTGGTGGAGTTGTTGTCGTCGTACTCGTAATCATATTCGTCGTTGTCATTGTCGTTGCTATCGTCGAATCAGTAGATTTTTCCGAAATCTTTGTGTTGCTGGTTAATAGATGATGATGATTAGATGATGTTGTCGTCGCGTTTTTTTTCATCATACAGTCTTTCATTTCTTCCGTGATATCATCCCATGGTAGGTCTTTCGCAATCTCTGTCAAATAGTTTTCTTTTCGATACCAATCAACAAGTTTGTAATACCAATGATTCTTGTATGTATCAGTATCGTATCCAGTCACTGAATTATAAAAGTCGACCACATAACCGTACAAGATCTCACTTTCTATGGTACAATTATTATTATTACTATTACTTCTTTTATTATCGCAAGGATTGATATTATTGTTATTGTCATTGTCATTGTCATTGTCATTGTCATTGGCACCACTAGTCCAGTAGATTAGCAACATAATATCATCAAAACTTTCCCCATCTTCTACCAGAGGTGGTTGGACGTAAGGAAACTTCAATTGACGATAACCTAAACTATACAATATCTCATGACGCTTTCGAATTATTGCAGGTGGTACATCCCCGGCCTCAATGGTATTAGTCTCAGCGAAAATTGCCTTGATAGTAGTAATTCTGCCCTTATGATGTTGCTGTTCTTCTTGTTCTTCTTTGTGTAAAAGTTGTATTGCTTCACAGGCGATAGGATGAAGGGTTCGTAAAATGCCGAGCCGTCGAAAATCTTCTGCGACTACCATATAGGACAACAAGCCACATTGTGCTTGTTTATAATATTCAAAGGCGATACCTCCAATGATTTTTGTTGTTGTTGTTGATGATGATGATGATGATGATGATGATGATGATGAT
>Ga0115007_10001577_pt1 | contig 14538 bp, 10 predicted proteins | sample ArcOceMetagenome_2_FD_87166 | JGI IMG/M metagenome (GOLD analysis project Ga0115007, IMG submission 87166) | Marine eukaryotic phytoplankton communities from Arctic Ocean - Arctic Ocean ARC135M Metagenome | ecosystem: Environmental > Aquatic > Marine > Oceanic | place: Arctic Ocean | collected... | reverse complement strand
TGAATATCAGCCTGGTCAAGGGATTTTGTCTCATACAGACGGCCCAATATATGAACATCGCACGGCTACGTTATCTCTTGGTAGCAGCATCGTGATCGAATTTACAAAGCGACTAGCGGCGGACGAAATTGGAATAGTAACAAAAACGAGAAAAACAATCTTACTGGAATCCGGTTCTCTATTGGTATTCCAAGGGGATGCGTATTTAAGCTACTGTCATGGAATACCAATGGATGTTTTACAGGATATAACTACTGATGAATGTCTAAACGCGCCTCCTCATCAGATCGTTTCCCGAGGTCTACGTTATAGTCTAACATTCCGACATAAAAAGGAAACATCAAATTCAGAATAGTGATGTAAAAAATCATCGTCGCAGAAGGCAGTTTAAGTAGAGCAAACATCGAATGCGATTCAAGCATAGTAGAGATCACGTTCTAAAAAGAAGCACAGGAACAGAGATAATTATCACAAAATACAGTACAAGTACTCCTAGGAATAATTACGTACAACAACAATGTAATGATAACGATCAAACTCAATCAACAATTGATTTTTTTAAAGTAGAAGGATGCATCCCTAGTAGTAGATCAAATAAATTTAGACAATTAGGAAGATTTTCTGAAGATCTTACTAATATACTATATACGTACTTTTTGGAAAAAGCTAGATCAATTTGGGATCCTAGTGTGAGAATAATATACATAGTCACTAAAAAACGAATACACCAAGTAGACTTGCACAGAAATAAGTTAGCACTAATTTCACTTTTTAATAATACATGAAATTACACACAAATTAGTGAGGGCTTTTAGTGTCTAATATATTAGTGTAGACCGATTAAGGCTACGTATCTTCTATCTTTCTTTGCTGTAGGAATGTATCCTGCAAAGTTTTACATTTTATTCATAGATTTACTTGCAGTATATGGTACTTTATACAAATAGCAAGGTAGTTAATTAATAGACGTCTTGTCGTTCTTCTACCTGCTGTTGAGCATACCATACATACAGTACGCATACACTACACATTTAAATAGAAAAGATGCTCTTATTTCTTTTGTGTGATATTTGATATTGTGATAATCGTACAAATAAATAAATGAATGCCAGTCATGACATTCTGGAAAGAAAAACAAAGATGTAAGCAGAAGAAAGAACGGGTATTTAGAAGGTGATAGCTTTCTATCACCCAGTTTTCAATCAAGTCCTATTCAATGAATCAGATTGAGAAAGCTCAATGAATGCTTGGCATGTAGCTACATGTGTTAAAAGGAATCACTACCACCATGCCATCCATCCAAGGCCATATTAGACTATGCATCTATGTTGTTTGAAAACATATGTTGATATCCATATTTTTTTGAATCTAGCTAGCGATGAAGATGCATTTATTTGGCCAAGCAATCCAATTGATCAATTGATCTTTGACATACATAGGAAATAATGTAATGATTTCATAACGCCTTTTTATGGCATCAATGCACTCCAAAGAAACAAAAGCAATCTCACTTTTCAAACAATGTTGAAAGAATAGATGATTCATTTTATTATATAGAAATCTCAGGCAGTCACACCTAACTGTACTAACGTTGCTCTAACGTCTTCTCCCAAAAAATAAGGCTGACCTGTGCGTTTTTTGAAATCTTTTAAGCGACGAACGATTTTCATCACAAAATCAATCAAATCATCGCTCATACCACTCGCTATTAGCACGTCGTTTGATTGAAGAACAAAATACTCACTACGTCGTACTCTTTCTTACATACTACAATACGCCATTTATCTTTTTAGAAGCCTGTTACACATTTTCGAATTTACGAAGCAACACCAATCTGCATACTAGTAGTAGTACTAATGTGCAACAAAGAGAAATTTCGAACGAACATTCATAGGAAAATAATTCCACTTTCGACCGACCAAGTAAGTGCACTAGCTAGAAAGCATTAATAGGTTTGGAACCAACCGAGTGACAGAGGTAGTACATACTGATTAATAATAAAATTTAGTAGTCATGACGGGTATTCATCATGCATCTATGAGGGAACAAAGAACGGTATCGAATATGGACTCTCGTGATTCCATTCCACATTCTCGTTCCGATCCTGCTGATCTATTGGATACAAAACTCTCCGATGAGTCTTCTGTATTCTCTGGTTTGGTCTATGGGAGGAACTACATCATACCCCCACCGCCGCCGCCACCACCACCACCAAAAGAAGGACGACCGTCAAAAAATTATCATCCAAAAAGGTATTCTACGTGCTGCAAATCATACTAGGACTACTACCACTACTACTACCACCAGTCCAAAAATTATAAATGTAGCAATCTCATCTTCGAATGGTGATGATGATGATGATGATGATAGCTTTTCAGTCGATAGAAGTCAGCGTAGTATGATGAGATATATGCCACCCATGATTGATTCGGTAATGTCTCTTGGTAATAGCACTGTATCTACATCTTCGTCAGGAAAACAAAATGATACCTTGTCCACTGCGATCTCTAATGATGACTCAACGATGAATAATGAATTAATGAAAAATATGAAGAACCTTCACGATTTGTTTCCAGATGGTGACTCGAATACTCAAATGACTTGGGGTTCAGCAAATGATATGGCAAGACCCAAGGGAACAATCAAGTTAATGTCTTCAGTGACGTTTGTGGGCGACCAAATAGAAGCAGAAGGTAGTAGTGAACTAGATCATCAAGATAGTGAACTAGATCATCACGAGGACAGTCAGCAGTCCATCAACAATTGTAAAAGTGATGATAGTGATTCTAGAATTGTCGATTTACTAAATGATTTTGAAAAACAAATGGATGCCAACATTGAAATAATCAACGATGAAAATAATGATGAGAGTGGGGATATTCTTTCAGACCTAAAGGACACTACTGTACCACGTCGAGTACAATTGGAAGATGCGGAATCGGATGATCAATTTTTGACGCCACATAAGGCAAGGAAGTTACAAAGAATACTTGGCAAGGCAAAGGACGAAGTAGAGGTTTTGAAAGACAACAGTGAACAATATAAATCTGAGATTGAACAAATGGAAGAGGAACACAAATCAGAAATCAAACTTATTAAAGACAGAGCAAGGCAGCAGCTTGGAGAATTAAAAAGTTTCTACCAGGGAGAAATTGACGGTCTTGCAGTAGAAAAGGACGCTGCAATAATAGAAGCCGGTCGTGTTGCGACAAGATATGCACAAACTGCGAAAAAACAGCAGAAGCAGGTTGATCGACTTAAAGCCGCCGCAATGGTCACTATTAAGGAGCAGGTTGAAAAAGCAAGACGAGACGCAATGGCTGACAAGAAAAACGAAATCACGGCGAAACTAGAAAACGAGCTAGAAAAGGTGAAGAAGGAATCTGATGAACGAGTCAAAAACGAAGTCGATAATGCTGTTTCTTCTGTAACGAAGCGTATAACATTAAACCATGATGTGTTGATAAGTGAATTGAGGAATCAAATTGATGACCTCAGTAGGGAGCAACATTCTATGATTGATTTACTTGAATCAGTCAAGAGTAAGTTCGAGCAGCACTACCCGGAAGAAATGATCCAACTCAAGGAAAAACCAGAGAATTTTTCAGGAAGTGCTCGGAAATTGCTTGATAGTGACACTTCCTCTGAGAAGGTATTAAAGGAGGTGATCGAAACGTTCTCATTCTTATTGGAAGCCACAGAGAAAAAGGCTGTCTCAGCTCAGAATCAATCGGCAATGCAAGAAAACGAGAAGAAACCCACCGAAGTACATGGTGGGCAAAAACATCTCGTGCTTCGACATCGAGCTGAAATTGAACACCTGAAGAAAGAGAGAGGAGAAACGTTTGAAAAGTTGAGAAAAGTTGAGAGAGACTTCAAGGATGTAAGTCGCGAAAAAAGCGTGTTGGAAGAAAAGCTTCAGAGAGAATTGGAAAATCATCAGATGGAATTAGAGAGAATCCGTCTCGAGAGTAAAACTGTATTAGAAATAGAAATGAGAAGGAAGGATCTTGAAAATGCTATGACCACAGGTCAACGCGAGCTTTCCCATCATCATAAGGTGGCAAAAGAAGAGTATCGATTTGCTGCGTCTTTTATGAATGTCGAAAAAAGAAAGGAATTAGATCTACAAGTACAAGCATTGAATACTGAAGCAAGAGACCCACTTAAAAAGGAGCTCCAATATTCATTTTCCATTCCGACACCAAGAAGTATATCCGAGGATGGTGTAGGTCTGGAAAGATCTGATCGTCAGAAAAGGACGTTTGACTCCCCACGATCTCCATCGCTCAGAAAGGCAACCAACAAGCAATCAAATACTATTCCACGCGAAACAAACCAGATTCCATCAGATATAGGTGTGACGGACATGAATAAATTGAAGTCCGATAATAATATTATTATTATTCCAGCGACTGATAATAAGCATATGTGTCAAGCACGTGATACCCCAGTAACAGAATTTGCACACGGAACACTTTCTAATATGGATTCCGAAGAGAAAAAACAAGAAGATGAGCTAGCTGCTAATCATCCGAAGAAGAATAACTTTGCAATTCTTCGAAGCTTCAAAGGCCGCAATAATTCAACGCAACAAAACTCATCGCAAGCTGCTGAGAAAGAAATTGGAGACAAGAAGAAGGAAACTACCAATATAATGATAAGATCGCTTCGACGAGCACGGAATTTTAAGAAGGATGACTCCAGTATACGGTCAAGGAGATCAATAGATGATAGTATTTCGAGCTTGAAACCAAACAGTTCCGAAGACTCGACTCTTCGGGAAAGCCGAAAAGATTCAAGAGTAGGCCGTTTACTAAATGCGAGACAAAACTATCCAAATGCCGAGACGAGAGATGAAAGTGATCAAATAAAGAACTATAAGAAAACTGAAGATTCAAGATCTGCGAAAAGGGGAACAGATACGCTCAGGATGTTTGCGGAGGGAAAGCAGAATAAGCAACCTGAGAATAATAAGCTGCAATCTAAAAGCGTGGATAGTGAACTTGATTCCAATGATGAGATAATCATTCCTCCTCCACCACTACCACATTCATCATCTAAGTACAACATAAACGGTAGCAACAATAAAGTGCAAAAAGGACTGCATGAAGAAATATCGCATGTTGAAAATAAAGATGAGCCATTCGGAGAAATTACCACTCGCCTTAATCTAAAAAAGCCACCTCTCTCTACCGTGCAGGAGCTCTCTTCAATGAAAGGTTCGCTTCACTCTCGCGCTTATCGTCCCCCTGGATTTGCTTCTTTCCGGGACGGGAGATTCAATGAGGAAACAGTAAAAAAAAGCACCTCTGATGCTAGCAGTAGTTCTCCGGCAGGTAGCGAAGCAACCACAGCCGTAACAGCTCACACTGATCTCAGCAGTTCCAATGGTTCAGTTCGCTTCACCGCGGCTTTGAAGGCCCGCGTTCGAGTTAGGAAATTACACATATAATTACTGCAACACAATATAGTATTCAATAACAGGCGTAGCGAAAAAACAGGCAAACGATATTAATTTTTATATTTAAACGGGATTTATTTTAATTTATTTTTAACCGTCATCAATTATTTAGTAAAGATGACAGACTGGCTATGTATGTCATATATCAGTAAAATTTCAATCCATCATTAGGTAAGATCATGAATTTCGTCTTCCATCACGTGAGCATTTCGACCGCGCAACAAAGACTCAGTCAATGATTCCGGTAGGAGATCTTTTCGTGTAATTATACCCACAACTTGATTGTTATGGTTCACCACACATAGAAATCTTAATCCAAGGGTACGGAACAAGCGATATGTCCGTTGTATAGAGGCTGTCTCGTTGATTGTATAAGGTGCTGTGTTTGCATACGGTCTCAAATCTAACCAGCAATTCCTGTCGGCTTCTCCTATATCAATGTCGTCGATATTTGGATATCGAGGATAGGCACGTTCGATTGTATCCCACTGCACGAGCGGACTCAGTCGTCTCGTACCTAAAGTACCACTGTTGTCGTAGTCGTCCAATACGTCTGGATTACCAAACGCACGACGTTGCAATAGTGTACACAGCATATCTCGACTTGCAGTTCCATACAGGGTGCCACCGCTCGCCGTGTCGACAATAGGGAACGTTCCATGCTGGCAGCTGCGAAGTAGATCGTACACGACACCGGCACGCTCTACAGGACGCAAACATTTAACCTCTGCCGACATGACTTGACCGGCAACGATCTCGTTCCGTTCCGCGACCGGTGGAACTTCGGGTTCCATGAAAGGGATATGCTTCAAGTGAATGTGGATATCATAAAGACCTTCGTTGAAGACATTTCCGGTAAATCTTGCTGACATGAGAACAATCATAAGTGGCAATGTGTATTGCATATCCCCAGTAGCCTCTAACAAGATAACAGTCAAGGATATCGTCATTCTCGCCATACCACCGAGTACAGCGGCTGCGCCCATCAAAGCATAAGTTCCAGAATCAGCAAAAGTACCATTAGTATGATCAAGTTTATGCAGCAAATGCCCGCACAGCCGTCCGAAGGCCGCGCCTGATAAAAGAGAGGGTACAAACAATCCACTTGGTACGGCGATACCATACACCACCGTCGCCATCATGATATAAGGTACAAAAAATAAGAACAAGGCTCCAGAAGAAAAGGTCGAGTTATCTTCTCCTCCACCCTCACGGAAATGGAACAGCTGTTTGATGGCCGTATCAGCCTCTGTAAAGATGAGACTGGCAACTTCGTTGTATTCCTTGCCCGGTTCGCACTGAAATGGCACAAGTGATTCTACCAAGTTCTTTTCTTGGTTACTCCAATCTTGCATGTCCTGCGGTAATTCCGTGCATCTACCCCAAATAAGAGGTATACCGAATGAAACTACGGAGACTCCAAGAGAAATCAAAATTACCTCGACCACTCGTCTCATTTTCGAAAAATTAACACGTTTCATACGCCATATGGTCAAATGTTCGTTGGCAGCATTGAAAACAGCACCGATCAATCCACCAAGACAACCGATACAGCCAAAAATTGGTAGCTCCCAAATACTATAATTTGACGCTCCTCCTCTATAGTAGAGTAAAAGAAGAATGGATGGGGAAATGACCGATATACCAAGGAATGAACGAATGCGTACGCGAAAAAAGGGAGGAAGATTATGATGTTAGACGTGGATTGATTGCTTCCACGAAACGAAATTGAATGGACGCACGTTCCAGCAAACGACGACAACAAATAACAATTACCAACGAAGCTACTATAAATAAAGTAATCAGTAGTAATACAGGTACTTACGAGATGCTGTTAAATTCTCCAAAGGAGAATAGTCTCCCGACTTCGGTTTGTCCCCACCAGGTGTCAATATTTGTGATAACTTGAATAGTTAGTATGGTTGTCATGGCACAAAAAAATGCTCGCCAAGTTAATTTCGTCGACCAATAACTGGCTCCTTCTTCCAAACTGAATAGGACTCCACCAATAGGTGCACCGAATGCAGATGCAACTCCTGCCGCAGCACCACATGCAACAAAATCACGCTTTTCACGATCATTCCGAAAATCACTAAACTTGCTAAATGACGTATCGACTCCCCAGCATGTAGTTTTACCCTGAGAGAGAGCCGCCGCTACAACTGCACCACTATGGACCATCGGTCCTTCTTTTCCAACGGGCAATCCACCAGCAACCGAAAAGGTAACACCAATGACCTTACAAATCAAGGTCTTTATCCGTACCACACGGGGTAAGTCGATACCATTCAGGTAGCACTTAATTTCGGGAATACCTGATCCACCAGAAACAGGTTCTGTGAATAGTTAGTCAAGAATCGAAGGTTCCATTTTTTAAAGTATAATAACAATAATCGAGCAGAAGGGTGAGTCCACAATATATTATACATCGTCAACTAATATAATAACATCATATATACTTACCAATATAAACAAACATTGATGCGACAGCACATAACAAGATTTGGATTAAACAAAAGTTCCAAAATGCTTTCCAGATATCGGCCCCATCAGCGTTCTCGTCGTTACCATACTTCTTGCTGGAGTAGGTATCACCAGTTTCATCTCCAGCAACTAAATCATCATCTGCAACATTTGAGGATAATCCATCTGAACCCGATTCGACTAATGATGGATTTAATAATTCGTATATATAATCATATTTTCTTGATGTCATTGACCTTGAGGCGAAGTTACAGGATGTTGCTACTACCGCCTGAACGACACCAACTGCAAATGTTAATATCCAACGTTTCAATGCACGTTTTTTCCCTGTCGTCCACCATTGGCCACGATTTGAAAAATGAACCTGTGCAACATATGCACGCCAAACTTCCGATTCATCTGGTTCATAATTATGTGATTGTACTGCCAACGTTGCTGGATTCGTAACGGGATTGTATCGAGATTTTCCTCCCCCGCCATATCCATCTCCTCGTAACGATCCTGGTCGGTCCTTGTATGTGTACGCACGTTGTTGTTGACCGTACATATCATAATTGCCACCGCCACCGCCAGTGCCGCCATTATTACCGTTCAGCATCCTATTATTAACGTTATTAAGAGGAAGATCTCCAATACCATCATCTGGATCATCAGCATCCATTAATGATTGCGGATCGTTTGGATTAAATTCAACATTCATCAATTCGGGAGGAATTCCACCACCTCTTGGTTTTCTTTGACGTTGATTACTCATTATTATAAAAGTATGACCGTCGTCGTCGTCGTTGTCGTCAAGATGTGATTGTTATCAAGATTGTTGTCAAGATTGTTCTTGTCAAGTGAAGAAAATAATGGGACGATCTCCTCTTCGTTTTATGTCCCAACCAATTTTATTTCCTTGGTCTCGTTGTCTTGTTTTATTTTGTGTTTGACAGTTTTCGAAGGAATGTGCTATTACATGTAATGTATTATGTTTGTTGTTGCTGATGTTGCTATGCTTCGAGTTGTAGAAACCGAAGTAACACTTTTTACTTTGTGTCGTCTCATGAAGAATACCGAATCTCCAATCCCGCGCATGCATACCGTTAGGCTATTTTTAGCTCAAATGAATGACTGTTGCATAAAACAGATAAAACATCAATTATCTCGTTGTTTGTTCTATCATAACTATAGTTTATTAATATATATTATAGTTAACCTACTGTACCTATTTTATACTACTATTTACTGGTTACCAAGTCTTCAAGTCTACTCTAAATTATTGTACTTAGTTGGTACAACTGGAGTCGTCTATTACCAGTTTGATATAGGATTTCAACAGACAGAGCCCCAAAACGAATTTATTTTATTATTTAAGAAATTGTTTTTGTAATCACATCCACCAGAGCAGTCATATCAGAATCTAAAAGTTGAGGGGACTACGTATTTCTAACAAAGATCTAAGGAAAAATCTTACAAGCATTTATGACAATTCTGAACATCTCAGAGTGACACTTTGCAAATATTTATAAAATTTGAATCAATCACCTCTCCAGAATGACACATCATGCTAAAAAAACTCTTGCTGTGCTCTGAAATACCAGCAAAATTCTATCCACGTGGAATATAGTGTTGCTCAACAAGATGAATAGCGAAAAGGCACTAGTAGGATTACATTTGAAAAAATTAAGATAGAGCCTGGCCCAAAATTCATGTTTCTTTGTTTAGTTTTCAGTCGGTGTTACCCTTACCCTTGCCTCGTCAATGAACATCTAGTTACCATTGGTGATAATAATACCATATTGTCACTATATACACAACAGCACTATCAGTCAGCAACATCAAAATATCACTCCTATAACAATGGCAACATCAGTACTAATTTCTGTTGTCCTATACTAATTTAAGTAAGTATGCAGGAGTGAAATCAAAAGAAGGAAGAGACTGGAAAAGTGATATGGATATAAAAAATCTTAACAAAAAATTGGGCTTTCCTTCCGTTACACATGGATGACATTATGTGTTGTTCAACAGTGGTAAGTCTTCCCACCAAGCAAATCACTGAACGTTTGTCTGAATGGTAGTTCTGATTACATCAATTGGTATCAATTAATCTAGGTGTCTAATAAGCTTTGCTCCTCTTCACATTAACAGAAATTGCTGCTACATCAACTTTGCAATTCTCATTTATTCCACATTTGTTAATACTAAAAGACACAATTTTAATTTTTTTTAAATCTTCAGGTCGTAGATAAAATTATAAATATTTTTACAATACTTTAATTACTATTGAATACGTTGTATATGGATTTGGATGGTAGCATGAACCACCATGAGCAATGGCGGTCTTTGGGTAATAGCTACTAATACCTATTCAGTTTTTTTAACAATGACCAACCTGGTCCAGTTAGTAAACCTTTATACTTGTCCTATGAAAATGCCACAATGCATGTTCCAGCATTTTCTGGTTGATGGCGTGCGATATAAGTAGTTGGCTCGCATTTTGTGCCATCGGTAAATGTGGTGAATTTCTTAGCGGGAACACAAGGATAGCCGTCGACGTCTCGAGCCATGCAACATGCTTGACTTGTAAACATCGCAGAACAAGGCCGTGAGACAGGAAGCTTGAATCTTCGATTGGACGGCATTGTGTCGCAAAGATCTTTTTCAAATAGCTCTGTCGATCGACTAGTATCGTAATTATCTTCCAACCAACCTATTGGTTCACAATTTGAACCAGATGAAAATAGATGTCCAGATTTTGCAGGGACACAGTATTGATCTTTGTAGACAAAAGTCGAATCGCTGGCAGCACAGCATACTTGAGGGTCTGTGATGTTCCGGCATGAAGATCCACTGGGAAGGGAAGTCCTGTCTCGTTCAGTAGAAGAGGAGAAATATTTTTGTCTGTTTGGCCTCGAAAAGTTGTTACTACTAGACCACACATCCTCATTATTCAGTTGATTTTCCTGTAATTTCTCGTTTATAGTTACCGGTATTGGGTTTGAAGTTGATGCTGATATTGATGCTGATATTGATGCTGATGTTGACGTTGGTGCAGGTGCTGGTACTGATGATGATGATTCTGGTACTGGTGGAGGCTGCGAGTTGCCGTCCATTATTTCTGCTAGTTGTGGATCCTGTGGTAAGATGGGTTTCGTCGGTGTCGTCTGTGTCATCTCTGTCGTATGTTTCGAAGATATAGTACCGGTAGTGGTGGTGGTGGAGGAGGGAACGAAATTGTCGAAGAAACCAGACGATGATTGTCTATTGTCGTTCGCATTGTCTATAAGTGATGGTGTATCCTTTATATCTGGTGGCAGCGTTGTTTCCTCATTTTTCACATCGCTACTGCTAGGAATAGGAGCATTCCTATAATTGGGAGCTGGAGTCGGAGTATTGCAGTTAAAACTAGCTGGAGGATTTCTAGATATCTTGCATACTTGTTTCTCTATCCAATCATATCCCTCGGATACTCTAGCATACACCCCCGGATGTTCGGCGCATCCCAATCCCCAACTGACAACTCCAACCTGAACATCATCCCGACTAACGTATTTGTTACCTTTCTTCAATAATGGACCACCGGAATCGCCCTGACATCCATCTTCTCCTACATCCATGGCGCACATATTAGCAGGTGGAAGTAACGAGTTTGGGTAGATGGAAGATCGTGCACATTGTTGGTTATTCATATAGTTCACTGTTACCTCGTGCAGTCTATCTGGCTGGTCATACTGATATGGCGCTAAAGAAGTATCTCCAAACCCAACAACATGCAATTCATCACCATCCGACATCGAATCTTTGTTGGTATCTAACGAAACAACCTGCTTAGAAGATTGACCGTCTAACTTAAGGAGAAGAAAGTCGTTTGCAACTCCAGTGAATCGCACACCCTCATCGTAGCCACAGCATAATGCATCATCAAATTGTGGATGACGAACTTGCTGTATAACGTCAAATAGTTGCGAACCATCAAGCCATAATCCACTTCTATAATCGTGACGTCCTACATGTACAATTCCATATGAACTTGGAGACGGTAGTTTACACTGTGTTTTTATTATTATTGGCAGGAGAGAAAGAAGATGAGAGACTTGTTACTTGATAAATACAGTAGTTTGCTTTCGATTGACATTAGTGCGTTAAAGCTATATAAAATCAACTTACGTGTCCTGCGGTCAGTACGATATCGGGAGCGATAAGAGTGCCGCCACATGCGATTCCGTCGAAATGAACAAAGTATGGATAATCTCCCGGGATAGCGACGTTTCCACCAATAATGAGTTTTCTTTCTTCATCTAAAGCATTGTCGGTATCAATATCTACTGCTCGTCCCCTAAGCGAATCACCTGCTACTATCCCAATCCCATGAGTGAATAATAAGAAATAATAAGCTTGCGAAATGGTTGATGATCTCATCTTAACTTGCTTATTTGATTTTGTTTGTATTGTTGTGTATCTACGGTGATATCTAGTAGACTTAAGAGATCGTCTACAAAGTACAAAGTAGTATATTTATGTGAGATCATCATCATCAACTACGGTATTTGTACAATGTAGCTATTGAGTGTGATCTTAGTATTTTTTACCGTACAAGATTCAGATGAGCCAGTTCTCCCTCTCTCTTGTGTGTGTACGGTAGTGTAAGATTTGTTCCCAAGATCCAACGCCTCGTTGATCACACTTCACATCATTATTATTTTATCATATTTTACGATCAAATTTTTTCTATTACACGTGGAACCATACAACGCCATCAAAACTCAAGCGATGAAATTTGTTGTTGTTGCGTTCAATACTGATACGCCACTGTACGCACTGGAAACGACAATGTGTAAAAGTGTAATCATTGATTTGAATTTTACTACAAACATTATTATTAATCGAATTACTTGTAGAGTAAGTTAGTTGCGCCAGAATTGCATTGCTATAGGAATAGAACAAAAACTGTAGGCAACCCCTAACTGAAAAATATCAACAAAGTCGACAACAACGACGGAACTATACGCGAGGCAGTTAAATAAAAATAGACACACACACAAGCAAGAAGAAGAAGAAGAAGAAGAAGAAGAAGAAGAAAAAAAAGAAAAAAAATCACGATGCCACCAATTCCAAAGAATAATACCAAGCCGAAGAAACAGAAGGGTCGTGCTCCGGCTCATCAAAATCAATTCGCATGGGCACATAATCCTAAATCGAAGACAACCGAACGGATATTGGCTTCTCCGATCATACACGTATGTAAACGATGTAATGAAAAGCTCGAATGGAGGAAACAATATAGAAAGTACAAACCTAGGACACAACCGGGTATGTGTAATGGATGTAAAAAACGTAACGTAAAGTCCGCCTATCATACGATCTGCGTAAGTTGTACAACTGAATCAGTCAAAGCCAAGCAAGTTATACAAGAAGCAGCAGACGCAAAAACAGCCAAATCAGCAGCAAAAGCAGCAGCAAAATCAACAAGCTCGGGGACGAAGGTGTCATTTGAAACTACAGCAAAATCAACAAGTGCAACAACTGAAACGCAGGAAATTCTTCGAGTATGTGCAGTTTGTGTCAAAGAGGTAGCACTACCTGATCCCGTAGAGGAAGGTGACGATACTGATTACATTGATGCTATGAGTCGATTGAAGTTACGAGAGAAAAGAGCATTAGAACGAAAAATCGCAAAACAAGAAGAGGAGGCTGCAGCTGCTGCTGCCAATAAAAAAATTAAGAATCTATCCGAATCTTGCGATGACAATGATAGTAAAATAGAAGATGGAGTACAACAACCACAGCATCAACAACAAACTGAATTGTCGACTTTGAATGAGAATGATGAGGAGTTAGTAGAGGAAGGTAACAACAATTTCGAGGATGACGACGACAGTGACGACGACTACGATGATCCCTTCTTAAAAGCTATTGGTGGATCTATTCTTACGGGAGAAGCATACCAAAAGAAACTACTTGAACAGCATCAGCAAGAAAAACAATCTCTTGGAAATACGAATATGTAGAATAATAATAATAATAATAATAATAATAATAACGACATCTCATTACATTGTCATAATATCCAAATTTTGTTTTTCGTTTAATAAACTGATATAAATAATACTAATACTAATACTAATACTAATAGTAATATGGATATGGATATGGATATGGATATAATAAAACTAAGTAGAATATCGTATTTCTTATCTTTTTCTTCTGTATAAATATATTATTGTTACGGATCTTGCCTCCTTCGTTGCGTATTATTATTGTTAATAGTACTTGTTGTTGCTGTATTATTATTATTATTGTTTCTTATCGTTGTAAATTGAATCAATACATCAGTAAAGAAGATAGTACACCCGACAGGGATAGCAACAGCGATCATATTCTTTGCCATACCACGTGTTGCAAAACCGGATCCTGTTTCATTAATTAATCTTCGAATTGTTTTCGGTAGTGATTCATTTGTTTTAAACATTTCATTCCGTATCACATCAAGTGGATTAGTCAATACTGCTCCTGCAACACCAGCAGTTGCACTCTTTGCGGCTGATCGGAACAATCGATCACGGTCATATGTTGGTGAGGATATATCATCAATTTGTGGTAAACGT
>Ga0115007_10001575_pt1 | contig 14551 bp, 10 predicted proteins | sample ArcOceMetagenome_2_FD_87166 | JGI IMG/M metagenome (GOLD analysis project Ga0115007, IMG submission 87166) | Marine eukaryotic phytoplankton communities from Arctic Ocean - Arctic Ocean ARC135M Metagenome | ecosystem: Environmental > Aquatic > Marine > Oceanic | place: Arctic Ocean | collected... | reverse complement strand
ACCACCACGGGGAGCTCGTCCAAATGCATCACGTTGTTGTTGCTGTTGTTGGTTGTGATTCATCCCCATCGGTGATGGAGGTAATCCATTGGGAAGACCACCATCATCAACAGTGCCATTATTACCAAGTTGTGAATCACCACCACCACCACGAGTCATCCATGCAGGAGCGTTCGATATTCCTCTACCTCGGCCACTCATAGTGATATGAATTTGAAGCAAATTATTGCTTGAATTGCTTTCTATAAATGACGTAGTAGTACTTTGTTTCCTCTCGAGGTTTGTGAAGTACAATTTGTAGAGGTATTTAGTGTGACAGTATGTTTAATGTTGTTGTCGTTCTACTTGTTCGTCTTATAATTTTCTTGTTAGCGACAGGCCAAAAAACAGTCGTACGTACGTCTTACGTATAAATTTATTGATTTTACGCACATACTGGTACGTTTTCCGACACACATTACCGTACATTTTCTGCCGCTATCAACAGAAACGAAAATCTTTTACATATACTAGTGTATATATATATATATAATATGATGTATTGCATATCTTTTAACTCATTTCATTAAGAATACTCTTCTCTAGCTAGATTAAGGGACAGCAAATACATCCTACAGACAAAGTAACAGAAAGATAAGATGGTACAATTCGATTCATTGGTTTTTACCTGTTGTTTCCTTTTTTCGGGCGGGAGCAGCAATTCTGCGTTGTCATTTACTATTACGTCGTCACAACAAAACAACAAAATAATTTCTTCTTCATCACGATTATTTGCGGCTGATAATGCTGCTGGGAAGGGATTTGGATCTAATGCAAATGCAAATGCAAATGCAAATGCAAATGCAAATGCAAATGCAAATACAAAGAATTCTCCACCAGCTAAGTCATATGGAAAAAAAGAATTATCTCCGATTAATGATTTAATTGATGAAGAATCAGGTATGAGAGAATTCTTTGTAACATCACATGAAGAATGGCAACCATTATTTCGATCCTTAACTAAAAAAGGCACCGATCAATCCGTTCCTGCTATGAGTTTTATAAATAATAATGACAATGATGACAATGCTGATGATATATTATTTGAATTTAATGAAAATACATCACCATGGAAGAGACTTGATGCAATGCCAACTGAACCAACTGAAATATCTATATTATCTGATTTTTTAGATGCAATGCAAACAAGTTTAATTGAAGATATTCCTGTCGATGAAACAACAAAAGACGATGAAAATGATTTACGATTTATTGAAGAAGGTCGACGGATGTTAGTTTGTACAAGATTTCATGTTGGGCAAGAAATTGAAACAAATTCGATTGATAGTTTTGATAAATTATTTGCAATATGTTGGTCTGAAGTTAACGAATTACGTGAAAAGGATGAAGCCGATACTGGATCATTGATTGTTGTTAAATCACCAGATATACAATACGATGATTTAAGACGTTTTGTTGATATGAATCTACAACGACCATTGAAATGGTTAGGTCAACATAATAATTTTGAAGTTGTTGCATTAGAAAAGGGTGGTTTAGGTGTAATTCGTATCATTCATAAAATTTCTGATATCCCAACTGAGTTACCAAATAATAGCAATAGATAGAACTTAATACTTCAATACCTAATAATAATTGGAATGATACTATTATTACAATTACAATTACAATTACAGTTACACATATACATATACAATCAAGATTAATCAATTGATCATTTCTAATCTTATCTTTTATATTCAGTTCTTCTTTTACTTTTTGTCGTCTGCCTATTATATTGACTCCTTGGTGTATGTATTACTTTGTATCTTTGCTGATGTACCTTTTTTATTTCTTGGAACGTTCTTGGCGTACATTGCGCATGGCTTGGTGAGGTGCAACTTCAGTTGTCATTCATTGCATATGAAAGATATCGAATTGAATCGATGGTACAGTATGGCGATTGCCTAGCACAAACGTTATTTAACCATCTTTTGCGACGTATACATTCCCTTAGGCTAAGTACTTTAATAAATAATGTTCAGCGAGAATGAAGGTAATCTTGTTATGGCTCGAAGTGCACCTTATCATGCATATAAGAAAAATCTTTTGATTCGTGAAAGTAGTCAAGTGTACTACTGAGTTATGCCGATATCTATTATTAGAGATTACATAAGCTCTTTTTTGTTTTTCCCACAGTAGAATTATTGCATTTTTCCAATCCTTCCTCTCTCTCACGGGGAACATAAGGTGCACTTTTGCCGTTGAATTTGCACGTAATAAATTTTCAGAAAGAAAAATGAAAGATGACGCGCCACGACATCGGGCCGTACTTGTGGAATCTAAGTATGCATAAAAAGTACGTGCCACCCCGCTCTAAATACCTTTAAAATACCCTTATTTCATGTGTAACTACCTAATTTGACAGACCGTTTGTTTAGGTGTTTAAGAGAAATAACGCTCGTTAGTCGCCCAAATCAAGAAGTTTGCGTTGCGAATGGGAAGAAATAGATTTCTGTAGTCCGCACACAACGCACCATTCACATCATGCAACCAACATTCAAGGACAATCATCGCTTATGATTTCACAAAAGCACTGTACCTCCACCAACGAGGGCGGATGGGAACAAACGTTTTTTTATGTATAATCCTGGACCTGACTACACAAATATAGGCAACTACAGAAGAAATCAATCAACGTAAGCAAAGGTGGAACAGTCTCGGATAGACTTTTGTTAATAGGGGACGAACAAAATAGTGTGTGTGTGTGTGTTTGTTTGTTTGTGTGAGGGGACTCAGTAGCTCTTATTAGTTAGAGCTGTCATATCGTAGTAGTTGACGACAGCGAGATTGTTTGGATCTGCTTCGCAAATTCATCAATATGAAGAGGAGAAGCGATGAAAAGAAATCCAGAGTGTCATGGTCAGCTACGGAAGATGATGGACTTTTGAAAGCTGTATTTGAGGATACACAAAATCGTGAAGCTGAAGGGGATGCCGAAGACGAGGAAGATTGGGATGAAATCGCAAAGAAAATTCCCGACAAAACTCCTGTTCAATGTTTGAAACGGCATATGATTTTGATTAAAAGGAAAAGCAACGACGACGATGGAGGAGGAGGAGAAGATAATATATCATCAACAGCAGCAGCAGCAGCAGCATCAATAACAACTACTGATACAGATACGACTACGACTGCGAAGACAACAAGTCAAGAAGAAAGAAAGATGACGCTGGAGGAAAAGGTTAAAGAGGAGGAAGAAAAAGGGGCTCCCCCCGTCGATGATGAAGAGGAGGATGACGATGATAATGATGATGATGATGAAGAGGGAAAGGATTCCAAACGTCCTAGAAAAGAGGGTGATCCATCTACAAAATGGCCTCAAGATGATATAGATCTATTGAAAAAACTTGTAGAGAATTACAAAGATTGTAAGTCAAGATAATTGCTGTGCCTAGAGAGAGAGAGAGAGAGAGAGAGAGAGAGAAACCATATAAAAAAGCACTTGGGTTTTATTCTATTTTTATTTGTTTGTGCATGCATGTGCTAGACAGCTAAGCTAACCTACATTTTCTTCATTTTTTTTTGTAGCTGCGCCTCGTTGGAACGAGATAGCCGCGAACTTTTCAAATAGAACTGCAATCGACTGCCTTACAAAGTGGCAGACCATCACAAATCCACCTGTCATCAAAGGAAAGGGATCCTGGACAGCTGAGGAAGATGCAATATTGAGAGAGAAAAGACGTCAATATGGAAGAAAATGGGCAAAGATTGCAGCCCACCTACCAGGTCGTCAGGGGAAACAATGTAGAGAACGATTCGTTAATCATCTGGATCCTGAACTCAAAAAGGGAGAATGGACTGACGACGAAGAAGCTATACTGATTGCCATGCATGAACTCCACGGGAATAGATGGGCCAATATCTCAAAGCAGTTACCAGGACGTTCTGATAATGATGTCAAGAACCATTGGTACTCAACCATACAACGAAAATTTCAACAACACGGGAAAGAGGTATGTTTTTTATGATGAACGATGCCCGAAAATATTTACTATTTTGTTATAACCCTGTAACCATTTTTCCTTATATTCTGCACCTTTCAATTGTTACAATCTCTTACTTTATCATTTATTTAATGAAGAAACTAATCGGAGCTGCACGCCAACAAGTAAATATGATGCAATCAATGGGAACAATGCCAATTCAACAACCTACATCTCAGAGTCAGTGGCCGCCTGGACCGTATAATCAAGCAACATCAGCACATCCTCCTCCACCTCAACCACCACCACAATATGCACATCATCCACCACATCCTCAGTCTGTTCAGCAAGCTTACCCACACTCACCAAGTGCTGGAGGATATCCATACCATCCACCCCAACATCCGCAGGGTCGTCATCCGAATGCGCCTCCTGAAGGCGCAGCGTATATGTATCCTCATCCAGCACAACACCAACATGGTCATATGCCTCCTCCTCATGCATATTACCATCCACATTACCCGCACCCATCTTCCCTCCCAGCTCATCATGGTGGAACAGCTCATGCGGCCTCTCCAGCTTCTGCATCTAGACAACAACAACAACAACAACAACAACAACAACATACAGCTGGTACAGCCGGGTCAGAATCCGGGGCGCCGGGCGCTTCTGCCAAAGGGGGCAGCCCGAAGGATTCGAGAGAAGCGCCGGCGGGTCATTTTCCCATGCAAGGCGCGAGACAAGGGGATATAAATCGTGAGGGTGGCGACATGAAAAAAGAACGCTAATGCAAAAAACAAATCAAAACCACTCATGATAAAAATCAAATATTCTAAACCAAATATAATCACACAGGGCATTGAATTAATTCAAACACATCACTACTGTACTACTATTACTAGGGACTAGTTAATAGATCTATCGAAATGCTATCAGTGTATTTAGGCGAGATGATATATATCTCCAATTAACTTCGTCTAGTAGTATTATCATATGGAACTTTATTTTTTATTATTATAACGACCTGCTTTTGGGAATTTGAGCGGTGTCTTCAGTGTGGCACCCAATACATTGCCCTTCCTTGTGATAGTACATCCGGCATGTTTCAAAAAGTTACTGCAATCATTTGTTGGTATTTGTAAAGATTCAGCAACACCTCCAAGGTCTGCAATCTTCATATTGGGGCCCTCTGCAATCATATACAGAATAAGAATATGAACGACCATCTTTTCTTTATTTTGTTTTGACATGACGTAACCTGGGGCTTTCCCTCCACTTCTTGGTGGCAAAGCTGTGGCGAATGATTCCAAGCATCTTGTTGCAATTTCGATTGGAATTCCAAAGTGTAAAGCCTTTGCTTCTTTTATGGCTTCAATTGATTTTCTGCCCTTATTCATACCGTAAAATTTGACCATCCAGTTGGCCACGATAGCGCAAGTGATACGATATCCAGCATTATTTGACTCCGGATTTATTTCCTTAATAAGTTTAATGGCAAACCCATACCAGTCCTTCTCGAACACACTCTGTATGATCACGTCGATTGGATCTTCTTTATGAAGCATAGCGGTTACCTTACGGTGGATTCTATCCCATGCTTGTTCACCTGCGATATTCTTCGCATCATAAACTTTACTGGGCTCATCTGCGTTCTCGTTGTATTCTGGGATCAAATGCTTCCTGGCTACTTCCAATGCAACCTCGACCGCAGACTTCCTGTCTTCCTTCGCTAGTTTGCTATCCTCAATAGCCTTTTTGTTACTTTCACTCATACTTTGACCTTTCATGATTTGATTCACAACAGCACTTTCACTTCCAGCACCAATAACATGATCAATATCTACTCGATTGGCAGCTTGCGATTTAAGAACTTTACGTTTCTTTTGGCTACCAAAATCTTCAAATATATTCGGTCGTAATGCATTGCTTGATTGATCTGTTTCTACATGACCATTTTTTTGGATGTATGCCGGTACTGACTGCTGTAGTGAAAAAACAGTACCCTTAGTTGCAGCTTCGTAAAGTACAACCGATCCGCGTTGTTTGTCGTAAACACCTACACAAAGCTTAGTTCGACGATCATCATATAGACGTCCTTGTGCCGAAGCTGAATAAATACAGTGTCTATCATATCCAACAACTCTGCGTGATCTGTTGTTTTTTTCGCTTGTCTTTTGCCATACAAATTGTGGTGGCTTAACGTTGTTATTTGCTTTATTATCCAACGATTCGGGTAGACCACCTGGAAATGACACCACAATTGGATTAGTGGTATCTTTCGATTCCGCAACCTCTATAGTTACTTTTCGGCTGTCTGCTATTCTCTTGTTCTTGCCCATTATTGATGATGATTGTTATTGATATGTTTTGTCACTGCTTTTTTTTTCCTTCTGTGGTAGTTTTTATGCAATCATCATTACAACACATCAATTATATATTATTACAGTACATGATTGTCGATTTGTGAGTGGTCAGCGATGGTGCTGTGCTCTAATTCGATAATGGGGGACGTTTCGGGGGAGTACAGTAAAATTAAAAGAAGAAAGATATAATTGTCAGTCGTGCATAGATCTTCGCCGACAGGAAATCTTATACATTTAGAAAATAGAAAACCAAAGTACGGAAATACGGTATGCAAATAGTTATCACAATGGCGATGTCGGGCATCCCTACAAGAGGAGAAGAACAATACAAATCTGTCGGGATCTTAAAACCCCCAATACAGTAATCAACAATGACGATGTCGTGCATTCCTAGAAGAACAATACAAATCTATTTGGCTCGTAGAAGGCTGCGACCACATGATTACTACAAAAAATCATTCGAACGATGGCATTCATCAAGTTCTCCTAATATTCCGAAAAAGCCTACATCTACATCATCGCCGGACAACACGATTATACCAAAATCCTTAATGATCGGCACAATTGCTGGGTTGTGTGGTTCTTTGGCGGGGATGGGTGGAGGTTTTCTTATGATCCCCCTCATGACCTCCAAAAGATTACTAGGCCTTACACAGCATCAAGCACATGGTACTTCTCTGTTTGCCGTTGCAACTACTGGTTTGGCAGGAGCTATTAGTTATTCTGGTGAAGTGGATTTCGAGGCTGCGGGTATGATTGCTCTTTTTGGAATGGCTACCGCATCTTTAGGGGCCAACGCAACAACGAAATTATCTGGAGCTACCCTCAAGAAAGCCTTAGGTGTGTTTATGCTCATGGTTGCGCCTACAATTCCATTAAAAGATTATTTTATTCCCGAAAAGACGAAGAAGAAAGAATTAGAGAAATTGGGAGAAGAGGAAGAGTATTCGTTTATTCGAAAATATGTCGTCCCAGCAGGAATCGGAACCTGTTCTGGTTTTCTTGCCGGGATGTTTGGCGTTGGCGGTGGAGCGATTGTAGTTCCTGCGCTCAGTCTCTTCACCGATATGAACCATTACCAAGCTCTTGGGACAAGTTTATGTGGTACGTACCATTACGATTTTTCAAAAAGATTTGTATGAGTAACTCACTCACTTCATACTCACTTCATATGAAGATCTCACACGCTCTCACACTGCTTTTTTTTGTATTGCCCACAACAGCCATGGTTCCTACCGGTACGTACTATTCTCAGATGTATGATCGACGCAGCATGCAATTATGTTTGTGATAGTTCGTTCCGTATCGTGCAGAAACAATAACATAACACTCACGCTAATTTTTTACTTGCAATTACAGCCATAGTTGGAACGGCTACACACATGGGGAAAGGGTCGGTTGCCATGAAAGTAGCTCCCGGTTTAGCATTGGGAGCGTTTACCGGTGCCTATTTTGGTGGGAAACTAGGCCTCTCAATACCAGAAAAAGAATTAAAGTACGGCTTTAGCGCTACAATGGTAGTTCTGGGTCTTCGGACCTTGTTGTAAATAAATATTTGATAATATATCAATAGAATAATTACATGTAATATATTACACTGCACTACGATTCGTTCAAAAATAATATAATATTATGGTTCGTATGCTGTATGATTACTGCGTTTTCATCTCATACTGCTGATATTCAATAATAATGTATAATGTTGTTCAAGAGTACAGTATATTTATCTCCATTTTCCAATGTGCCAATATTTGTGTTGTTGTTTTCATTTCATATACTAACCATGCTTTAGGACCACATTGTTAAACAATCCACCTTTTAAAATATCTATTCAATTATGGTGGTCAAGCATGTATTTTTGCATATTAATTAATAATTCTTCTTAAAACCAATCCAACTTTTCTTTGTGATATATCCGACATCGAGATACGTGACTTGCACCATCATGACATGTTGACAATTTGAAAACTCAAAGCACAAGCTATTGTGTGATGTAAAGTTGTGTGCTGGATATGATTCAAATTTCACTGACCTAGTCTATACCCTACTACTACTGGTATATCTACTGACGACTGTAGAGTTATATATCCCTGTGATAATGTGGTTCATGCGTCCATACATACATACATACATACATACTGAATCAGTGTAACACAAGGTCAACCTACCTACCTACCTACCTACCTTCCTAGGTCTGGAGGAAGAATAATGCTGATTGCTTGCAATGTTTATAGAATGTATGTTGTTGTGTCTATAATAATATGTTGGTACTGTTTTATATTTTATATAATGTTTTTTGATTTATCAATCTGATTGCATCTTCCGCGTGAATGACATTTTTTTTAATAATGTAGTGCAGAGGGACAGACATACATAACAGAGATAAATAGCACTTTTAAATACTGTACAATACTTCATGCAATTTGAATTCATCCGGTCTTTTTTTGCCGATCGCTCGATGCGATCTCCGACAGATCGCCTCTCGTAGGTATTTATTTTGTCGCGACATTTGGTGGTATTAGTTTGTTTTTGCCTCCTTATGCGCCGTTTGTGCGTGTACAATTTTAGTCGATCAGTACGGTAGGTTTTTTGTACATTTAGTAGTACTTATGTGTACAGTAGTTACGTAGTTACGTAGTGTCCGATCTAGCAAGAGCACGTCGCCTCTGCAACCAAAACTTTAATAGTGGTCAAGTAACTATATTATATTAGTTTTTAAGTCAGCTAGCTTCTGCTTACGTAATTTCGTAGTTGTACGGCCTTCAAGATCCTTGTAGGGGGAGCTGCATTGCATTGGGATTTCCAATAGACCTGACGGCAAATTGAAGTAGTGTTGCGATCTTTTTTTGAGATATATATTGTATATCCAATCAAGAAGATATTCTTTTGCTTATAATAGTGGTATTACACACATACGCACATTCTCGCTTTATATTTGTTTGAGGTGGGTAGTACCCCGTGATAAAAAAGGAGATGAAAGGAATGAAACGAATGTTCGGCCGAAAAAAGAAGAACAATTCGACACCATCAACAGCTGCTGATACTCAATCTCAATCGGAACCACTACAACCTAGTGCGGATCCTGTTGATACTTCCCGTAGTAACGACAATACGAACGGGAAGACGGAAACGACAACAACGGCGGAAAAAATTACAGTAGTAAAATCTCCAGCAATACAAACATCAAAAGAAGTGAAACAAGAAATAGTAAATCCTCCTCCTGGAGACAATCTCAATTCAGAAAAGGAAAAGGATCCATTATCACTTGCTGCAACAACACCAACGACGACGAAGATGAAGATGAATGAGGATACCGACACTAGTAGTAATACTAAGACTCCCGCAAAAGATGATGGGAAACGTAATAAGAAGAATGGTCGGTCTCCAGTTGATAAAAAGGTTAATGAAGTGGTAGTGCCACAATCTGGCATAGAAGATCGTCATGCAACTATTAGTAAAGCATACGATTCTATACCCTTGTTGGAACAAACAAAGCTACCACGAGGAGGTATCAGTATCGAAACAGCAGCAATTGGTAGAGTTCAGGTAAGACTAATTGTATGTTTTGTTTGTATTGTACCGTATATTATTTATTTTTTCATATATATGAATAAATCTGCGAATTATGTGTGAATGTGTGTGTGACTGTGTCTGTTTATTTTTTTGCATGCTATTCATGCAAGAAAAAAGTTGAAGGTAGAAATGGATTGGTTCTGCATGTTTAAATTCTCTTCAAATTTATATCATATATATATATATAGATGCCCGCATAATGCACTTTTGGTGAAATCCTCTAATTTCTTTCTGTTTGTTTTAACATTATCAGTATGGCATTCCTCCAGAAACCATCAAAGATAGTATGCGGATGGGTATCCCTGTACCGGAGGTATATATTGTACCCACAGAACGGTTCTGTCGAGAAATGGGGCCAGCTTTAGGTGTTAACCTTGCCGAGTTTGAGTTTCCTGGCTATTTTAACTTTTTTGTCCGTCAAAAAAATTGCACGCTTGTCGTAGATTCTCAGGATGCTGAAGACAACATTTGCCGTGTTTTTGAAGAAACACTCCTTGGACCCAAAATGTTCAGAAGAGGTGATGATTCCGTAACATATGAAAAGGATGATTTTGCACCAGATTATCCGATAGAAGCCATGCCGAATTTTAAAAAAGAACTTGCTCATTTCAGGGACTTCGGTGGAAAGGAATTATGTGTTGAAATGTTACTTGCGTTTTGTCATTTCAAACAACCAGTTGATGGAAACTGTCACGATATCTTAGGTGTTCCTCCCAATTTGGATGCTATCAGCGATGACGAAGTGAATGAATTAGTGCAGCAAGATTATGACGAGGCCGTTGAGGAATTTCAACAAGAAGAGAGAATAAATGAGGGAGACGAACCCGAAGAATTGTATAAGGGTGAAGAATTACCAAAAGATGAAGAAGGGATCCGCGCCTTTGGAAAGGAAAAATCAACAAAATGGTCGTATGGTAGAGCTAGTTGGGTTGGTAAGTTACATAATGTATTCATGTTATTCTGTTGTTGGTATAATCTAATGCAGATGAGTTGAGATATCCCTCATATTAAATTTTGTTATTGTTGTTAAAAAATAAACAAACGAATAATAATAATAACAGGTGACGTTGCAACAGTATGGCCAAAAACGGCCACAGAGGAGGAGAAGAAAACCCGTAGTGTTCCTAGAGTCGAGATCTTCAAAATGCCCAGTGGAACCGAATACATCATTCACGACGTTAACAAGGACAACATTGTAGTTGGTAGAGCTCGGTTCAGTGGTAATGTGAAAGTCAATGAGTCCATGAGTATCGAGGGGTTCGAAGTGAAATCCATCCTCGACGAAAGTCCAAATGTTGACGACGACGACGACGACGAAGACGACAAGGGTTTTGAAAATTTTAGTGGGGTTAGTTCTCTTATACCACGATTACCGCCGAGCTTTTATCCTCCATCATTCGGGGTGACTATTTTAGGTAATTCCCATGGTTTCGATCCTAGTGGTTCCGTTTCAGGGTATGTATTATGGATAAATGGTCGGGGATTGATGATAGATCCACCGCCCTACGCTACAGCAACCTTGGCACGAGAAGGAATTCGTCCAATAACAATCGTCGGAATTATTTTAACTCATGCACACTCTGATCATGACGCGGGAGCTTTTCAGAAGGTTTTGACTGGATCCCCAGTCGTTGTCATCACAACGCCCACCATTTATAGGAGTTTTATCCGAAAGTATGCTGCTCTTGCTTCCTTGAGTCCAGCTTTACTAAAACACTGTCACCGTTACAAACCCGCTATTATCGGCCAAGATTTAAGGTTTCAGGGTGCCACTTTTAAGTTCTTTTACTCGCTACACTCTATACCATGTATCGGTTTTCGAGTAGAGTGGAGGGGTCGCTCAATGGTCTTTACTGGTGACCACTTGAATTCACCCGATGATATCGACAAGCTTGAAGGAAAGGTAAGTGGTCTTTCTAGCAACGTTACCTCTATCTCTTATTATGACGTCATATTTTGTTTTCAAATGTTCTTACAATCTTTTTTACTTTATTCGCAGGGTGTACTTTCTAAAACACGAGCGGATGCTATAAGAAATATGCCGTTACAAGAGACAGACCTATTACTGCACGAAGCGGGTGTTCCCCCCCTTCACACTCCATTTGCAGTACTCGATAAGCTCCCAAAGCGGATAAAAAAACATATGTATATTGTGCACGCGGCAAAAATTCCGGATGAATTTGATTTGCGAAAGGCACCAACTGGTACTGCCGGGACATTGCGGCTTGATGTATTACCAAAGGGAGGAAGCGATATTGCTCGATGTGGAGTTTCTACGTGGGTAAATTCTAACGCTAACAAAAATAAAGCCAATAATTTAGTCCGGTTTGAAGACGACGATGTGTTGGAGAACAGAAGTAGTGAATACATCGACAGCGAGGCAATGCATGATAGCATTGATAGCATCGAAACCGAGTCAAATACTTTGTCAAAAAAAGAAAGAATGGGACGAAGCTCAATCGTTATGACAGGAAGAAAATCGAAAATACCTCTTGTTTCATTGAGGCCTTCTTCTAACACCGATTCTTGGTATATGCTGAACCTTCTTCAAGCTGTCCCTTTTATTACAAGGTACGCCATCTAATGGATTAAAACATTTAATGTGTTGTTACTTACACCTCCTACGAAAAGGATCCCTGACGTTTATTATTTTTTTTAAATTCCATTATTTATAAGTCTACCTTACATATCCACTATGGAAGTTTTGGAGGCAACAAGAGTTGAGGCTGTTTGTAAAAACGAAGTTGTCGTGGCAGCAGCTCGGCGAAACGAAATACTCTGCGTCATCTGGGAAGGCACCTGCGTGGAACGTAATAAAAAAAGCAATTCATCTTCATCGAAACTCCAACTCGAGAAGAAGCTATCACTGATCGAAGAAGATGAATCCTATGCTGCGGATGGTTCTACTGCTGTATGGCATTCTGGAGATTGGACAGGTCCCTTATCCTTACAACCTGAAAAACGACTTAGTGGAGAGAGCGACAACGCGGAAACCAAAGATGTCGTGGCAACATCGAAAGAGGGAGTGAAGGTCATCACGTTAGAATTTAAAAATTTACACAGAATTTTGAAGAGTGGCTCTCCGCTTTACCGACAGTATTTAAAGCGTAAAGAACATGTCGGTTCTAAATCCGATGTCCCCGTGCAAACCAACATTGTCGGCCTTCAGACGCAGAAGCTTCTGGATGAATCAACGGATACGTTGAATATTTTGGAACTAATCGATATGAATACTACACTTCGGAAGCTGACAGCAGTACAAAAGAGACATTTAGAATGTCTCGCTCAAGGCCCCGTTGCCTTCAATTCAGGAGAGAGACTTTGGAAAGCTGGAGCTCCTGTGGACAAAGCTTTCCTTGTAGTCGCAGGGACTGCGTCATTTGTTTTTAGACGGAGAACCTCATTCCGTGGAACTCACGCTTCGGTGACGAATAGTGGAATGCTAGCTGTAAGTATTTGTATCTACTTTTGATGATTCCCCGACCAGTGAAACGCCATCTCTAATACTTTTCTTTCTAAATTTTCCCCGTATTCCAGAATTTTGATGGTGGGAGAAGAGAATCAAAGGGAGATTCAGATTTTGGACAGGACATTAGGAGGACTGTGGAAGAATTGGTAAGTTAACGAGATACATTTATTATCTAGTCCCATTTTGACGATGAATTTGAGAACATTTATGCTGATAAATTGATTATTTTGACCTAAACATTTCTCCAATCTTCAGGCTGACTCAGACAAAATGGATAGTGATAGCGAGGATGAAAAGAAAATTCATCTCGAGAACCTATTTGGTCGTTCTAAAAGAAGTAATAGTGGACGATCAAAATCGTTATCGGAGGCCGACGACTATGATAGACTGAGTAAGTCGCTTATGAAGAGAGCGGAGTCTTTGGGAAAAGATGACAATCTTGTTGTAAGTGATTCCCATGACGAGTTCTCCCAAAGCTCGGATGGACAAAACAGTGACGGAACAACCGAAGATAATGATCGTCGACCATCGTTAACGAGAAGGCGATCTTCAAGGGCTCGGTCTGTTAATAAGGCTCTCGTTCGGCTCTATGATCGACGTACATTCACCGGTGGTTTAGTCTTCAGTAGAGGTCATTTCCTTGGAGATGTTTCCAAAATGGTTGCTGGGTTGTTGACCAATGAGGAAGATGTGTCAAGTGCCGGAGAGGAACCTTTGCCCTCCTATGGGTTTGGCGAAAAGGCGGAATCGAAGAGTAACGCAAACGACAACGTATCCGACATGGTGATCCACGAAAAAGACGGGGAGGGTCGTATCCTGCACACGTCGACTCTGACGGCAGGAACGGAAGGATGTATCGTTCTGGTATTCCCAAGGGAAACTTTGACTGGGTTCCTAGATTCGTACCCTGGTTTGCTTCTCTGTTTACTCGGTACTCAAGTTATCGTGTAGTGATACGAGACAAATTACGTATAATTATGATAAGGTTGTGATCATGAAATAATGCAAATCATATCACGTATAAGAAGAAGTAGAACAAATATAAATACATATATAATGAACTTTTAGAATATCAGATCATTTAATTTAATTTTTAATTTGCTATCTAGGTTATCATTAAATGCATTCTATTCTTGGATTGACTCTTTTTATGCATTGATATCCAAAATCATTTTTCTTTT
>Ga0115007_10001573_pt1 | contig 14560 bp, 9 predicted proteins | sample ArcOceMetagenome_2_FD_87166 | JGI IMG/M metagenome (GOLD analysis project Ga0115007, IMG submission 87166) | Marine eukaryotic phytoplankton communities from Arctic Ocean - Arctic Ocean ARC135M Metagenome | ecosystem: Environmental > Aquatic > Marine > Oceanic | place: Arctic Ocean | collected... | reverse complement strand
TAGTGGTTTCGACTACTAATAGTTAATAAAAGAGGACCCGAGTTCGAGTCCTTCTGTAATCTCAGTTTTGGCTCAAAAGCCTCCTATTATCTAGCATTAGCTACCGGTAGTAGTACTAGTTTTTTTTTAACTAAATTAGCTAGTAGATTTACTAGTTAAAAAAGAGGTGCGCAGGGTCCAAATTCCTTATAACATGAATCCTGTTAACTTGTTGTGTTGAGTATCGTCCCAGCACGTTTGAAAGAAAATACCTGTTAAAAAACCAGTAGGAAATCTGTGTTTATAATTATTGTACGTAGTTATTAGTGCTATGCATTGCAATGCCGCCGAGAATAAAAAGAGCTTCCGCCATCAAACCTGCTTTAAACAACAACCATCATCGAAGCAAGGTCCCACACATCCTATCTGTCGAAGTCCACGATCGTTGAGATAAAATCAAAACACTGAAACGCATACTTAAAATATATGAAGTACGGCCAAGAATAAGAAGAGAAGAAAGAAGCGGATTACAAAAATGCCGTACACTGGGGATGATATGTATCGAAACATTCTGAAAGAAATCGGAGCTGGGGAAAGCAATATGGATTACTTGTTTGATGATGACGATGATGAGGACGACGACGACGACAACGATGATCATCGTGAAAAGGAAGAGAGTATCATCGTGCAGGATAATAATGACCATTCTATTCATAACGGGGTCGTATCAGTACAACAACTAAAATACGACCAGCAACCTCATCAAAGTAGTAAAGGATTTGATAGCAGCAGCGACGAGGAGTTGTTGAACCAATGGGAATCTGAAGTCGAGGATAACGACGACGACGACATCGATCTATTAGAAACGTCACAAGAAGAAGGGGAAGAATCTGCCAACCGCGAACCAGCGTGGAAAAAAATGCTTCAAGCTGCAACAGCTGAACAGGAACAGCTAATGGGTCAAATGATTAACCTTCAGATGGCGCAAATAGAATCGTCACCAAGGAATACCACCACCACAACGAATACTAATAGAATTATTCGACCAGGTCAGTCAGGCCCAGAAAAAGAGAATCCGGAATCTTCTGTTGTGAAGGTAAATGATGATGATCCGAATTTGAATTTATCAACAGTATCACAATCATCATCAACACCATTTGATTTACAACAGATATCGTCACGCAATACAAAACTACAGAACGAGTGGCAATCTCAACAAGTAGAAAATGTTAAATTACAAGATAAAATGAATGCCATTCAAGCCAAAGTTTATGATCAACAAAAGCAATGGGAAAAGGATCAAGACGATTTGTTTTCGCCTACTCGTAGTAAGACAAAGATACCTAGATGGACAGGATCATCGACAGGCCACGGCAGCGCTGCTGTAGCGGCAATGACGCCTACGACACTCTCATCGAAGATACATAAAACCACCGACTGGGTCAGTCCAACAAACATGATATCATTGCAACAGCAACAACAACAAGAATCGGAATCTAATAAGATGATGCGGAACCTAGAAGCTCAATTAGAGGAATTTAAAAAGGTTCAACTATCACAAAAGGACGAACTTGATGACTACAAGAATCGGCTTCAAAAACGTGATTTGCAACACCATGATCTTCTCCTTCAATATGAAACTGAAAAGAAATCATGGCAGGACTCTACAAAAGAAATTAATTCCAAACATGAAAGTGAAATCCGATCCTGTCAAAATGATATGGAAGATGCACGTGATAAGTTACATCAACAGATAAATGCCAATCAAGATTTGAGAGAAGAAAATCAAAAATTAAAATCATCAACAAATTTGTTGAAAGATGAATTTCATTGCTATACCAAAGAACTTGAGGGTCTACACGAAGAAGAATTGGAGGCTTGGAAAAGTAAAGTCAATGATCAACACCAACAAATAGAAATTGAAATTAGCAATAATACCGATTTGAAAACTCAACTGGACGAGGCTCATACTCGTTACGTGGATTTAGAAAGAAAACACCATGCAGAAGTGAAAGAATGGAAAATGATGTTGGACGCGGATATCAATAATAAGGCACTGAATGAAAGTGGTACGAATAATATGATAGGGGGTGCCGGTTTGGAATTATTGTCTCCGATTCGGAAGAAGGCGTCGTCTACGCGACAACAAAACAATATTGATAAAGATGATAACTCGAGTGATTCTTATTCTTCTGCTGTCAGTGTAGAAAGTGCTCCTTCTGAATCGATGGGAAAGATTGATGATCTCTTGGAAGAATTAGAGGAAATGGATCTGGAACGTAACAATATTTTAAATGAAATTAATTGCAACGACGATGTCCAAGTTGAATCAGAGGAAGAAGATCTACAGCTTCTTCTCGAAAATACAGACGGATACTTCAATGCTGTCGACGAAGATCCCCCAAAACCAATAGAATCGCCTGCAAATTCTGTCAACGGCAATGGTGAAGAAACGAACGCATCGAATACGATGAGTGATTCTGTAGTCCTGGATGAAACTTTGTCCTTACTGAATAATCTCAAGAATATGATGACTTACCAAGGGGAGGGGAATGAATACGAAACTGGTGTGTTAGAGCATCTAGAAGTATTATCTGAATTGATGCAAGACCAATCGGGCTATCAGAGTCTATTGTCTTCTGTATTAGACCAAGATTTATCCAGAAAACAACATGATGATGCGTCTGATGGCGGTGAAGGATCATTTGAGATATCAACTTCTAATGCAAACGATACATCTTGGATCTCTACGGTGAAAGCTGCATCGGAGGAAAATCCTTGGCCTGCATTGGTTGCAGAATTGAGAAGTCGTTGCGAATTTCTCGAACGGGATCGAGACGAAGTGACTAGAATTACAGAGAAAATTCTTGAAATGGAGAGAACATCTCATAAAGTAGAACTCGAAGCTGCTGTGGCAACAACTGAACGAAAAGCAAACGAAAATCTACATCAAGTCCAATTAGAGACGAACAGGGAAATGAACAATATTTATCGAAACATGTGTTTACAATGTCAAAAGAAAGTCTATATGTAACTCTGTAATTCAGACAAGACAGTACAACAGGATTATGCTTTATTTGTGTGGGGATGGGCAATCATTCTTATCATCTTTTTTTTCTTTCTATCTATAATTGATTTTCCTACTTTTATTTATATTATGTACTACAAATCAAATATATCAAACGCAACGAAATGAAAGGAAAAGAAACACGCCGGTGGTTTTGTAGGTATTCTATCATCAAGATGATGTTTACGCATTTCAAGATGAATATATATGTTTTCAATAAAATAAAATAAACTTAAAAAATGTTTTTTCAGTACAGTAATAATTAAAATAGACCAAGGAATTTACCCTTCTTCAATTTCTTTTCATCTTGTTCTAACTCTGATAGCAATGAATCCTTCTTAGCTTGTGCAGCTTCTCTGGCATCTTTCATCGCTTGTTGCTGCTTCGAACTCGAGGCAGCTTTTTTCTTGTATTGTGTCTGTGATTCGAATACAAGTTTTACTCTAGGTCCAGCTCTAACACGAATGGCAGCTAACACTCTGGTAAGACCTACACCACGTGTTGACCACATTTGATCACCAAACGTTGCAGAACACATAGTAACAATGTCTCCTTCTTTCACCTGCAGTTTTAAAGAATAATTAAAAAAAAACATAATAAAAAGGTAAATTTGTTTAGTTAAAGACAAGAATAAAAAAAGACAAACTTGGCGGTATCTATTTCTTTATGTATGTATTGTACAGAGTGCATTTCTTCCGCTGTTGACAGTTTTGATATTACGTACCTTTCCAGTTCGAGCTGCATTTCCCCTTGCGGCAACAGTCTCAACGTAAACGTTACCGGCATCATCTTGGTTTAATACAAGTCCTAATGGTTTTTGTAACTCTACAACATTGTCATCATTTCCTGCCGATCGGGATGAACGTGCAGCTCTCAATAGATCGTCTTCTTCTTTTCCCATAAAAAGAGCAGTATTAGTACTTGAGCATGATGGTGATATTTTTGTTGATGTTCCAGTTGATAATGGTGCAATCAAGCCGAACGATGTAACGGAATCAAGATTGGCTACCAATGGTAGAAGGAGGGTGGCAGAAATCGTCAGTAGGCTCTTCATTGTTGTGTGTGTGATGATATTTTTTAATAGGATAGTATATTGTAATACTTTATCTCGACAGTGGGCTTCAGTGTATTTGTCTTTGGTTTTCTTATTTATGTTTAAATGTATTTCAACGACCTAACTTACTGTATTCACATTGTCAGTTGGCATTATTCCAGGCAGTGTCAATTATTGATGATGCGGTATCATGATGTGTCTAATACAAACGCGATCCTTCACTGACGTTTCAAAAAGGTCTACGGGACTGGATTGATATGGAATCAGTCAGTCCCGAATAATAGAATGTATTTTTTTCTTCTTCTGTCTATTATTATGGACACGTTAATTCTAGTAGCTACTATTTGACTAAATATATATGCTGTTTTCCGACGTAAGATGTAATAGGTGTACCAAAGATGATTAATAATAATAGGTAGATTTGTGAGAATTACAAAACAATATTCAAATATGAGAACTTTTATTTTGTTTGTTTGTTTTTCTTTCCTTATATTATATAATTATTAAACAAATAAATTTTGAAGTAAAACTTGCATATGTTTCGAGTCAACATATCGTCTACTTAATTCTTTTGTTTTATCATGTGGTTCGGTGTATTTATTAGTTTGATGTGCGGGTAGAGTAGCACATTTACCAGTAGTAGCTGAAGCTGAAGTCGCTATATATAAATGAAAACGTAAATTACCACATCGGCCTGGTTCCTCTGCGAATGTTGTCGTTCGGAATCCACCCCCATGAATCGTTGTAGCTGGTACGATTAATATTTTTTTATATGGAATAAAAATAATTTCTCCCTCAATAATCTTCTCGTCAATTGACAAATTTGTACTCGCCGTTGGCCATATCTGTAGAAACATGCCTTTTAAAAAACGAAAGTGAAAAGAAATAATAATATATGATAGATGGAAGTAAGTTGATTGACATCAAGCAACCGGAACAAGTATCGATCGTAGTAATTAATTGCGCATATGTTGCATTATATATATGCATATATATATATATACGACGTACCTTCTTCTGTTAAAGGGAAGAAACCAAGCATCAAGCCTTGTGTAGGATTTTCTTCTCCGTATTGCTCAAGAACTTCCCAAGTATAATCGACATGTGGTGGCTGTGGTGTTGTTGATTTAGTTGTTAAGAAGGAACCTAAATATTCATCGGCCTGTAACGTTTCTTCCAACTCCTGTACATGACTAGAACTTAAATGTCCATAATTATCTAATCCGTGTTCTCTTCTCATATGATACAATAGATTATCATTAAAATCTGCTACAGTTGACATATCATCTACATTGGGAGCATGTTTTCTATATATATAATATGATGGTAGATAAAAGAGCAGAATGAATTAGTGCTATAAAAAGAAGAAGAAACACATAGGGAGCGTATCACTTCCTGTAGCTGTGTTGTGCATGGGTGATACGTGAACAACTTGACTTACCGTAATCCTTGTAGTAATTCAGAAGAGACCTTAGATAGACGACCCTGGAATCGATTCAACCATTCTTTATTTTCTATTTCATTATCGAGAACAATGATACTAGATAACGCAGATTTGATTGTAAAGTCTTCTTCTTCATCATCATTGTCAATTGCTACAACAATTTCCTTCCGTAAGATTTTCTTCCATAGTTTTCGTCCATCATTATCATCATCGTCGTCGTCATCGATTTTTGTTGACGTTGTCGTTGACTTTAAAGAAGTAAATAAATTATTGTCATCAGGAACGAAAAGTTGAGAATCATCATCATTATCGAAATCACGACGATAACGATAACGATGATCACCATAGAATCGTTTTTGTGCTACTACGGTAGAATCCCAGTTCTGATTAATGTTTGGTGGCATTGTGAGAGTTATCGATCGATTACTTTTATTTCTATATTATTTGTCGTCGGCCACTATTTGCTTTGTTGTCGCTATTTCTCTAGAATGGTTACATGGATTGTGGTTCTCGTTTCATGCTGCTACTAGCCCTCCCTGTCGGAACGAAGAGGAAAAAACCAAAGATACTATTCCGTTTTTTTTCATTTGACAGAATTCTTTACTTCGAAGTAGACAATCAAAAAGTGAAGGCATGAGGCATGATCTTGACATCAAAGAACCCTTTGTGGGAAAAAAAATCTGTCGCAATCACACATGCATGTTATGTGTTCAGTCACGTAACAAAAATCAATCACGAACTAAGTACGTCATACAAGGTGAAAGGATGTTGTCGCTCTCGATCTCATACCGTACACAGTAGCTTCAAAGCTGATGATTCAATGGATCCGATTTTAGGATGTTCTTGTAAAGCAAGCTATTACCACTACAGTACTAGTAGATTCGATTCCTGTTCACTACATTGACCACACACATCTTTACAAACAATTATCTTGTAGCTTTGAGAATTTGATAAGATACGCTGACTATATAATGAAATTTGATTCCGCAACACTTCTTTATGCTTTGGCTGTCACACCATTATCAGTGACGGCCTTTACCAACAATCCATCAGTAAACACACGACAAACAGCCGCACCAGTAGCAACGACAGGAACGGCACTCCAGGCCGAACGTAACAGCAATAATAATGTGTTTACCAATATTTGTGCAACTGCTGCAATGAGTGCGTTCTTATGGGGGTCACCAACAATGATTGCAGGACAGGTATCTACACATTTTGCTGGTAATACTGGTGGGTTGAATAATATTATTCAACATAATGGTATGGCGGCTGATGCAAGAGATATGGCATCAGCTACAGGTAGTCGAGTTAATAAGGATGCAGAATCTTTATTACGATTAGGATTACCAATTAATAATAAGGAGGTATGTTATGTATTCAGTATTCAGTATTCAGTATTCAGTATTCAGTATTCAGTATTCAGTATTCAGTACACGTATGGCTTGTGATGTGATGTGATGTGATGTGAATTTATTTATTTAATTTGTTTCGCATCTTCGCATCTTTCTTTTTTTGTGTGGACGATCAAAATGAACCGCTTCAAATGAAATTAATACCTTAACATAGTTTGCTTCTTTTTATAATTTCAATTTTTCACCACCTCTTACTTACTTACTTACTTACTTACTTACTCATTTAGGTTCGAGAATTACAAAAAGAAATTGAAACCATTAAGCAAGATGTATCATCGAAAAGAAAAAGTACTGCAGCTGATGGAGTGAAAAAGGTTAAATCTATTTTAGCAAGTAAGAAGTCAGCTAAAATGGCAGCAAATTGTCGTGAATCAAATGTATGTATCGGAACTATGAAGGAAATTGATTCTGCCATGGACCCATTAGCATCTGCAATTAAAAGTAGTCAGGATGCATTTACTGGCTCATTAGAAGAACGGGATGCATTAGATAATGCATACAATGCACAGCAGAAGGCTGCTACGTTATTAACAACATTAGAGGAACAAATGATCCCCGCTGGATATACAACTCCTGTGCCTCCACAATATTCAGATTTGCCACAATTGCAACGAAGAGCGAAGGTAGAAATGTTAATCAAAAAAGGTGTTGATGGAGCAAAATTTGATATTGATGGTGTGAACTTCCCCGAAGCGAAATTGACTATGATCATCGATGGTTACACAGGTACGTAAATTGAAATAGATGATGTGCAACCGAATAAAATGAAAATAGAATATAAATAAATTGATAGTGGAATACACCATTATCACGGAAACAACAACAAAACGGATATATAATATTAATTTCGCATACTGCTACTAGTACGATAACACCACTCACCCTCGCTTCCCACACCTCCTCTCTTTTTTTCTAATGATAGCTCCTGTAACGGGTGGAAACTTTGTAGAGCTTGTCAGTAAGGGATTTTACAACAATCTGAAAATTCAACGATCGGATGGTTTTGTTGTGCAGACAGGTGAACCTGACGGTGAGGCTACAGGGTACACAGGTGGAAAAGCTAGTAAGTCCATAGGTCAAGGACCACATGGAGAAAGACTTATTCCTAGTGAAATTTTCATACAGGGAGATAAGGGTCCTGTTTACGAAACAACAATCGAGGATGAAGGTCGAGGTGGTGAGGCAACTGTATTACCATTTTCTGCATACGGTGCGATGGGTTGGGCACGTGACGAATACGATCCTAATTCAGGAAGTTCGCAATTTTTTTGGTTACTATTTGATTCCGATCTTACCCCAGCTGGTAAAAATGTATTAGACGGTCGATATCCAGTGTTTGGATACGTAGTTGAAGGCTCAGATTTTCTTCAAGATGTTAAAGAAGGCGATGTAATTGTCTCTGCTAAGGTTACAGAAGGTTTGGAGTATTTGAAAGCTCCCCAATAAATAAAAAGTGCTACTATTACGTATATAAATATGAGTTTGGAGATAATATAGTAAATTCTTCCGCTAACGAACATCAAATAATAACTATTATTTAGATCACTGTTAATCTATCGCATATATTATTGTTTATATATCAGATTGAAGATTTGTCTTACTTTTATACTTAAATAAAAAAAATGGAGATATGTTTTATTTTCAGAACATCTTGGACACAACTTGGTTTAGTGCTAGCTACATGTACAATTGTACACTGTAGAAGATTTTTTGAACAATTTAAACCCTTGTAATTATATACTCCTGTATATACTGTATATATATATATATTTAATGATAACTCCTGAAAAGGTTCAGTCACGGTTAATGCACGACTCATATTTGGTCATAGCCGAAAAGATAGAATGACCATATCTTAGTAAAACCCATAATAAAAATCAAAAATAGAGACACAACAACGACAACAATAATAACAACATACCTTCGACGATACAAGAAAGTTCGATCTATATACACAACTGCAATATTTGTAAAATATCCCATTATTTCTTAAAGACGAGAAGGTTGCGAGGGAAAGAAATATTCACCGAGATAGAAAGCAGAGTAAGAAAGTTTCATAATAAAATGGTTGACAGTGACGACGACGATGATGATGATGTTGGTACCCAGCGCTTTAATATTGGTGATAACTTACGCCACAAGGCTTTTTATGCAGAATCAATAGACGAACTTCGTCAAGCCTTACACCTACAGGAAATTAAATCAGGTTCCAATAGTCCGGACGTTGCGTTGACTCATTACAGTCTTGGTTTAGCGTATCGTGCTACTAAAGATTATAAGCAGGCAATGAAACATTTAAATACGGCAGTAGACATTTATGTATCTTCGTCTCAAAAACAAAAAGGTAAAGGTAAAGTTGATGATGACGAAGATGGCAAGGATGATAAGTTTGGTGCAGAAATTAAGGATTGCAAACTTAACCTTGCCAGGACACACCACAGTAGAGGAGTTTCATACCAACGAGCAGGACAATACGACGATTCGATTTTAGAACACCGTAAGGCAATTGCCATTCGAGAAACTATATTAGGCCGATCACATCTAGAGACAGCTCGGAGTCATTACGTTATGGGTTGTGCTCTTAGTGATCGTGGTGACTTCGATGAGTCTTTAGCTGAATTGCGAAAGGCATTACGAGCTCGAATTCTGGTCTTCGGTGGAACAGCTCATTTAGATGTCGTTGAGGTCATTGAGAATATTGGTACGGTGTTGACCGCTAGGGGTAATATTAATGTACAATCTATCATCGAGTACAAAATGATTGTTATTCGATCACTTGAATATGAAACCGAAGGAGATATCATGTGTCGAAAGGGCGAATTTGACGATGCTATGATATATTATCGTAAAGCTATATCCTTAGAAATGCAGTATCTTGGTGATTTACATCCTACGACTTGTGATATATATCTACGAATGGCGGTAAGTATTCAATAGATAAGAAATAAGAATAGAATAGAATCGAAGCGAAGAGGAACCTGTCATTTTATTTTACCATGCAAATACATATTGATTTTATATTTTTCTAACATTTTGTTCCTTCTTTCTTTCTTTTCATGTAGGAGGCTTTGGGCGAAAACGGTGATCTAGAGTCTAGTTTGGTCGAATATAAGTCCGCAATTACAATATACGAACGTATGATGGGTAAATTTCATGTGAAGATGGCAAATATCTATACGAAGCTTGCAGGTGTTCTGATGGATAAGGGAGAATACGAAACTGCGTTATCTTTTTATGCCAAGTCATACGGTATCTATGATGGAACGCTTGGCCTTCATGATGAAACGAAACAGGCATTGATGAATGTTAAACTTGCAGCTGAAAAGAACCGTGCAGCGAAATCGTCAATGGATATTCTTGTTAAGGCAGAAGAAGAGTTCAAGAAACGGCATCCATCAGCTTCGGGAGCGGAATCCCACGATAATAGTGAAAGTTATAATGAAGATGGGGAAGATGACATGAACAAAATGAATGGCAATGGAAAGAAGAAGAAGAAAAAGAAAAAAAAGAAGAAGGATAAGGAAGATATAGTAGATGACGGGAAAGAGATTGAAAACCCGGAACCCGTTATGGATATCATCTAATTTATATGTGCCAGTAAAAAGATAAACACGGAATAGCCCCAATTCAATTATCTCTGCGTCGATTGCATTGTATTGGTTAATAGTTAAAAAAATTCTTGCGTTAGCCTAGATATTACAATCGAGTCTATATTTCGTTTATAAATGATTCTTCATCTCAATCTGTAAGTCCTACAACGGGAGAGTATGCAAGTTTTAGAATCTAGCTAGAGGTCCTATCCATCAAACGTTTTCTAAATATTATAATATATTTCTACATAGTCTTTAAAGCAAAAAATAAGAAAAGAGCTTCAGCGTAACTAATCCAATTCTTCATTCGTCTCTACTTATATTCTCTTCGACCATTCCAACCGTGGCATCACCAGGATCTCTGTGCAGTTATTGACGCTGCCATCGCTGTTTTATCATTATTACTATTATTACTATTATCTCCAATCTAATCCTTCTAGAAATAAAAGAAAATGATTCATAGAATTAAATTCATCATTTGCACATTGGTCATCATATTTAGATACTCTTAATCTGAATTCGAAACTTTGGATCTTATATACCAAATCAGACAGTCTTTCCATCTTAAATTCCAAATCAAAGGCTATATAATTGTAATCATGAAACATACATAATTCTCTTGCAATTGTACCTGATAAATTCTTAGCATCAGGTTTCAAAGCAGTGTCCCGGTACGTGTTGAAATATGCTTCCGCGCCTCCAGTGTGCTCAATAATACCATTAAAATCATTAAGACATACACATTTTCCAGTGTCCTGTCGAATAAGTCTTGAGCGCATTTCAAGACGGTTAATAGCATCTACATACCCGGAGCACCATCCATCATAATCCTCCTCCTCCTCCTCCTCCACCACTTTGGTTTGTAGAATTATATTTGAAAATCGATCCTTATTTTTGGAAGAATCGTAACTTACACATCCATTCAGACCAGGTTTGCTCTCAGTCATTTCTGTAAGATCACTGCAGAATGAACCTAAGTGTATATTGTTCGTGCCCGTGTCTCTCATTTCGAATACAACTAAAACATCTTTTAAGTTTAATTTCGATTCAGGGAATTTCTTCGGCAAATGAGAATTATTATCACTCATTGCACGTGATATCGCAATAGCCATGTTACGATAATTTAATTTCGACTTCGTCTTCGCTGCTGACGTATCATTATCTTGCTGCTGTTGCTGTTTTATAATTATAGCATCCACTGCATTATGTGAAAAACTCTTTGCTACCTCATACCATATTTCATCCTTATCAATATCAATCTTCCATTTCTTACATGTTTGAATACAATTTAATACATCACATGGTTCAAGGTATGAAATCGTTTTCGTTAATGGAAGTCCTGGCGATAATGTTAATAAGAATTTATTATTACTATTCACGACAATTTCAATTTTCTGGCGCTTATTGCTCCTCCAAATTGATCCAATCTTTCGTTTAGCCCATTGTACTAAACCGTTATTGCCTGTATCCTCCACCGCCTTGTATTTTCGTTTAGTTGGTCGGACTTGTAGTAATTGCTTATATTCTTATATTGTCAATAAGGTTTTTGTTGCTTGCTCTCTTTTGTTTGGGTTTTGTTCTTTATTAAGAAAAAATTAAAAATGCTGTCATTCAATCTCCGTGCTTTTATCGTGAAAGAATTGTCGCGTGAAAACGGCAAAAAAATTAATACGTCCGTACGTTGTACCGGCAAAATCTTCACTCTCGTCAAAAATGACATCGAAACTAAACATGAATAACAAACACAATATTCAAACTTAGATCATTACTGTAGCGAACATCGATATCGGGCAACGGATCGAGACGAAACAAAGCAGTTCGGACTCATTCATCATCATCTTTTCAGTGGCGTCGAGAAGAACAAAAAAGAGCTGATTTTGTTAGATCATAAATCTTTTACGGGAATTCAGATAAAAAAGATACATACAAAATGTCAGCAGCCGATAATGAAAATAGCGTCGACGATCTACGTCAGAAAGGAAATCACGAATTTCAACAAGGAGCTCTAGACCATGCAATATCTTTCTATACGGCAGCTATCGATATGGCATCAAACGCAAGTCCTTGTATGGAGACGGCGTATATTGTGAATCTCTGTAATCGATCCGCTTGTTACTTTCAAATGGAAGATTTAGAAAATGCAAAATTGGATGCAAGTCTTGCTTGGACTATATCAAAGGAAACAAATGTTAAATCGGCATATCGTCTCGCAAAGACGACGGTTGCATTGAAGGAATATGATGAGACTATCAAAGTTTTGGAGGCGGCACTAAAAATAGATACGTTGAACGAAACGGAAACACAATCCCTTCAGGATTTAATTAAACAAGCACTATCAAAGATAGACGAACCAACGCCACCGATTGAAACTTCCATCAAAGTCGCACAACGACCCGTTTCGATTCGAGAATTTAAAAAGAGTGAAACTTTAGGAATTGGTAACTTTTCAGAAATTGTTATTGTTCAGCACAGAGTCACCAAAGAAAATTTTGCGTTGAAGATTCTAGAGAAAAAAACTGCTGCTGACTTAGCCAAACGACAACATCCGAACGTATACAATGAAATTGCAATGGAAAGACGAGTTTTATTAGAACGAATTCCTCCCCACCCCAACGTCATAAACATGTATCATGCATTCCGAGATTTTGAAAATCTTTACTATTTGATGGACTTGCATCATGTTAATCCTGATTTGTGGTCGCAAATAAGATACAAGGGAAATATGGTAGGAGCTCCAGTTATGCAAGTGAAAAGATGGATGTCACAACTTGTTGACGCCCTAGAACATCTTCATTCGAATGGTATAGTACATCGTGATTTAAAACCAGAAAATGTGCTTCTCAACGAACACAATCACGTTGTCGTGATCGATTTTGGTACAGCCAAAGATTTGATTGAAACTGATTTAAATGGACCCGAATTTGTTGGCACTCCAGATTTCATGTCTCCGGAGGCAGTTACGGGATTTAGTGGAATGCCCAACCAGGTTGAGGATAAATCAAAGAATAGCGGCGCCACTCCCGCCACAGATCTTTGGGCTCTTGGAGCGATGTTGTATATATTACATACTGGATCGACGCCTTATTGGAGTCCATCGCCGTATCTTACTTTTTTGCGCATCAAACGAGGTCTTTTACCGAGGAATACATGGGGGATTCCAGACGATGATGCTTGGGATATTATTTCTAGGTTGATGCAAGTTAAACCGGAAGATCGAATTGGAGCCGATTGCTATCAGGTTAAATCGGAGAAGATGGATGTTGCCAAAGGTTATGACATTATTAGATCGCACGAATATTTTGCGAAGATAGATCGGCACGACAAGACGAACGTTCTTCCGTCTCTACAAGATTTGTGCATTCGAGCCTGCGCGGAAGTTGCGAAAATAGATGCTAATGATTTGGATGTCTGTGACCAACACCCACCAGGTGATGGTTCTAAACACGATTTATCCCGACTTAATCCGAGTCAAAAGAATCTTATTTGTCACGTTTTGGACAAATCTAAAGTCTTTTCCAACGGAGACGAAACTCGAGTCTTCCAACGGTTCTTCACATCGGATATTGACTATATCAAGGCTAAGGTGCGGGTCGTTTCTAGAGACTTTGTTGGTTTGACGCAGATGAATGACGACGAGTATAAGCCGTTGACGGGGAGAGGCAGTGCGGATCCGTATGCAACTAAAATAGAGCCAGAGCCAACTAAGATTGTTATGTTAACAAACCCAATTTTAGCGGGAGAACCTGTTACCCCCGAACAAGAAAAGCAGTATCTTAAGGGGTGGAAGAATTGTATCGCTGCAATCAATAAAAAGCGTCCGAAGGCAGTTATTGTTTGTGCGAAAGTAATACCACCTAAGTTTTGGAAATTCCTAGCGAGAATTCGAGATTCTATACATGTTCTTTGGAATGACGGGACTGTGCACTACACCTTTTGGTTGAACGGTTTCCAGGGATTGATTTTACAATCATCTGGCTTGCAGGACGAAAATTCTACACAATCGAAGTGGCT
>Ga0115007_10001572_pt1 | contig 14566 bp, 11 predicted proteins | sample ArcOceMetagenome_2_FD_87166 | JGI IMG/M metagenome (GOLD analysis project Ga0115007, IMG submission 87166) | Marine eukaryotic phytoplankton communities from Arctic Ocean - Arctic Ocean ARC135M Metagenome | ecosystem: Environmental > Aquatic > Marine > Oceanic | place: Arctic Ocean | collected... | reverse complement strand
ATTAAGTGTGCGTTTAGGGAAATTTGGACCTATTGTTCAGATTGGCCTTGCCGCTGAGGAAGAGAAGCAAGTTTTCGCAAGTGTCCCTCCAAACTTTCAATTGGCGTCAATTACTTTTGATGAAGCCTTGGACCTGTTTCAACTTCCAAAAGATTTAGGCGAATATAAAGGGGAAGATATCATTGTAAATAATGGCCGTTTTGGTCCTTATGTCAAATTTGGAGACAAATATATTTCAATTCCAAAGGGGGCAGACCCAATGCGTGTTGAAATAGAAGATGCCATTGAATATATTAAAGAAAAAGAAGCTGCCGACGCTCCTATATACGAATACGATGGTTTACCAGTACAAAAAGGTAAAGGTCGCTTTGGTCCTTTTATTAAGTGGAATAGCATGTTTATTAACGTGAATAAAAAATATGATTGGGATAATTTATCTTCAGATGATATTGAAACCTTAATCAAAGACAAAATTCAAAAAGAAATAGATAAGCTTATTCATGATTGGGAAGAAGACGGAATTCGTGTTGAAAAAGCGCGATGGGGACGTCATAATATCATCCAAGGAAAGACAAAAATTGAGCTTCCCAAAACTGTAGATGCTGCTAAACTTACTTTGGAAGACGTAAAAGCACTAATTGCTAAAAACGCTCCTAAGAAAAAAACACGTGCTAAAAAAAAGAAGTAAATGATAGACTTTAGTTTTCTTTCTCCAGTACAAGACCGGATAGTTGATCAAATAGAGCAGCTACATGGTCAGGCTATAGGAAAAAAACTAAGAATTCATAGTTCTATAAAGAAGCCTGAGTTGGAGGGTGTGAAAATAGCAATTCTAGGCGTTTTAGAATCCCGAAATTCTGTAGACTACGTTGGAGAAGAGTTTCAACTCAGCGAAATAAGAAAAGCATTTTATAAATTGTTTCCAGGAAACTGGTTACACGACATGGCTGATCTTGGTGATATTCAGAAAGGAGCTTCTGTTGAAGATACTTATTTTGCGTTAATTCAGATTGTTTCTAGTCTAGTAAATGCCAATATTGTTCCAGTAATTATAGGGGGATCACAAGACCTTACTTATGCTAATTACAGAGCTTATGATAAAATTAGCTCAATGGTAAATATAGTAAACGTTGACAAGAGTTTTGACTTAGGGGATTCTTCTAAACCTATCAATAACGGCAGTTATTTGGGTAAAATCATTCTCGAGCAGCCTTATAATTTATTTAATTACACTGCAATTGGTTTTCAGACGTATTTCAACTCCCAAGAAGAGATTGATTTAATGGAAAAGCTATACTTTGAATCCTACCGATTAGGTGATGTTTCACAATCAATAAGTTTGGTGGAGCCAGTTTTAAGAGATGCAGATATTGTAACCTTAGACTTAAACTCTGTTAAGTCATCTGAAGTAAGTCTCAAGCAAAAACACTCTCCAAATGGTTTTAATGGACGTGAAATTTGTGCAATTTCCAGGTATGCAGGTATTAGTAATAAGGTCAGCTCTTTTGGGATTTATGAATATAATCCTTCACAAGACGATGAAGCAACTGCGATGCTAGTTGCTCAAATATTATGGTATTTTATTGAGGGTGTTAACTGTAGGGTTAACGATGATGATTTTAATGACCAAAGTAATTTTCAAAAGTTTACAGTACTTGTAGAGGATCAGGAATTGGTATTTTTCAAAAGTAAAAAAACTGGAAGATGGTGGATTGAGATTCCTTTTTTACAGTATTCAAATACTAAATCAAGACAACATCCGTTATTATCATGTATGCATGAAGATTACAAAAGCGCTACCAAAGGAATCATCCCTGAGCGTTGGTATAAAGCTTACAAGAAAAACTAAGTCATTAATGACAATGCTATTTTTAGCATTATTCAATAAAAAAAAGTTGCTTTTTAGGAAATATATAGATAAGTTTACAATCTAAAATTTTTAAGGCATTAATTTCCTTGATTAAATTTAATTATGAAAAAAATATTTTTAATAACATTAGTAATCGCTTTTATCACAAGTTGTGGATCAAATGATAAGGGTGAATTAATTGGAGTCAAAGGTAAAAAATGGCATCCAGAAAAGCCTTACGGGATGAGTTTAGTTCCTGGAGGCGCTTTTATAATGGGTAAGTCAGATGATGACATAGCCGACGTTCAAGATGCACCCACAAAAACGGTATCTGTAAGATCATTTTATATGGACGAGACCGAAATCACCAATAGTGAATATAGACAGTTTGTAAACTGGGTTAGAGATTCGATTATTAGACTAGAGTTAGCTAAGTTAGAAGAACTAGTTCATGACGATCTGGACCCTTTGAATGACAACAGCATAAACATGTATGCCTACAATGAAAACACCTTTGAATACTTAGAAGATGTTGAACAGCTAGGAGAAGAAGATGTTTCTGGATATCAAAAGTATCTTAAGGAATATGGTGTAGGTGATGGCCTTACAATCAATAATAATGTTGAATTGACGTTTGATCGTGAAGAGTATGTAGACGAGCATTATGCTTTTGTAGTTGAACAAATGTTTCTTCCTGAAGATGAATGGTATAATGGTCAGCGGACCTGGGATGTGAATAAGTTCAAGTTTGATTTCACTAACTTTGATATTGAAGCTGCAGCAAATGATAAAGGAGCTCCAAGATCTAAGTTCCTTACAAGACCTTACAAAGAAAAAGGTGGTCTTGAAGTTTACCCAGATACAACCGTATGGATACGCGATTTTGAATATTCCTATAACGAACCAATGCACAATGATTATTTCTGGCACGATGCTTATGGAGATTATCCAGTAGTAGGTGTCAGTTGGGAGCAAGCACAAGCATTTTGCCAATGGCGAACTATAAACAAAAACACCTATAAAAAATCTAAAGGAAAGCAGTTTGTAAATTCCTTTCGTTTACCATCTGAGGCAGAATGGGAATATGCCGCTCGAGGTGGACTTCAAGGGGCATCATATCCTTGGGGCGGTCCGTATACTAAGAATGATCGTGGGTGCTTTATGGCAAACTTTAAACCACTAAGAGGAAACTATTCAGCCGATCAAGCGCTGTACACTGTGGAGGCGGATGCCTACGAGCCAAATGACTATAACTTATATAATATGGCCGGTAACGTTGCAGAGTGGACTATGTCTTCTTACCACTCAACATCATATGAATATTCTTCTTCTATTAATCCTAACGTAAACAACAAAGCTTATGATCGTAAAGTAGTTCGCGGGGGATCTTGGAAAGATGTTGCTTACTATTTGCAAGTTAGCTCAAGAGATCATGAAGTTGATTCTATGCAACGCAGTTATATTGGCTTTCGTACCGTACAAGATTACATGGGTACTGATGCGACTGCAAACGAAGCAACAAATTAATTAAACAGAAACAAGAGTATTTAACCAAATAAAAAACTAATTATGGGATTTCAAGTAAGCAAGAAAACAATGAATATGGCCTACGGCCTTGGAGCAGCAGTAGTAATTATTGGTGCCCTAATGAAAATTATACATAAAGATTTAGATTTAGATTTTGGTACAGATATATTACCTACAGGCTGGGTTATTGGTGGAAATACTTTATTAACTATTGGTTTGGTAACAGAGGCCTTAATTTTTGCGCTTTCAGCATTTGATGCCCCTGATGAAGGTTATGCTTGGGAGAAAGCTTTCCCTGCTTTAATAGATGAAGAGGGATCTCCAGTTCCTGGCCCTGGCCCAACTTCTACTATTGAAGCTGATATGTCAAAAAAATTAGACGATATGCTAGCTAAAGCTGGACTTGACGTTAAGTTGGTTAAGAGCTTAGGTGAAAACATTAACAATTTGAACTCAGCTGCTAAAGCTATGGTAGGATCTGCAGATGCTTCTACAGAGTACAGCGAACACTTAAAAGAGGTCAATACAAAAATGGGATCTATAAATTCTCTTTACCAAGCACAAATAGACAGTGCTACTCGCCAAGCTGAGATCACAAAAGACTCTCAAGAAAATGCAACGAAACTGAAAGAACAAATGGAATCGTTGGCTTCAAATTTATCGTCATTAAATGGCGTTTATGGAGGTATGTTATCTGCAATGAATAAAAAATAATTAGTTTTTTAACAACTAAAATTATTAATTTAAAAAACTAAAAAGACATGGCAGGAGCAAAAGAAAGTCCAAGGCAAAAAATGATTAACCTAATGTATTTAGTGTTTATAGCAATGCTAGCACTAAATATGTCAAAGGAAGTGTTAACTGCATTTGGTCTTATTTCTGAACAAGTAGAAAATAACAACAACGATATTAGCGTTAGAATAGATGAGTTTAATAAAACCATTAACAAGGGATTTTCCACACAAGATTCCATAATTAAATCCAAGGACCTAAGAGACTCTTTAGGTAACCCAATAGAAAACGTTTGGGCAAAAAGGAAAAAAGCAGCCGACTCGGTAAATCTAATTTCCAAAGAATTTTTAGCCATTATTGATGGCTTTAGAGTTCCAGACTCTTTAAAGAAAACTAAAATAGTTAGTGTAAAAGGAAAGGATGACGAGGAAAGACCTGATTATGAAACAATGGATAAAGCTGACTATTGGAATGACAAGTTTTTTATACAAGACAAAGGATTGAATGAAAATGGTAAAATATTTTTAAATGGGATTAAGAATTACGTTACAAGTTTCAAATCAATAACAGATTCACAAAGAGATAAGAAAAAGGGCCTTACTACTTACGACGAAATTGCGCAGTCTGCAATGAAAGCCTTTGCTACGGATTCTGTAACAGATGGTTCAGGAGTTAAACAAACATGGATGAGATATCACATGTTTGGATATCCTGAAATTGCTACAAACACAAAACTTACCATCATGGAGGCGAATATTTTGAACTTTCAAGCTTCTTTACTTTCAGCTTTAATCGGTGGACAATATAAAAAAGTTGCTAAATTAACAAATTTTGATGCCTATGTTATTTCTGATAAAAGTTCATATTACCGTGGCTCTCAATATGAAGGAAGGATTGTTTTAGGTAAGAAATCTAATAGTTTAACGCCTTCAAAAATTACAATTAACGGGAATAATGTGCCATTAAGTTCTGTTGTCAACGGAGAGATTATGTTAAACTTTCCTGCTGGAGGTTCCGCTAAATACCACCAAATTACTGGTGAAATAGTTTTTGAAGATGATGGTGAAATAATAAAAATACCAGTAAACCAAGAATATGAAGTTATTGAAAAACCTAATTCAGCCTCAGTTCAAATCTTGGGAAGAAATACCCTTTTTATTGGTTACCCTAATAAAATTGCAGTTTCTGTACCGGGATTAGCGAGTAATAAGGTTAGAGTTTCCGGCTCAGGAGTTAAGTCTACGGGCAAGGGAACTTATACCATAAACCCTACAAGCACAAAAGATTTAACCATAAAGATTTCCGGAAAACTTCCTAATGGCTCTAATTTTAGTGATTCTCAAAAGTTTAAAATTAAAAGAGCACCACAACCACTGATTAAGTTCAATAGTAAAGAAGGTGGTTCTATGTCTAAAGGTAGTATTAGTGGAGGAAGAGTTAGTGGAGCTTATGATGAAGCCTTTGGAATTGAAAAAACTGTAAAAATCAGGGGTTTTGATGTTAAGATTGGTAAAAGAAAATTTAAATGTACAGGTTCTAGACTAAGTGGTGCCGCACGTAAATTTCTTGCTGGATCACCAAAGGGTCTTGATGTAACTTTTAAAAATGTGAGTTACATTGGTTTAACCCAAGGAACAAAAGAAACGGGAGTTTCAATAACTATAAAATAATTTTTAAATGAGAGCTTTAATTTTTCTATTACTAACGTTTAATTTTTTTATTGGTTATACTCAAGCTGATTTATTAAACACTACATCATCATATGATTTAACTGAGACATCTGTTTCTCCTGAGAATGAAGAATCGAACGCATTGGAATACGCCAAAGTTAATGATGCAGATATTATTTTTTCATTCACAGTTTGGGAAGTAATTGATCTATCTCAACGTGTTAATTTTCCATATCTATATCCAATAAACGAAGGTAACGTAACTCCAGACAGAAAACCGTTAATATGGCATCTGAAAAAAGCCATAACCGAGGGAGGGGTTCCTGCCTACCGTAATGAAAGGTTTAGCGAAGAGCAATTGATGCAAGATGAGGAGATTGAAGATTTATTTACATATAAGTATATGAAAGAAGGGGATGGAAACTTTGATGATCCGGAAGGTAAAGATAAATTGGTTAATGGTTGGCGTCCTGTTTTAGAAGAATTAGGCTATAACTTTCCTGAGGAAGAATGGGTTAAATATGACCCAACAGATACCGAGGCCTACTATGATATACCAGATTCTCTAAGTACGTATTATAACAAAAAATGGGAAAAAGCAGCCTCAACAGTTTTACCTGAAACAGATTTTAATATTGAAACCGTTGACAATGATGATGTTACAAGATATGTCATAAAAGGTATTTATTATTTTGATAGAATTAATACAGAGCTTAAGTACAGACCAATTGCTATGGGACCCATCGCCCCATCAGCTGAAGAGAAAGGGGATAGTAATACTAATTCATCAAGTGGTGGAGATAGCAATGGAGGTTTAGAAAGTCTCTTTCTAGAAGATGGTAAAGAATTACAAGCTACTAATTTCTCCGTTGGTAGTTCTGTTAAAGTTATGGATGGTGATGGAGGTTGTACTGATGATTATGGTGAATCAATACCATGTGACGATGAAGAGTTAATTCTATTGGCAGTTGGACAATATACACTAGATGACGGTCGTATTTTAGTAGTAGAAGAAGAGGGGGTAATTGCAGAATCAGCAGATTTCCAACCGGAATCTGAACTTTCAGATAATTCCGAAACCTCAGATGCTGCTGATGGTTCAGAAAGCTCTTATCAAGATGGAAGAGAACTTGTTTTAGAATCTAATAAACAATATGAGCCTTTATTTTGGATTTTTTACCCAGATGCAAGAGAAGAACTTTCAACGGCCTACTGCTTTACTCAAAAAAACATGTCCAAGCCAATATCTTTTGATCGATTAATCAACTCTAGAAGATTCTCGGCTACAATATATAAAGAAGCTAATGTTTATGAAAATAGAGACATTAGAGACTACATACCAAATAATTCACTTATGCAATTATTGGAGTCTGAACGTATTAAAGAGAAAATAAGAAATAAAGAACAAGATATGTGGAGTTATTAAACCCATTTTATTTTATACACAAAACGCTTATCTTTAGATAGGCGTTTTTGTTTTTAAAAAGTTTTTAAATGAACTGTGATTATATCATTGTGGGTTCCGGCTTGGCAAGCATTATGTTTGCGGAACAATTGCGTAAACATCAAAAATCCTTTGTGGTTATTAGCGATCGTTCTCAACAGGCTTCCGTGGTAGCAAGTGGATTATACAACCCTGTGGTTTTAAAGCGCTTCACAGCGGCTTGGAATGCTGCCACCCACTTAGAGATTGCCATTGCGAAATACGCCACCCTCGAACAGTTATTAGGGCTTAAACTAGATTATGTAGTTCCTATACATCGTGTATTTAATTCGGTTCAGGAGCAAAATAATTGGTTCCTAGCTTGCGATAAGCCTTTGCTTGCTCCGTTTTTAAACCCTAAGTTAGTTGGTAATAAAAATTCTTCTGTGAACGCCCCTTTTGGGTTTGGAGAAGTCAATGCTACGGGAAGGATAGATACTCAAAAACTAATAGAATCTTATCGGACTTTTCTGACTAAAAATAGCCAATATATTTCAGAAAATTTTGATTACGATGTTTTGATTGAAACTCCTGAAGGCCTTAGTTACAAGTCTATACAAGCCAAACATATTGTTTTTACAGAAGGGTTTGGGATTCATAAAAACCCTTATTTTAAACAGCTTCCATTGGAAGGGACAAAAGGGGAACTGATTACGATTCATTCGCCACAGCTTCAGTTGACCCCGATTTTGAAGTCCAGTATTTTCGTCATTCCAATGGGGGACGACTACTACCTTGTAGGCTCTACCTATGAGTGGACTGACAAAACGAATATCCCTACAGCAGAGGCAAAATTTCAGCTTTTAGAAAAATTGAAGCGATTGGTGACTTGTGACTTTGAAGTAGTAAACCAACGTGCGGGTATTCGCCCAACGGTTTCTGACCGTCGCCCTATAGTTGGGCGTCATCCAAATCACAAGCAAATGTACGTTCTCAATGGCCTAGGAACTCGTGGGGTTTTGATTGCTCCGGCCATGGCCGAGGCCCTTTATGAGTTTATAGAAACGGACACCTCACTACCCGAAGAAATTGATGTTAATCGTTTTACGGCTGTTTTTTCTTAGCTAAAGCTTCATCATAACTCATAAAAAAATTGATCCATATATTTCGAGACAGTCGCATGATCACAGGCATTAGCCCTATGAGTGTTGCTACTATAGCCATAAATGAAAGAATTAGAGAGGTTTCAAAAATGATAAATGTTATTATGAAAGCAGCGACTGAAAAGGCGACTCCAACTCCGTAACTTACATACATAGAACCATAAAAAAAAGAAGGTTCAATCTTGTATTTTGTTTGACAGTGCCCACAACGTTCATGCATTTCTAAGGTTTGAGATAGTTGGTAGGCATTGTTGTTCTTGTACATAAACTCATGATGACATTTTGGACAATTACCTGTTAAAATACTATACAGCTTATTTCCTTTTTTTAATATCATAATTTCCTATTTTTGCAGCTTATTAAAAACCAAAGCGAATTTATTTATAATTTTTTCTTTTTACAATTTTTTAAATGCTAAACATTCATAAGTTATCCGTTTCATTTCAAGGCGATTATTTGTTTGAAAATATTTCTTTTCGACTTCGCGGTGGCGATCGTGTGGGTTTAATTGGAAAAAACGGTGCTGGTAAATCTACACTTCTAAAATTACTTTCAGGAGATTTAGAATATACAGAAGGTCAAATCGCTCAAGAAAAAAAAGACCTTATGATTGGTTTTCTGCGACAAGATATTGATTTTGTATTAGGACGAACCATCCTTGAAGAGGCTTACCAAGCTTTTGTAGAAATTAAAGCGCTTGAGTTACAACTGGAAAATATTAACGTCCAGCTTGCCGAACGTACAGATTATGAAAGTCAGGTCTACCATGATTTAATGGTGGGGCTTAACGAAGTTCAAGAACAATATGAAATACTTGGTGGTTATAATTACCAAGGGGAAACAGAAAAAATCTTGTTAGGACTTGGGTTTAAACGAGAGGATTTTTATAAACTAACCGACACCTTTTCGGGTGGGTGGCGCATGCGTATTGAATTGGCTAAGCTATTATTACAACCCAATGACATACTGCTGTTAGATGAGCCTACCAACCACTTGGATATCGAGTCCATTATCTGGCTAGAGCAGTTTTTAAATAATTATTCAGGGGCAGTGGTTATTGTGTCTCACGATAAGATGTTCCTAGATAATGTAACTAACCGAACTATTGAAATTGTGTTGGGTAAAATATATGATTACCCGAGGGCTTATACTAAGTATTTAGTTCTTAGGAATGAACAAAAAACATTGCAGTTAGCCTCTCAAAAAAATCAACAAAAACAGATTGAACAAACTGAGAAACTCATCGAGAAATTTCGAGCCAAAGCCTCTAAGGCAACCATGGCACAATCGCTGATTAAAAAACTAGACAAAATTGAACGTATTGAAGTCGATGAGGATGACAATAGCGTCATGACGCTAAAATTCCCAGTCTCTACTACACCTGGAAAAGTAGTTGTAGAAGCGACACAAATTACCAAAGAGTATGGCGATTTAAAAGTGTTACAACACATTGATCTTATGGTTGACCGTGGCAGTAAGATAGCTTTTGTAGGTCAAAATGGACAAGGGAAATCGACGCTTGCTAAAATTATTGTAGGAGATTTAGAAGCTAAAGGAGATGTCAAATTGGGTCATAATGTTGAGATAGGGTATTTTGCTCAAAACCAAGCCGAGTATTTAGACGGGAGTAAAACCGTTTTAGACACGATGATTGATGCCGCCAATGAAACCAACAGATCTAAAGTTCGAGACATATTAGGATCCTTTTTGTTTAGAGGAGATGCTGCCGATAAGTATGTGAAGGTCCTTTCCGGGGGTGAACGTAACCGTTTAGCCTTGGCCAAATTACTTCTTCAGCCCTTAAATGTGCTGATTATGGATGAGCCTACCAATCACTTAGATATTAAGTCCAAGACGGTTTTAAAAACAGCCCTTCAGCAGTTTGAAGGGACCCTTATCTTAGTCTCTCACGATAGAGATTTTCTTCAGGGTCTCACGTCAACTGTTTATGAATTTAAGGACCAAAAACTAAAGCAATATTTAGGAGATATTGATTTTTATTTAGAACAACGACAGGTCGAAAACTTGCGTGAAGTTGAAAAACGCACACAAGTCAAAATGCCTCAGAAGACCGCTGCTCCAAAGCAGTCCTATGAAGATCAGAAGCAACTCAAATCGCTTAACAACCGTTTGAGTAAGGTAGAGTCGTCGATCGCAAAATTAGAACGTGATATTAAGGCTATTGATGTGGAAATGGAAACCAATTATGACCAGGCAGTCATGCAGCAAGGTTTCTTTGAGACCTATCAATCTAAGAAAGACCAGCTTAATCAATTCATGAGTGACTGGGAGCAGATTACGAATTCAATTGAAAAGTTCAGTTAATGGAAGAACACTTTTACCAATGCCCACACTGCTGGGAAGATGTTTCTATTTTAATAGATTTTTCACAAGCCTCTCAGAATTATATTGAAGATTGTGAAGTGTGCTGTAATCCTATACAGTTTAGTGTCAATATCTTAGACCAAACGCTCACTTCTTTCGAGGCAAACAGCATTGAACAATAATATATATTTTAAGTTTTTCTTTTAAAAAAGTCGAAGTTTATATTGAAAAGTCTAAAAATAAACAGTTCTTCAGAGTGGAGAAGGTTTTATAACAGTGGTGAAAACCTAACAATATTCCAATCGCAGTAAATACTATCTACAAAGGAAAAGACTTCCGAAGAAGCCTTTTCAATGAGTTATGGACTTAGATTATCAAAAAAATATCTAGCCAAAATATTATTGCTTAAAATATTGATTTATACCTTATTGTTCGGGGTTGATTTTTACCATAAGCGACCCCAACATCTCGAGCTGCTTTAATTAGGCTAGCCGCATTATCTAACTTTCTATTTTCTAACCCTTGGCTGTCTTTATATTTTTCATAGGCAAGCTCTCGTTCTCGCTTATCTTTCTCGTCTAAAAATCCTGAAATTTCTTCGAAGATTGTTATGCTTTCAGGGTAACACGAGGAAAGAGCATTAACGCCAGACAGTGCAACGGCCGCTGATTTAGCATCTCTATTTGCCCAAAGACTCCTTGCTTCAGCTATTTTCGCCTTGCATTCAAACTCAAACTTGTTTTCAGCAATTTCTGCCGCTAAATCCATGGATTGGATGTAACAATCTTTTGTAGCCTCTGGAACTTGATTAAGAGTCAATAGCGCTTCATCAAATTTTCTTGATTTCGCTAAAGATTCTGCCTCTTTTTGGATAAAATCACATTTAGAATTATAATATTCTATTATTTTCTCTTTTCCCAAGACGATCACTTGTTTAATCATCTTGTGTCTTGGATTTATTTTCCTAATCGCAGAGATGAAAGCTTTGTCTTCAGAAACACCAATTCCTTTGAACTCTATATATTCAGACGCAAATAATGTACCATCTACACCATCTCCAACAGCCAAATTTAGCTCAATAGTTACACTATACTTTGGTGGGGCAGTTGGTAATATATCTTTTGTCAATACATTAATATCTCCCGAAATAATAAACCTATTATTTGGGGATGCTTCATTACCACCCATACCATTTTTGGTCGCTACTTGACTAAGTTTTGTCATAAATAATTTTCGCGCACTTGGTGCTTCCTGTAAAATAGTTTCTGGTATAAACGTATTTAGAACTATTCTCGCTTCATCATCAGATTTCCCTAATTTGTTTTGAGAATTCAAAGTGAATAAAGAGCATATCAATAAAATTAATATAGTAATATTTTTCATAATAATTATTTTTCGCCGATTGTTATTCTAGCCTTCCCCAAGCCTATTGTTAGTACTTTTGATGGTACATCAAATTCTTTTTTTATGAACTTTTGAAGTTGTTTTGCAAACATCGAAGCATCCTGAGGTACTTGTACCGCGCCTCCTCCAAACATATCTTCCTCTTCCTTACTCATTTCAATTCTTAAATCAGTAACATTTATGGTGTTTTCATTTGCATTAAATGAAAAGTTTCTATCTTTAGCGATAGAGCCAAGAAATCCTCTAATTAGAGAAGACAATTCCATTTCTTTTCCTTTAAATTCAACATCGTCATTGAAATAATATTCAAAACTATCAAATCTTCTAATATCTAGACTTATTTCTCTACCATTCTTTACCAAATTGTCAAAGTAAGTTTGATGTCCAACTAAAAAAGCATCCATCTTGTCTGTTACAGCTTGCCTAATAAGGTCTCCCTCAGACGCACTCATGGATTTAGGTCCTGAACCACTTATGGAAGCTCCTGGAAGTGATTTGTTTGTATATGCATCTAAGGCTTCAATACCATAATCTATCCAGTTTTGGATTGAATTCGATTCAAAGGTCCAATTAACATTCCATATAATATCAGCTTTGGCTACGTTTAAAATTTCTTCTGTAATACTCGTTTCAGAAGCACCTCCATCTCTTCCTTCGGTAGCATTGTCAAGCGCACTGCCTTGGTCTATCGAATTAATTGTTTCCGCAAGTCTTACCGTAGGATAGCCTCTTTTACCAACCATGCCATCTAAGGTTTGAATTGCAATTTTTAATTTGGGGTCCAATATAGCTGCATCGTAATCTGGTACAAACACCATTCTACCTTGGTTGTCAACCATCTTAAAATATTTATTTTCCTTCATCCAAACTTTGTCTGGAAAAATCATAATAGAAGGTTTAGTTCCTTGAACACCTTCGGCTAAGCCAAGAGGCATTATGATCTTATCAAATTCAAGTTTTTTTCTTAATTCATCTACATTAACTGAAATCAAAAATGTCACTCTGTAATTTTTTCTACTTAACTTGTTACTATCCTCAGCAGAGCCTGAAGGTGCAGTTGAAAATTGGTTATATGAAGAAGTATTGTAAAAGAAATCTTCAAAATACTCAAAATTATCGCTATAAGTTCCAGATGGAATCAAAGCATCTTTTGAAGTGCACCCTGAGTTATTTCCAACAACTCCCTTAAATAGAACAGAATGAATAGCATTTTTTTTAGCTTGGGGAAGCGCAAGTCTCATATCTGCAACATAAGAAGTTACTTTTAATAAATAAGAGCTTCCTACTCCACCTGCTCCAAAGCATGTAGACTCATACTGCCAGTTCCTGGTTCTACTGTCTGTTTTATCTATTTTTCTATTACTTTGGGCTGATACTGAAATCAGAGGTATTAATAATAGAATTGTAATTAATTTATATAAATTTTTCATAGTTTATTTTATTAGTCTTACAAAATGTATGTTTGGTATGAATTTTTTACTTCCTTTTTTGAAAAAAGTAAACCCTTCTTCAATATCTTCACCGGTCCAAGAGTTGTTCCAAACTCTTTTTTTATCAACTTTCATTTTACCTATTCTTTTATATTCTCCCTTTCTTTTCTCTAACACCTCAAATGTTTGATCTCCAGAAACACCTTCTTTAGTTCCTGCAGCCATTTTAAAGCCTTCTTTTAAAGGGAATATAGGTTTAAAAACATCATTTTTCTTCTGAAGTTTAACCAATACTTTACTCATATTTCTTACTGTTGCAAGGTCAAAAACATCCTGTTCAGTTCTATCTTTGTCTTCCTCTTTTAGTGAAAATGTTACAAGAGAAGTTGCTTTTTCTTGACTTAAATATTCTAATTCAAAATTTGTAGTGTTAAATTTATCCAAGTCCACTTTTACTGTGGCTTGATCTATTGTAGAAATAAATGTTTCTAAAACTGTTGCATCCCACTTAAGTTTATACAACCAAGCAGTAGTCCAAACTGAATAGCCTTCTTTAGTTTTCTCATACACCTTATCTGCCGCTTTTATTGCTAGTTTTTGAGCAAGACCAGGTAATTTTTGTGCTTGCGCGTATGCTGTTGTACGTATAGTGGATGCAAATACTTCATTAGAAAGATAGTAAAGTCTCGTGAATACAACAAAAGTATTACTTATTAGTGGATTCATTAGATCTGCTTCGATAGAAGATTCTGCGTTTACACTTGCCTGTGCTGCTGTCAGAGTTTGCAGTGTTCGCTCGAACATTAATTTTTTGCTGAATGCACCATCTTCAGCGATACTCCACCACTTTTTAACAAGTTCATTAGCTACGTTTTTTTCTGCTATGAATTTGTCTAATTGAAGTTTCACCATAGAATTATCCTGGATTTTAACCAAACCTCCCGTAGATTCGCTAGCAGATGCTTTTAATTCATCCCCTAATAAACTACTTTCTTTACCGTTTTCTGCTTTTTCTTCCGCTGTTAATTCAAACTCAGTTAGTT
>Ga0115007_10001570_pt1 | contig 14574 bp, 17 predicted proteins | sample ArcOceMetagenome_2_FD_87166 | JGI IMG/M metagenome (GOLD analysis project Ga0115007, IMG submission 87166) | Marine eukaryotic phytoplankton communities from Arctic Ocean - Arctic Ocean ARC135M Metagenome | ecosystem: Environmental > Aquatic > Marine > Oceanic | place: Arctic Ocean | collected... | reverse complement strand
GCCAGTGGCGGTGGATCCCGATGACGCCCTAAGTGCCGAAGCAACCTCAAGGGGATGGGATATTATTTCTTTGCGGGCATAAAAAAGCCCCGGTAGATCAAATAGACACCAGGGCTTTGCTGTTTCGCACTGTAAGTACTGGGCGTTCAAATCTTAGGACTCATCAATCGCATTTTGATAGTCATCGGCATCCAGCATATCTTCCAATTCACCAAGACCTGCAGGCTTCACTCGAAAGAACCAGCCGTCAGCATAGGGAGAATGGTTAACAGTCTCTGGCTCGTCTTCTAGGGCCGGATTAATCTCGACTACCTCACCCGTTACTGGCGCGTAAATATCAGACGCCGCCTTAACAGACTCAACCACCGCAACCTCCGCACCGGCATCAATAGTGCTGCCGACTTCAGGTAGCTCAACATAGACCACATCACCGAGAGCTTCCTGGGCATGGTCAGTAATACCAACAACAATAGTGCCATCACTTTCCAGACGGGCCCATTCGTGGCTGCTGGCATATTTTAACTCTTTGGGAAGTTCGCTCATAGTATTCTCCGGTGACTAATAACATCCAAAATTACAGTTTCATTGCCCGCCAGAAACTGGCCAGTAATCAAGTTTAGCGTCATTCTACTGATGATTCGGTAGAAAAATAAAGAACAAATACAAAGTAATTTTCGACAACTAATGATCATCTTTGCTAAATCTGTAAAATACCTGCCGTCTACTGCTTTTAAATATGTGTTCAACCTAACGAGGAATTTATGCAAATCGGATTTTGCCCCGCAATATTATTTGGATCAATCAGCCTAGCTGCCATTACCCTGCCTAGTACCACGACCTATGCCGACGAGTTAGTCCTCAGCAACGGCGATGTTTTACAGGGCCAAACCGTAGAACAAACAGAGAGTCATTTAATTTGGCACTCAGATAATTTTGGGGATCTCAGTATCCCTATTGATAATGTCGCGTCCATTAATGGCCTGGCTCTTAATGGCCCGGCAGTCGCCCAGGAAAAAACTGCAGAGCCCGTTAAGCTGGCATCCTCATTCAACAATAGCTACAAAGGTGGGCTATCTGTCACTGGCGCCTATGCCAGTGGCAACGAAGAGCGGGAAGACTGGGATATTGAAAGTGCCGTTGAATGGCGGACCGGTGATTATCGCCACGACACCCTAGTCAATTACGAGAGCCATAGTCTCGACGGCTCTCCCGCCAACGAGGAGTACCACCTAGGTTATGGCGTGGACTTTTTCTTCCGCGAGAAATGGTTCTGGAAAAATGGCGCCTCATGGGGTGCCAACGAAAATCGTGCCATCGATCAGTACTACTCTGTAGGCAGCGCTATAGGTCGCCAGTTATGGGAGTCGGATGCCAGTGCCCTATCGGCAGAATCTGGTTTGGTATGGATCAGCGAAGAGTTCAGTGACCAGAGCTCAGATAACCGTCTCACCTGGAGCTGGTCTGCAGACTACCGTCGCATCCTGGGACAAACCCTAGAGCTGTTTCATACCCACAGGCTATTAGTGTCACTCTCTGATGTTGAAGATTCTGAAATCAAGGCCGATGTCGGCCTCAAAGCGCCCCTCGTAGACAACCTATTTACCGAGCTAAAACTTGAGTGGATTTACGATAACCAGCCTTCGCTAGGAACTGATCCCAGTGACAGCCAGCTGACTATTGGCATTAACTACAGCTGGTAAATAGAGGTTTCCTGCCCTTAGGGGCGAACCTGCAGTGGCGGTTCATTCAGAGCCGCCAACTGCTCACGCAACATAAGAATATGATCGCTCCAGTATCGCGGCGAGTTAAACCAGGTGAACGCTCTCGGAAATGCCGGGTCAGTCCAACGCCTGGCAATCCAGGCACTGTGGTGCATAATTCTCAGGGTCCGAAACACCTCAATCAGCCGCAGCTCACGGTAATCAAAATCATAAAATTCGTTATAGCCTTCAATTAACTCCGCCATCTGGGCCGTCTGTTCCTGACGATCCCCCGACAGCAGCATCCATAAATCCTGAATCGCCGGCGCCATGCGCGCATCATCAAAATCGACAAAATGTGGATTGTCATCACGCCAGAGTATATTGCCGGAATGGCAGTCCCCATGAACACGGATATTAGTAAGGGGACCATAGTCCGCAAGAATCTCGTCCACTTTCTTGAGAACATCTAACGCCAAGGAATCATAAGCAGGACTAAGCTCCGACGGCATAAATTTTTCACTAATGAGACGGTAAGACTCCCAGCCAAAATTTTCAGCACTCAGCGTTGGCCGATGGGCGAACGGCTGCATAGCGCCAATACCATGAAAGCGCCCTAGCAGGCGGCCCAAAATAAGCAGGTTATCCAGATTGTCTAACTCGGGGGCATGGCCACCTCGACGCTCGTAGAGCGCAAATCTAAAGCCGGCATAGGTACTCAAACTTTCACCCTGAGCATTGAGCCAGGGACAGACAACAGGAAGTTCCTGCTCTTTAAGCTGGAAGCAGTATTCGTGCTCTTCGCGAATTTGATCATCAGTCCAGCGCTCAGGGCGATAGAACTTAGCAATCATCGGCGTCTGTTCTTCAATACCAATCTGGTAGACACGATTTTCATAGCTATTAAGCGCCAGAAATCGACCATCGGACACAAAGCCCTGACTCTCCACCGCATCAATTAATAAATCGGGGCTGAGAGCATCAAAGGGATGGCTACTGGTTTCGGTCATTTAATCAAGACTCGGTTTTGAGCGCATATTTTTCTTTTGCCCATGTTGGGTTTTTTTATCCATACGCTTTAACTGTGAACCGCGCGTCGGTCTGGTTGCCCGTCGCATCTTAGGGGTAAACATTGCCGACTGCACCAACTCTTGCAAACGCTGCAACGCCTCGGTGCGGTTTTTATCCTGACTGCGATAGCGCTGAGCCTTAATGATCACGATGCCATCTTTAGAGATTCGCTGATCACTGAGCTTTAATAGCCGCTCTTTGACTAAATCTGCCAGAGAAGAGCCCGGAATATCAAAACGCAGGTGAATCGCCGATGAGACCTTATTGACGTTCTGGCCTCCCGGGCCCTGAGCCCGAATAGCGGTAAGCTCAATCTCGGCATCTGCAATAGAGATACTGCTGGAAATAAATAACATTAGACTCTTTGCTCTACTGCGGCCTCAACAAAGGCAAAGCGAGGAACCTGCTGACCATCAATTTGTACCGTCTCAATAAACATCGCGAGAGGCCTGATCCAGGTACTGTAATCACCATAAAGTGTGCGATACACCACATGCTCCTCTTCTGTCTCACTATGTTTGGCCACATCGATTACCTCATAGAGGTTACCTTTGTAATGCTTGTAAATTCCTTTTTCTAAACTCATGTAGATTCCTTTTTTCTCAAGCAGACCTCAGTCTGGCACTGTATTACTTCAGATAATGAAATATCTAACTGGTCGCCAACGGCCAAGGGGCCAACGCCGGCGGGGGTTCCCGTAAACACTAGATCACCGGGTAGTAATGTAAAAAATTGGCTTATGTACACCAGCAAGGGCAACACCGCTGTGAGCATATCGGCCGTATTCCCATCCTGGCGAAGCTGCTGATTAAGGCGCAACCGAATCTGTTGCTGCTGCAGATCTCCCAGAGTATCTGGGCTTATAAATTCCGAGGCTGGGCAGGCGCCATCAAATGATTTGGCTTTTTCCCAAGGCAGGCTCTTGTCTTTTAACTGCTGCTGCAAGTCCCGCAGAGTCAGATCGAGACCGATGCCAACACCCAAAATAGCCTGCTGGGCCTGCTGCTCTGTGCACTGAGTTAGGGGCTGGCCAATCAAAATACTCATCTCAGTTTCGAAATGGCATTCACCTAGATGGGCGGGAATAAAAATGACCTCACCGAGGGGGGCAAGGGCAGTATTCGGTTTGATAAACAGAACAGGCTCGGCGGGAACAGGATTATTGAGCTCCCGGGCATGAGCGGCGTAATTTCTGCCCACACAGACCACTTTACCCAGTGGCAGATCGACCTTGTGGCCATCAACAATATGTTGATAATCCTGCATTACGTCACTCCCCATTACAGAGCCAGGGCTCTAAGTTTGAGCCTCTGCGGCACAGGTCTAAAAAATAATTGGCTTGTCATCGTTCAGATATAAGGCGCCCTTAATGATGCGATAGAACACCCAGATACTGACGATTGCTGAGGCCAGCCAGCCCATTAATACCAGCCAAAAAATCATACCAATAGCCGACCACAGAAGGCCGTACCAAAATGTATTCATCTGCCAGCGAAAGTGACTCTCGAGCCAGGTATCTTTGACTTCATCTACCTTCACGTAATTGACAATTAACGCGGCGACAAAGGTTAAGCCACCGGTAAACAACCCGAGTCCCTGCAGCACATAGACCAGCAGTGCCACATTTTTATGGGCGGCACCCGATTCACCTGATTCGATAAACTGTTCACTCATCATTAACTCCCTGCACTCGATCTCTTATGCACAATGTATTTATCTGAGATTGGATACCCAACTAATCAAACAGTTTCCCAGGATTTAAAATAGAATTTGGATCAAAGGCTTTCTTAATGCTGCGCATCAACTCAATTTCCAGTGGCGACCTAGAATAATGCAGATAATCTTTCTTTAGCAAACCCACACCATGTTCTGCACTAATACTGCCTTCATACTTGGCCAATAGCTGACCAATCTCACCACTGACATTGCCGCACTTAGCAACAAAGTCTTCATTAGAGAGGGTTTCCGGCTTAAGAATATTGAGATGCAGATTGCCATCGCCAATATGGCCGTACCATACCAATTCAAAATCCGGATAGCGGCTGGCCACAAGCTCATCTACCTCGCGGAGAAAGTCTGGCATTCTGGAAACACGAACCGAGATATCGTTTTTATAGGGCTGCCAGTGCCACAGAGTCTCAGAAATATCCTCCCGCAGCTTCCACAGCGCTTTGGCCTGGGCGAGACTTTGACTTAACACGCCATCTAACACCCAACCCTCTTCCATGCATTTCTCGAAGAGTGCCATGGCCTTATCCATCACCGATTCTGTCGCTGTTTCAAACTCCAGCAAAGCATAAAAGGGCGTCTGGGTTTCAAAAGGTTTGGCATGGCCGCGATGTTCAGTGACCTTGTCCAGCGCCGCCTGAGAGAAAAACTCAAAGGCGCTCAAGTCGATCTCTGTGCTGAAGGTTCGTAATACATCAAGAATGGCCGGGAAATTATCGATACCCAGGACCAGCACTGTGGAATCTGCTGGAGGCCTAGTTAGCTGAATAGTGGCTTCGCAAATCAGCCCAAGGGTACCCTCGGAACCAATAAACAGATGCCGAAAATCATAGCCAGTATTGTTCTTTACCAACCCGCGATTGAGTTCCAAAATATCACCGGCACCATTAACCACCTTTAAGCCCATCACCCATTCTCTGGTCATGCCATAGCGGATAACATTAATACCGCCGGCATTGGTGGCTATATTACCGCCGATTTGGCTCGAGCCCGTTGAGGCAAAATCCACCGGATAGAATAGGCCATGTTCCTCAGCGAAATCCTGGAGCTGGGCGGTAATCATGCCAGCCCCAAGGGTCACACAGCGATCCATCGGATTAAAATCTAAGACCTGATTCATACGGTCCATAGCCACAACAATTTCGCCATCTTTAGCCACGGCACCGCCACTGAGACCAGTTCGGCCACCAGAGGGCACAATGGCCAAATTGAATTCGTTGGCCAGCAACACCAGCTGCTGAACTTCTTCAACCGAGCCAGGCAATACCACGGCACAGGGGTTGGCCTTCCAAATCGTGGTGCGATCAATACCAAAGAGCTGCAGGTCGTCCTGCTCTAGCAATAGTCGCTGAGCACCAACAATGTCTGTTAAACGCGTAATTATCTGTTCCGATAACATCCGGAAATCCTCATCATACAGGTGGTTTATGCAATGGAATGCGACCCAGTCATGTTAACATAGCGCCCTTAATTTGGCTGCCCAATGCAACTACTTAGCGGACATAACATGCTCCATTTTTCTCTCGGTAAACAAAAAATAAAAATTCTTCTGCTGGAGGGCGTTCACCCTTCTGCCGTTGAAGTCTTTAAAGCTGCTGGCTACGAAAATATCGATTACCAGCCCGCTGCTCTGCCGGAAGATGAGTTGCTTAAAAAAATTGCCAACGTGCACTTTGTCGGCATCCGCTCACGCAGCCAGCTCAACGCTAAGGTCTTCGCGGCCGCCAAAAAACTCATCAGTGTCGGCTGCTTCTGTATCGGCACCAATCAGGTGGACATTCAAGCCGCCACCGAACATGGCGTAATCGTTTTCAATGCGCCCTACTCTAATACGCGCAGTGTTGCTGAATTGGTCATAGCCGAGGCCATTATGTTGATGCGCGGCATCGCCGACAAAAGCGCCAAAGCACATCGCGGCCAATGGGTGAAGTCAGCGGCCAATGCCTATGAGGTGCGAGGCAAAACCTTGGGCCTTGTTGGTTATGGCAATATCGGTAGTCAGATCAGCGTGATGGCCGAATCAGTGGGCATGAAAGTCCGCTTTTATGACACCGTCACCAAACTCCCTCTGGGTAACGCTCAGCAGGTGCCAACATTGAATGGATTGCTCGGCATGAGTGATGTGGTTTCTCTGCATGTGCCAGATACCGGAGCAACGCGCGGACTGATGGGGCCCAAACAGCTTGCTGCCATGAAACCAGGCGCCATGCTGATTAATGCGGCACGGGGACAAATTGTCGATATCGACAGTCTCTGCGAGCATCTGGCCAGCAAACATATCGGTGGCGCTGCCATTGATGTATTCCCGGTAGAGCCAAAATCTAATCAGGAAGAGTTTGTCTCGCCGCTAAGAGAATTTGATAATGTGATCTTGACCCCCCATATCGGTGGGTCGACTCAGGAAGCCCAAGAGAATATCGGCGTAGAAGTGGCCGAAAAAATGGTGGTGTACAGCGACAACGGCACCAGTATTAGTGCCGTTAACTTTCCTCAGGTTGCACTGCCTGCCCATGCAGACACCCACAGATTACTCCATGTTCACCGCAATGTGCCGGGGGTGATGGGGGCGATTAACCAGATTTTTTCTGAATTCAATATCAATGTCGCCGCACAGTATTTGCAGACCAATGACAGTGTCGGTTACGTGGTAGTCGATATTGAGGCCGAATACAGCGATGGCGCTTTAAAGGCGCTAAAGGCCATTAATGGCACTATTCGCTGTCGTGTTTTGTTCTAGGTCGTCGGATTTAGGCCTAAACAGAGGCTTTTAGGGGAAAATAGGTCTTTTTTGCGTTTAAATCGCTCAAAAATTAGCCAAACACTTAAAAAAGCAATACAATGCGCGATTCTGAATTGGCACTAATGACACTTTTAGTGTTTGCCAAGACAGAAATGCCTTTGTACTGTACCTAGTATTTTCAGTTCCAAGGTAAGGCTAGCCCCGTTATGAGGCTGGATATATTTTAAACGCCTTAAACGGTATACATTTTATAAGTGAGGTTAGTTATGTCGGATCGAGTTTCTGGCACTGTTAAGTGGTTCAACGACAGTAAAGGTTTTGGATTCATTGAGCAAGAAGGCGGCGGTGACGTATTTGTTCACCACAGCGCTATTCAAGCTGATGGTTTTAAATCATTGAAAGAAGGCCAAGCGGTAACGATGGAAGTTACTCAAGGTCAGAAAGGCGCTCAAGCTGAGAACGTAGTTGCCGAATAATTTCTGTCGCTGTCACTAGATAGCAGTACGAAAATTATTAAAAAGCCCCGATAAGTAATTATCGGGGCTTTTTTTATGACCGCTGTTTATACATAGGTAATGGAACTGCCGATTAAGTACTATCAATTAAGCGTTACCGAGCCATTTATTACAGGCAAAAAAAATCCCACCGCAAAGGTAGGATTTTTTCGCGCTACAGAGCAACCAAACTACTTAATTTTGGCTTCTTTGTAAATCACATGCTTACGGATAGTGGGATCATACTTCTTGATCTCCATTTTCTCAGGCATATTGCGCTTGTTCTTATCAGTAGTATAAAAGTGACCAGTACCTGCACTAGACACTAAACGAATTTTTTCGCGAGCTGACTTAGCCATCAGTGGTCTCCTTAGACTTTCTCGCCGCGAGCAGCAAGCTCGGACAAGACTATTTCAATACCTTTTTTGTCAATAATGCGCATACCCTTAGTAGATACACGAAGCTTAACAAAGCGTTTTTGTGCTTCAACCCAAAAACGATGGGTGTGAAGGTTTGGCTCAAAGCGACGACGTGTTCTGTTCTTCGCGTGAGATACGTTATTTCCAGCCATTGGGCGCTTGCCTGTGACTTGACATACTCTGGACATTATTCCTGCCTCTGCTATCTTTTTCTGCCTAAGGAAACACCTAATAGGCAAAAGAATTCTGTGACTTTCTATCCATATACGAGACCGTCCCGCAAGGAGGCGCGTTTTATACCAGAAACCCAATCTTGAATCAAATGAAAACCATGTAATCACTGGAAAACAGCGTTTTTTCTTCACTATATCCCTCAATGGGCTTCCAGGGCTATCCCATCCTGCCAGTATCCGCCAAAGAGGTCACCTGGCCCCGCCCAATAATAAAATGGTCCAGCAGGCGAATTTCCATCAGCTCAAGAGCCGTCTTTATTTTTTGGGTAATGGCGATATCGGCCAGACTAGGCTCAGCCACGCCAGAGGGATGATTGTGGGCAACAATAACGGCAGCGGCATCTTTCAGCAGTGCCAGCCGCACTATTTCTCGGGGATGGACACTTGTGGCATCGATGGTGCCCTGAAACATTTCCCGATAATACAGCAGCTGATGCCGGGTATCTAACAACAGTACGACAAAGACCTCGCGCTTGAGGTCACGGAGTTGAATGGCTAGATAATCCCTGACATGACTAGGCTTGGTAAATACAGGCTTATCAGTCAACTCTTCTTTTAAATAGCGCGTAGTCAACTCGCGGCAGGCATGGAGTTGGGAATATTTAGCGGGCCCAGGCCTTTGCCTGCGCAAAACAGATCCTGGTCCGCACTCAGCAGCGGCCCAATACCACCAAATTCATCCAACAAATTGCGGGCGAGATCAATTGCCGTAATGCCGGGCAGTCCCGTACGTAAAAATATTGCCAGTAATTCAGAATCTGAGAGTGCGGACGCACCCCTCAATAGAAGCTTTTCCCTGGGTCGCTCTTCCTTCGGCCAGTGGCTTATAGCCATAGTGACTCCTCATTTATGACTACAGAATTCCTTCTCATGATGTTATCTTACAAGCCTTTATATGGCCTGTCTGGACGATTAATGAGTACCCTATCAAACAAACGGATAATTCTTGGCGTTACCGGTGGCATTGCCGCCTACAAAAGCGCCGAGGTTGTCAGACGACTCCAGGATCAGGGCGCCGAAGTGCGCGTAGTAATGACGCCAGCCGCCAGTGAATTTATTCGACCGCTAACCATGCAAGCCCTATCAGGACATCCCGTACACAGTGATTTATTGGATTCAGAAGCCGAAGCTGGCATGGGCCATATTGAACTGGCGCGCTGGGCAGACCTTCTATTAATAGCCCCAGCAAGTGCTGATTTTATTGCCAATATGGTTCACGGCAAAGCCGACAGCCTGCTCGGAGCCATTCATCTGGCAACCCCAGCAAAGGTAGCCGTGGCCCCAGCGATGAACCAAGCCATGTGGAGCCATCCCGCCAGTCTCGCCAATATCGAAGCACTCGAACAGCGCGGTGTCACTATGATTGGGCCAGACGAAGGTATTCAAGCCTGTGGAGATGTTGGTCCCGGAAGAATGGAACAACCCGATAGTATTGTCAGTAAGGTTAGTAGCATGTTTCAAAATGGGCTGCTGGCAGGCAAAAAAGTAGTGATTACTGCAGGACCAACCCGAGAAGCCCTGGATCCAGTACGCTATATCAGCAATCACAGCTCCGGCAAGATGGGCTTTGGTCTGGCCGCCGCCGCTGTCGAGGCAGGTGCCGAGGTAACCCTCATTTCCGGGCCAGTGGCGATTACGCCGCCTGAGCGCTGTAAGGTTATATCCATTGTTTCTGCCCAAGATATGCTCGACGCGTCTTTAGCTACCGCCGCTGGTGCCGATATATTTATAGCAGCGGCGGCAGTTGCCGATTATCGCGCCAGTACTATCGCCGACCAGAAAATTAAAAAACAGGGCGATAGCATGACCATTAGTCTGGAGAAAAATCCAGATATTGTCAGTGCCGTGGCTCTGGCCAACCCAAATTTATTTGTGTTGGGGTTCGCTGCAGAGACTCAGGACGCAGAAGCCTATGCCCGAGAAAAATTACAGCGCAAGAACCTAAGTGCAATTATCGCGAACGATGTTTCACGCACGGATGTCGGCTTTAATGCCGATGATAACGAGGTCAGCTGGATTGACCGCTCATCTTCAGTGGTATTTAGCAAAAGGAGCAAGGCGCAGTTAGCACGGGATATTATCGAGCATTTAGCCAAAGGCCATTTTCACTAAGCCAGTATTTGCCCTCAATAATTACCCCCAGTGACTGAGTTACTAATTACAGTGAATGTAAAAAGATTCTTTTCAGAAGTTCGCGATGACAAAGTGATTGGCCGCAGCATTATTGTCGCCCTCGCTCTGCTGGCCATAGCTGCTGCTCTCTGCTGGCAGCTGGTAATGGTCGACGCGCGATCAAAAGCCGTGTATGTCCATTTCGGCCTTAATATAGAGATCGCCGCCAGTCGCGTCGATACCTACCTCGACAATTATCACCAACAGCTCGAAAAACTTGCCAATCAACCTGATATAGCCCAAGACTTTGCCGCTGCAAATAATGCCGCCCTGGACAACAGAGAGCTAAGCGCAGCCACAATAATTACCGATGCTGAATCTATTCGCTACATTGATCGGGACAGACTGCGCCACAAAGACAACCTTAGTTTTACTGCGGTACAGATGATCCAGCAATCAGTGCGCGGCGACTCGGTCAGCCCCAGAGCAATCAAAATTAACGGCCAGTGGAAAGTACTAATTAGCAAAACCCTAAAGACTACAGAGCTTGGCGCTAAGGCAGATTCCTTTGGCGTTATTCTCGTGCAGCTGCCGATCACAGGGCTGCGTTTTGCCCTCAGCGCGGTGGATGTTTCCAAAGGCAGACTACAGCTACTACAGCAGGTACCTAACAGACCAAATACAGTATTGCTAACCATCGGCGACTCGCCAAGTCCGGGTGCAGCGCAAGTAGTTACTTCAGCTGAAATGCCCGCATTGTTTGACACAGAGAACCCAATTTGGAAAATAAACTTCCTCCCATCTGCCAGCCTCATTCGTACCATTGAAGATGGGTTGCCTCCCTTTTGGCTACTATTTTCCTGTGCTTCCGGCACTGTACTGCTGCTTCTGTATCTATTCGCCAGTTACCGCATCGGTCGCAGATCCCTGATCACCGATATTTTTATAGAAGAACACAACGCCAAAGATGCGCTCTTTGCCGCGGCCGATGATCAAGACCTAGAGTTGCTCGAGGACCCTCAAGAACTGCAGCATGAGGAGCCTCAGCTTGAGATTAAGGAGCCTCAGCCAGATGAAGAGCCTACGCCAGAAACCATCAACCTAGAGCCCGAAGCAGAGCAAGTTTCCGCAGAAACACCACTGAGTAGTGAAGAGCCTCAGCTTGAGACTGAAGAGCGCCAGTTTGAGATTGAAGAGCCTCAACTCGAAACAGAAGAGCCCCAGCTAGAAACTGAAGCGCCTCAGCTCGAAATAGTGCCAGCGGCAGCACCCGAACAGCCAAAGCCATTTGTACTGCCCGATGTTGTCTTCCGCGACTACGATATTCGCGGCATCGCCGACAGCCAGATCACTCCAGAATTTGCCTTGAGACTTGGCAAAGCTATCGGCAGTATTATTCTTCAAAATGGCCATACCGCTATTTATATAGGCCGTGACGGCAGACTCAGCTCGCCACAGCTTGCCGAAGCGCTAGAAGCGGGACTCTTATCGACGGGCTGTAATGTGGTTAACCTGGGCGAGATAACCACCCCCGTGCTCAACTTTGCGGTCCATCATTGCGGCCAGTCGAGCTGCGGCATCATGGTAACCGCCAGCCACAATCCCGCAGTTTATAATGGCTTTAAAATTATTATTCAGCGTCAGGTAATCTCAGGCAAAGCATTGCAGCTATTAAAGCCCATGCTGATGGCCGAGAAATTTACCGAGAACGAAAGCGGGCAGTCGTTGTCACGGGACATCATTTCCCAGTATGTTCGCCACATTGTCGAAAACAGCTCGATCGACCGCTCCTTCCGACTGGTAATTGATGCTGGTAACTCCGTTGCCGGTCCCGTGGCGTTAAAGCTGTTTGATAGCCTCGGCTGTATGGCCTTTCCCATTAACTGCGAGGTCGATGGTTCGTTCCCCAACCATGAACCCAATCCTGCCGATGAGAAAAACCTTAAGCAGTTAATCTCCAAGGTCAAAGAGGTGAAAGCTGATCTTGGTTTAGCCTTTGACGGAGATGGCGATCGTCTGGTGGTTATCTCCGGCAAAGGGGAAATAATCTGGCCCGATCAGTTGATGATGATTTTTGCCCGAGATATTCTAAAGCGCAATCCAGGCGCCGATATCGTCTTTGATGTGAAAAGCAGCAAGCGTTTGGCCGAGATGATCCGCAAGCATTCCGGTCGCCCGGTTATGTGTAAGACCGGTCACTCCCATGTTCGAAAAGCCGTGCACCACAATAAGGCTCCCCTCGGTGGCGAGTTTAGCGGCCATATCTTCTTCAACGATCGCTGGAAAGGATTTGATGACGGCCCCTACGCCGCCACTCGCCTGCTCGAGGTGCTATGCTCACAGCGCGACAGTGCCGAAAAGACTCTCGACCAAATCATTGCCAGCTTTGATCCCAGCAGCTTTACCTCAGAGATATTGATTCCGGTGCCGGATGATGAAAAATTTGAGCTGATACAAACATTACTGTCCGGCTGTCAATTTGGCGGCGCTCAGATCATCAGCTTAGATGGCCTGCGAGCAGAATACCCCTATGGTTGGGGACTCATCAGAGCCTCCAATACCTCAGCCAACTTGACCCTGCGCTTCGAAGCAGACGATGATGCTAGCCTGGAACAGGTCAAGCAGGCCTTCCGTAGGGAATTACTACCCTTTATTAACCAAATAGAAGACTATATTTAACTATGTCACTGAGTCGTAAAGAAGCACAGACTACCGCACAGGTTATCTCCCGTGCGCTTCCCTATATCCAGCGTTTTGCAGGCAAAACAGTGGTCGTTAAATATGGCGGCAACGCCATGGTTGATGATGGCCTCAAAGAAAGCTTTGCCCGAGATATCGTGTTGATGAAAGCCGTGGGTATCAATCCCGTGGTTGTCCATGGCGGCGGCCCGCAGATTGGTGAGCTGCTTGAGCGACTCAATATTAAGTCAGAATTTGTCGATGGTATGCGTGTCACCGACAGCAAAACCATGGACGTGGTTGAGATGGTCTTAGGCGCCACTATCAACAAAGAGATTGTTAACCTGATCAGCAGTGCCGGTGGCAGAGCCTTCGGCGTAACCGGCAAAGATGGCCAGCTAATTCGCGCCAAAAAAATGCGTGTGTCACACAAGACGCCAGAAATGTCAGCACCAGAAATTATTGATATTGGCCACGTGGGTGAAGTTGAATCCATCGACAAGTCAGTCATCGACATGCTGGTCCAAGGTGGCTTTATTCCCGTTATAGCACCCATAGGCGTTGGCAAGAATGGTGAATCCTACAATATTAATGCCGACCTGGTCGCAGGCAAGGTTGCTGAAGTATTAAAAGCAGAAAAACTGATGCTGCTGACCAATGTGTCAGGGCTGCAAGACAAGCAGGGTAACGTGCTCACCGGTCTGAGTATTGACCGCGTAGACGAACTGATTGCCGACGGCACCATTTATGGCGGCATGCTTCCCAAGATTTCCTGCGCCTTAGAGGCCGTTAAATCCGGTGTCCCCTATGCCCATATTATTGATGGCCGTGTGAATCACGCGGTCATGCTAGAAATCTTCACCGACGAAGGTGTCGGCACACTTATTACCAACCAAGAATTAGCAGGAGAATCCTGATGGCAGGCAAAAGAGGTTCTCGAGCACAGGAAATACTTCAGGCTCTAGCGCGTATGTTGGAAGCGTCCCGAGGCGGACGTATCACGACCGCGGCACTGGCGGCAGAAGTCGGCGTTTCAGAAGCGGCGCTGTATCGGCACTTTCCGAGCAAGACGCGCATGTATGAAGGCTTAATTGAATTTATTGAAGAAACAATTTTTGCCCGCGTGCGCAGTATTGTCAGCGACGAGCCCGATGCGGTTAATCAATGTTATCGGATTCTCAGCCTGGTACTGACCTTCTCAGAAAAGAACCCAGGAATTTCCCGCATACTCAACGGAGATGCTCTCACCGGAGAAACCGGTCGACTCCACGAACGTGTGGCGGTGTTTTTTGATCGCTTGGAATCTCAGTTAAAGCAGAGCCTGCGAGAAGCCGAACTCCGAGACGGTTTAAAGCTCAATGTATCCGTATCAGTGGCGGCGAATCTTATGCTGGTTAG
>Ga0115007_10001567_pt1 | contig 14581 bp, 10 predicted proteins | sample ArcOceMetagenome_2_FD_87166 | JGI IMG/M metagenome (GOLD analysis project Ga0115007, IMG submission 87166) | Marine eukaryotic phytoplankton communities from Arctic Ocean - Arctic Ocean ARC135M Metagenome | ecosystem: Environmental > Aquatic > Marine > Oceanic | place: Arctic Ocean | collected... | reverse complement strand
TTTTCAATACAACCAGGGGGGTTCCTTTGAATACGGCTATGTGTGCGCTCTCACATTCTTTATGTGTTATGCCAAGAGCTAGAGAATCAGAGGCGCCAGTGGTGTTATGGAATGACGATTGGCGGATTACGATATGGGATTGCTGAGCGGTAATAACGGCATCAGGAAGTGAGATCTGAATAGGTTTGCTGCCTGTACTCTGCTGGATGGCGATGTCACCTGCAAGCAATGTTATGTCATTTTTATGCGGTGAGTGTGCTATCGAGATACCGCTTTTGATCGCAAGTGTTATGTACGTACCATCCGAAAGTTGTTTGTTAATTGCGATATGACTTTCATTGCTAAGGTCCGCTCGATATGGCAACGTCCATTCGTTGATTAACCCCGTATCATGGGCTTTCCATAGACAACCTAATATAGGTGCTGCGATTAAGCCTTTAAGTAGTGTGCGTCGGTTTAGTGTCGAGGTAGGATGTAAACGGTTTGCGACCTGATTGGCGTGTATCAATTGATTCGAAATGGCTGAGCCCATCTGCCCGTTATGATGTCGTAACGGTGAAATGCTGCCACTAATGGTTTCTACCTGATGCCAAGCCTCGACGTGACTGGTGTCCTGACTTAGCCACCGTTCCCACTGTTGGTGGTCTTCGGCTGTGGCATCATCAGATTGCAGTACACTAAACCAAATAGCGGCTTGGTTGAGCGTCTCGTAACGTATAGGTTGGTTCATGCACTAATAACTGCATTATTAAGTTGTGCTTTAAATACTAAGCATTTGAGCATCGCTTCAGCCATGTACTTTTTAATCATACGTTCCGAGACATTAAGAACAGAGGCAATTTGCGAATAGGTAAGGCCATCTATTTGTGACAGTAAAAAAGCACTGCGCGCATTGATGGAGAGCTGGCGTAGCATAGCATCCACTTCCACCATTAACTCAAGTAACAAGGTTTGTTGTTCAGGAGAGGGAATAACAGCACTAGGGTGTGCGGCTAAAGTCTCTAGCCAGGTTTGTTTAATCTGCTCATGTCGCCAGAAGTCTATACACATCCCATTCGCCATCTTACTTAAGTAGGCCTTGGTAGCTGCGCTGCTTTCAAAAGTAATCGGCTTCTTAAGTAAACGAATAAAGGCGTCTTGTGCTAAGTCTGCTGCGTCATCATAGTTGCCTAGCTTGTAACGAAATACGTTTAGAAGCCAAGGTTGGTGCTGATGATAAACATCCGCTATGCTCCTTGCGCTTAATATAGACATATGATCGGATTCCGTATGTGCAGTATATGATTGTTGAAATGTAATGCCAATGATAATTATTATCATTAAATATTCAAGGTGCATTCTGTATTAATTCGATAAAGTACTTAATTTTTGAGTTGGATAAAGCAAGTTAAGATTTACGCGTTGAGTGGGGCGCTGTATAACTAGCACTAATAGGGAATAGCATAAAAGGATTTTGGATGGCTCCCATGAGGGATTTACCCGTTAAGCTGCGGCCGTTATTTTTAGTAGCCGCTTTGGTCACTACTCTATTCGTTATTTATGGTAGCTTTGTCCCTTTCGTTTTACGCCCACATTCTTTCGCCGAAGCCGTCGCCCTGTTCTCTGATATTCGTTATTTACAATTAGGCGCTGCTTCGCGTGCCGATTTATTGGCGAATGCCATCATTTATATGCCCGTGAGTCTGTTTTGGATGGCGGTTATTGCACCAGAAGGGCGTTTAAAGCTTAGACGTGCACAAGTCATTATTGCGATAGCTGCCTTGGTGGCACTGAGTGTCTTAGTTGAATTCTTACAAGTGTATGTGGCACCGCGTACGGTATCAAAAAATGACATCATTGCTGAGTCGGTTGGGATTTTGGCCGGGGCTATTATTTGGGGAGGCTGGGGGAGTTGGCTGAGCCAAGGGCTTCAACGGTTATTGCTAAAAGGCCGAATTTCTTGTGATAGCTTATTGTTGCTGCTTAGCGTTGCGGTAGTTGGGTACTCATTACTACCGTTTGATTTCTTTATATCAGTGGGTGAAATACGCCAAGCCATTGAGCAGCGTGGTTTGCCGTTGTTTGGTATGTTGGCTGATAGCGGGACGTTGAGGCTGTCGGCGCGAGTCCTGTTAGTGGGGGCGCTTGAGTTTATCATCGCGTTGGGGCTTGGCTTTATTGCATACCGGACCGATTTGATAAAACGCTTTGTTCGTGGGCAAATAGTCTTGTTAGCTTTTTTGATTTTCACGACTATTGAATTAGCACAGTTTTTTGAGTATTCCGGCAATAGCACCCTGACATCAGCTTTGGTTAAAACTCTCGGTGTGTATGTGGGATTACGATTGGGGGCAGTAATAACCTATGATCGCTTCTTGCATTTAGTCGGCGTATATAAAGCGCGTTTCCTTTTATTTTGGCCGTTGTATGTGAGTTTTGCTTTATTTATCAAGGGGTGGTCATTAATACCGGAGTTTGATGTGTCAGCGATAGCACATATCATGTCCGAAGTCTCCTTTATCCCTTTTTATTATCACTATTTCACAACGGAGATGGCGGCCTTTAAAAGTGCGTTGCTGCAAGTTGCTTTAGTTTCGCCTCTCGTGCTGCATTGGTGGAGTGTCGATAAAATGGCAATCGTTGAGCATTGCTTACTTACTCCTCAGCAGTGGAAACGGTTACCCCGACGTATGTGGATTGGCGCTGCATTGGCTTTGTGTGTTGAGGTAGGTGGTCTACTTTGGTCGAGTTTGCGCCCAGACTTCACTAACATTTTAATAATCGTGTTGAGTATTCCCTTTATATACGGTGTATTCGAACTGTTATATCGCAGTATTTATCGCATTTCTTCCAGAGCTTTCAAGCTCACTGAGCAGGCGAGCGTACAAGCTAAGCCGGCTAGCACGGCTGTTAATTCACACCACATGAACTATAAGGCTGTGACGGCAGGCTGGAGGGCATACATTCCCCGTGTTCGATGCAGCAATAGCTGTGCAGCGTTTGCGTTTATGGTGTGGGGGGGAGCGGCTTGGTACTGGCTGCAGTATCCGTTGGCGCGTGTGCTTTTGGGTTTCATTGCACTCTGTTATATCGGTGTACTACAGCGTTATCCATTGGCTGCGCTCGTGGTTATCCCTGCTGGTATTCCCTTGCTGGATTTATATCCGCTGTCCGGTCGCTTTTTTATGACCGAGTTGGACTTCATGATTTTACTAACCCTTGGAAGCCAATATTTAGCAGGCCATATTGATATATCAACGATCAGAAGAAATAGACCGCTATGGCTGATGTTAGCCATTACCTCCGTTGTTTATTTAATCAGTATAACTCACGCGCTATGGGGACATATGTGGTGGGATCTGCGTTCAGTTACCTCATTTTACAGCCCAATGAATGTGTTGCGGTTAAGTAAGGCATGGCTGTGGTTCGTACTTCTATTACCTGTACTGTCTTTCTATTTTAAACAGTACCCCCATAGTTTTTTACGGTTTAGCCAGGGGATCTTACTAGGCTTGATGGGGGTTCTTTTCGCTGTAGTGGTTGAGCGATATCTATTTACCGGGTTATTCGATTTTGAATCGGTTATGCATCGAGTACGAGGTAGCTTTGTAACGATGCACACCGGAGGTGGGCATATCGATGCGTTTTTAGTGACCACTATTCCTTTTTTACTGTACCCCTTTATAACTCAGGCTCGTTTGTGGGTTCGATTAGTAGCGTTAATAACGTTGCTTGTTTCTTTGTATGTGGTTTTTGTCACGTACTCACGAGGCCCCTATATTGTGGCTGGCGGTGTTGGACTTGTGATGCTGGCGAGCTTTGTGTTGGCCGTGTATAAGCAGGTTTCGACTAAATGGGTAGCGGGAATATCGTTGTTAGTCTTATCTGTAGCGATCAGTTGGGCGGCTATCCCGTTTGTTTTCAATTCATTTTTGACCCAGCGTTTATCTATAGTCACGCAAGATAAAGAGACGCGGGTTAATCAGTGGGCTAGGGTCGCTAACTATGTGGATGGGTCAGCTATGACCTATTTGTTTGGTCATGGACCCGGTTTATTGCCTCGTTCGATCATGTTGGATCATCTAAATACAGACCAGCCCAGTGCTATGCATGAATTGGTATCGGACGAGGGTAATGTGTTCTTATCATTGAGTGCCGGACGCTCGTTGTACACCAACCAATATGTATCAGTAGAGCAAGATAAACGCTATGAATATTCATTTCGCTATCGAAGCCCTGAATCGATAGCTCGTTTACGTTTTTCATTATGTGAAAAGTGGATAGATGATTCATTTAGGTGCCAAGTCACAGCTTTTGAGTTGGCTGCTTCGGATGATTGGACGACTGTTAATTATCCAATACTAATCGATGCGTTTCCTCCGGTTGCTTTTCGAGATACAGCGACGAGTCATCGACCAATAACGATAGGTATTTCGGTGGTTGGAGCAACAATGATGGCATTAGATAATATTGATCTCTCCAATATGTCTGGCCGCTCATTACTTCGCAATGGGGACTTTTCATCAGGTAAAGATTACTGGTTTGTTACGAGCGATGATCACTTAGACTGGCATGCAAAAAATGTGATTGTGAATATCTATCACGATCAAGGTGTCTTAGGCGTATTGAGTTTTTTAGGCTTGGTGACATTGGCTTTGTCGTGCTTACTTAAACAGCTCGTTAACCATAACCGAAAGGCTGTCATATTGTTGGGAGCATTGACGGGCTATTTGGGCGTTGGCATGGTCGCCAGTGTATTTGAAGTCCCTCAGTTAGCGCTGCTGCTTTACTTCGTTGTCGGTGTTATCTTTCTTTTACCCTCTTCATCGTCTTCTTTTAGCCGGCCCGAGCACCATAAAACTGCGTAAATATATCCTCGATATCAATTAGATACATTGAGAATCTTTATGCTTGCTCTACAATAACCCGTATTAGACTTTATATGGGTAGTGCAATGTCGCTGGTTAATGCTTTCTTACAGCAAAATGCTATGAATCTTATAGCCTTGGTTTGGTTTCTACTGTGTTTTCGCGGCTATATGCATTATGCCCAAAAAGCGAGTTATACAACGCCTTGCTTATCGAGCGTACTACATCTGTACCGACATGAATGGATGGTGAAATTACATGAGCGTGAAAATCGTATTGCTGATACTGCGGCAGTCGCGAACTTAGAACGCAGCGTTTCTTTTTTTGCATCAACAACGATGCTAATTTTAGCGGGTTTAATGACCGTGCTGGGCTCGACAGAAAAAGCGATAGATGTGGTTGCCGATATTCCTTTTGCGGTGCAAGCAACGCGTCAAGAATGGGAAATCAAGATTGTTATGATGATTGTCCTCTTTGTGTATGCGTTTTTTAAGTTTACGTGGAGCTTACGGCAGTACGGTTTTGTTACGGTTATGATTGGCGGCGTTCCCCGTCCTGCGGATGGTGTATCCGAACAAGTTCGTCAAGCGAACTCAGCACGTATTGCAAAAATGACATCGCTGGCGGCAAATAACTTTAACAGCGGTTTACGTACATACTATTTTAGCCAAGCGGTTTTGGGGTGGTTTATTAATCCCATACTTTTCATGGGGCTCTCTGCTTTGATCGTATTTGTTTTGTATCGACGTGAATTCCGCTCTTCAACACTTAAAACCTTGATGATGTCAGTCGAACCTGACACAAAGTAAGTTGTGACGTAAACGTTTACTTGCAGCCATGGTCCTAAACACCATGGCTTTTTTGTGTATTTCTACGTGATAATCCTTCCAACCCCTTGAAGTTTACTCTGCTGACCCCATCTCCCGTGTAAGTCATTAACATTCCGGAAAGAGATAGGGTACGGATATTATGAGCACTGAAACGCAGAAAGAAACACTAGGCTTCCAAACAGAAGTCAAACAACTACTTAATCTTATGATCCACTCTTTATATTCGAATAAAGAGATCTTTTTGCGCGAGTTAATCTCGAACGCATCTGATGCCTCTGAGAAGCTTCGTTACGAAGCGCTCTCTAATGGTGATCTATATGAGAACGATGGTGATCTTAATATTAATGTTAGCTTTGATGAGGCGGCCAAAACGGTCACTATCGAAGATAACGGCATTGGCATGACGCGCGATGATGTCATCGAACATTTAGGTACGATTGCTAAATCAGGTACCGCTAGCTTTTTAAATCAGTTGAGCGGCGATAAAGCGAAAGATAGCCAATTGATAGGCCAGTTTGGTGTTGGTTTTTATTCGGCTTTTATCGTTGCAGAAAAAGTTGATGTGCTCACACGTCGTGCTGGACAGCCCGCTTCTGAAGGTGTTCTTTGGAGTTCAGAAGGGGAAGGCGAGTTCACTATTGAGAACATAGAAAAACCAAGCCGTGGTACAACTATCGTGTTGCACCTGAAAGAAGGCGAAGAAGAGTTCGCTAACGGTGCGCGCTTGCGTAATCTAGTTCGCAAGTATTCAGATCACATTGCGCTGCCTGTTATTATGAAAAAAGAAGCACCATTAGGCGAAGAAGCGGAAGGTGAAGAAGAAAAAGCAGTTGTAGAGCCTGAAGACGAAACGGTTAACAGTGCTACGGCATTGTGGACGCGTAACAAAGGTGATGTTACCGATGAAGAGTATGCGGAGTTCTATAAGCATATTTCTCATGATTACAACACGCCGCTAACATGGGCTCATAACCGTGTTGAAGGTAACCTTGAATACACAAGCCTATTATATGTGCCTGAACACGCTCCCTATGATCTATGGAACCGTGAAGCACCACGAGGCTTGAAGTTATATGTTCAGCGTGTATTTATTATGGATCAAGCTGATCAGTTTTTACCTTTGTATTTACGATTCATCAAAGGTGTTATTGATACGAATACCTTATCTCTGAACGTATCTCGTGAGATTCTTCAGAAAGATCCTAACGTTGATAAGTTGCGTACGGCGCTTGTGAAGCGTGTGTTAGATATGCTCGCTAAAATGGGTAAGAATGAGCCAGAAAAGTATGCTGAGTTCTGGGCACAGTTTGGTGGTGTTCTGAAAGAAGGTCCCGCGGAAGATTACACAAACCGCGAGAAGATTCTTAAGTTGCTGCGTTTCCCATCGACTCAAAGCGAAGGCAAAGAGCCTACAGTATCGCTTGAAGACTACGTGGGACGTATGCAAGAAGGTCAGAAAAAAATCTACTACGTGACTGCTGAAAACTACAACACGGCTAAAAACAGTCCGCACCTCGAAATTTTCCGTAAGAAAGGTATTGAGGTGCTATTGCTGACTGAGCGCATCGACGAGTGGATGATGAGCCATATCTTCGACTTCGACGGAACCTCTTTCCAAGATGTTACCAAAGGTGAGTTGGAGTTGGATGAAGGTGTTACGGAAGACGACAAAAAAGCGCAAGAAGAAGCCGCTAAACAGAGTGAAGGTTTGATTGAGCGTCTTAAAGTCCGTTTGACTGAAAAAGTATCTGATGTTCGTGTGACTACGCGTTTAACAGAGTCGCCAGCGTGTCTAGTACTTAACGCTTACGACATGGGCGCACAGATGCGTCAAATCATGCAGGCGGCAGGTCAGGAGCTTCCTGATACTAAGCCTGTATTTGAAATCAACGTTGAGCATCCTCTGATTCAAAAGTTGGATCAAGAAGTTGATGAAGATCGTTTTGGTGAGTTAGCGCTTGTTATCTTTGATCAAGCAGATTTAGCAGCTGGTGGCCAATTAGATGATCCCGCCTCTTATGTTGCTCGTTTGAATAAACTGTTGCTTGAGCTTAGCCAGTAAGCGTCAATTTGCGCTACAAAATAAGCGGGCCTAGGCCCGCTTTTTTATGACGATTCTTTAAGTTTTTTTAAAGTAATCCGCAATCGAATATAGCATGCTTGATTCAGCTTTCGGTCTAGCAGCTGCCACCTTTGAATATCGGCGGTGGTATGAAATTCAGGCAGCGCCCACGACTCGTAAGCTTCAACCTTCTTTAAAATATAGTTTGGGGACATGCCGCACCTCCTGTGCAAACTTAATCCTAACTACGTTGATCGTAATGAATCGATAATAATATTAGTACACAAATGTCATCGCTGGTTCATAAAAAAAGGTTTTATTCATTTATTATTTAAATGTGTTAATAACTGATCATAAATAGTGACAGTTTTGTTTTGTTTGGCAAAGAAAGGGTATTTAGATGTATCTAAAAAAGTACACTTTACTCATCGCACTCGTTTGTTGAAATGTCGATGAGCAAGTGAATGTTAGACGTTGTCTAGCCTAAGATTTAAGTACTGAACTAATGGCTTTAGCGACATAGTCAATATTATGAGAGCTTAAACCTGCGATACTAATACGGCTGGAGTCAACCATGTAGATTGAATATTCGTCGCGAAGCTGTAGAACTTTCTCGGGTGTCACTCCAAGAAATGAAAACATACCTTTTTGCTGTGGGATGAAACTAAAGTCAGTAGTGCATCCTGTCGCTTTGATTTGCTGGCTGAGTCGTGCTCGCATATCGCCAATACGTAAACAAACTTCACCTAGCTCTTGTTTCCACAGGTGGGTTAAAGCCGCATCATCTAATATTGTTTCTACAATCGCGGCACCATGAGCGGGTGGCATGGAGTAGTTACTACGGATTACATTCATCAGGTTGCTTGCGGTGATTTTAGATATGTCAGCATTAGGTGAAATAATCATAACGACACCCGTACGTTCACGGTATAGACCAAAGTTTTTCGAACATGAAGCGGCGATGATCATTTCAGGCACTTGGCTAGCCAATAAACGCATACCGTACGCGTCTTCTTCTAAACCATCCCCTAAGCCTTGGTACGCTATATCGACAAATGGAATTAGGTTTTTACGAAGTAAAAGCTCGGCTACGGCTTGCCACTGGTGGTGGTTAAGGTCAGCTCCGCACGGGTTATGGCAGCATCCGTGTAGGAGCACGATATCCCCTTCCGCTGCTTGCTCTAGTGTTTCCAGCATACTGTCAAAACGAATAGTTTTTGTTGTGTTATCGTAATAAGGATAAGTAGCTGTTTTTAAACCTGCGGCTTTAAAGGTGGGCACATGGTTGGCCCACGTGGGGTCACTGACCCATAAGGTAGTGGACGGTGAGCTACGATTAATTAATTCAGCGGCAACGCGCAATGCACCGCAGCCGCCTGGTGTTTGGGCAGAGACTAAGCGGCTATCTTTAATAACGGGGTGGTCGTAGCGTAATAAGAGACCAGCGATATGGTGATTAAATAGCTCAGAACCCGCAGGACCTATGTACACTTTGCTTGTTTGGGCTGACAGCATCTTTTGTTCAGCTTCACGTACAGCAGCCATAACAGGTGTGTGGCCATTCTCATCTTTGTAAACGCCGACCCCTAAATCTACTTTAAGGGGGTTTGGATCGCTTTTGCATTGAACCATAAGCTTTAAAATAGGGTCTGCCGGCAGAGCGTGCAAGGCTTCAAACATAGTGGTCTCCTTTAGCTCCCCTAAAAAGGTAATGCGTTGTCATGGGGATTTGATTTTTATAGCCTAATTGATGGCGGGCATTTTCGCTAGACGATGAAGGGATTACAAGGGTAAGTACTCTAATTTATCGCTATATGGTCGATATAATTCGTTATAATAGATTTTCATGTAAATGATTGAATAGATGGGGTCTTCAGATACAGATGAAGAGAGTAGGGTGTGGGTATATTGCTGTCGGGACTAAATCAGTGGTAACTTGTTTGATGGTCAGTGTAATTGCCGCCGTTAGCCTGCTAGCCAATGCCAGTGATATACGTAAAATAGTGCGGGATGATGGTGTGATTGAATACACTAATGTGTCGACTAATCACCGCAAAAACTCTATTAAAACTACTGCTTCTAAAGTTGAGTCCATCTATAAGTATCGTCAAAATAATGGTGTGCTGACCATTACAAATGTAAAGCCATCCAAGGGGACGAAGTTCGAAACTATCCGCTACGAGTGTTATGCCTGTAATCCAACCTCGACTGTCGATTGGTTTAATACACCCATTAATACACGTGCCTATACGCCTTACATTAGTGCAGCGGCTCAGGCTTACGATGTCGATCCCGCGTTGATTCGCGCTATTATTCATGCGGAGTCGTCCTTCAAAGTAAAGGCGAAATCTCATCAAGGAGCGCAAGGGCTGATGCAGTTAATGCCGGCGACTGCTCGGTATTTAGGGGTAGGAAACCCATTTGATGCGTCGCAAAATATTATGGGTGGTGCTAAATATTTGGCTGAGTTACTAGCCTTATATGCAGGTGATATTAAACGTGCAGCTGCCGCTTACAATGCCGGGCCTGGAGCCGTCAAAAAGTATAATGGAGTGCCTCCTTATGCCGAAACAGAGGCTTATGTGAAGCGAGTGGGGATATTGCATAACCGCTACCAGCAAGCGTTACGTTAATATGTTTGATAGAACGGTTAGAAGTTTAACTAGTCGAAACGAAAACCGAGTTGCTCTTCTGAGCTGATTGTTTTTTTATAGCCTTGCGCACGCATCTCTTTGTTGAGGGATAGTACAAGGCTTCGCGCTAATGTGTAGTCGTTCATAATTGTATGCGTACAAGCCTCTTTATGTGTGGATTGCACTGCGCCTCTTGTTTGTGAGACTACCCAGTCACCCACTAAGTCCTGATAAAGGCGAATAACGAGATATTCCTGATTTTTAAGCCAATAAATTAACACAAGGGATTACCGTTCAACGTTGCACCAAGGCACATTATAATGGCGCGCCATTGAGCCTTAAAGCTACGCATTTGTAAAGACTGGAGAGATAGTAATTGAATAGCCGATTAAAAATAGTGGCTGATGAGAACATGCCAGCATTGGACACTATGTTCAGCGGATTTTCTCTAAAGAGAGTCGCTGGCCGCACTCTGTGTGCCCAAGATATTCAAGACGCCGATGTCTTATTGGTCCGTTCAGTTACCGAGGTGAATGAGGCGCTGTTATCATCGGCAAAGCATCTCAAAATGATTGGAACCGCCACCATTGGCATGGATCATTTGGATCAGCGTTATCTTCACGATATAGGCATTCCATTTTTTAATGCACCGGGCTGTAATGCCGAGGCCGTTGTTGATTATGTACTTTCTGTAATCCATAGCCTTTTACCTAAAGCAAGGCCTCTAGAGGGGGTGACGGTCGGGATTATAGGCGCAGGTAATGTCGGTGGTCGTTTGTATCAGCGTTTGCTATCTGCTGATATCAATACGTTGATTTATGATCCGCTAAGGGAGGCGGTTGAGGGGCCGGATGCTTTTGCTGATTTAGATACTGTTTTGTCGCAAAGCGATGTGATTTGTTTGCATACACCCCTAACAACAGCGGGAGATTTTCCTACGTATCATATGATTGGTGAGCCTGAACTGTTGAGGATTAAGTCGGGAGCTTTAGTTATTAATGCGGGCCGAGGTCCAGTCATTGATAATCAGGCGTTATCTGAGGTGCTAGATGTTCGAAAAGATTTAACAGTGGCGTTAGATGTATGGGAGCATGAACCCGTTGTCGATATAGAGTTAGCGGCTAAGGTTGCTTTAGGGTCACCACATATTGCTGGCTATAGTCTAGATGGCAAGCTTCGAGGTACCTACATGCTGCGGGAGCGTTTAACTGAGGTATTAGAAATAGATGCGCCTAAGCCGCTCATCGAATTTTTACCAGCCGCTCCCATTTCGTCTATAACGGTCTCGGATTCTGCTCAATTGTTGGACATTATGGCGGTGGTATATCAAGCTTTTAATGATGATCGACGTTTTCGAGATAGCCTACGACAACCAAATCAAGCGGTCTGCTTTGATCAGTTACGAAAACAGTATCCAATACGTCGCGAGTTTTCAACGCTGACAGTTAATGGAATAGTTGATCCGAAGCTACGCCAACTTGTCTCCGCTTTTGGTTTTAATCTTTCACCTATCATCACGAATGTACAGTAGTTTGTAGATGTCGAGAACGCAATGATACGCCAGTTACCCAGTACCCAAACAGCTTTGTCGCTTGTTGAGCTAGCTCCGAAATCCGGTGAGCGGATGACGTTGAATTTTCAGAACCCACGTAAGCAATACAACGTGTATTTGATGGGTATTAAAGAGGGTGGCAGTGTTGTCTGTACCATGCCCAAAAGTGCTACCGCTCTTATGGAGGGGCAGCGTTTAACGGTAAAAATGATGGCGGGTAACCGCATGTGTGCTTTTAGCAGCCGGCTAATTAAGTCGTACTTGCAGCCCTATCCTCATTGGCATTTAGAATACCCCAGTGTCGTTAACCATCATACGGTTCGTATTCATCCCCGTATTCCTGTGAACATGGCTATCTCAGTTGATCATCAAGATGAACAGCAGGGTATTAACCTCGGTTTGCCCCGTATCGTGCATACAAGAGATATCTCCCTCGAAGGGATGGGATTAGAATCTCCCGTCCCCTTAGGGCAGGTCGGTGACGAGTTATTTATGACTATGCGGTTCGACTTGAACGGACTGGATCAGGTGCTTTTATTATCAGTTCAGTTACAAAATGTGGAAGAAATAGAGTTGGGTGTATATCTACATGGCGTTAAGTTTGATCACATGGAAGAAGATTCGGCGTTATTAGTTACGGCATTTGTATATCAATCTTATCTATTAGAGTTAGGTTACTTACATGCGTCCCCTTGAGCCAGGTAAATTTACGTTGGGTTTAATTGTTAATCCGGTAGCTGGACTCGGCGGCAGTGTAGCGTTGAAGGGCAGTGACGGAGCGGCTACGTCTAAAATCGCCATGGACTTAGGTGCAGAGCCTAAGGCGCAGCATCGCGCTGAAATTGTTTTGTCTGTATTAAAAAATTTACCCATAGATATAGTTACTTACCCCGCTGAAATGGGCGAGTGGGTAGCGCAAAGTGCAGGTTTTTCACCCCGTGTGGTTGGTTCATTCCAGGTCGGTGATTCAACACCAAACGATACGGAGCAAGCTGTAAAATATTTATGTGAAGCAGGGGTAGATCTAATTTTGTTTGCAGGCGGGGATGGAACAGCACGGGATATCTGCCGAGCTGTACCGGACGGCGTGGCGGTATTGGGCATACCCGCGGGTGTGAAAATTCATTCAGGTGTGTATGCCGTTACTCCGAAAGCTGCTGGCGAAATTGTCGCTATGCTGGTACGTGGGGAATTAGTAACGTTAGTCGAGCAAGAAGTACGTGATATAGATGAAGATGAGTTTCGTATGGGGCGTGTTCGTGCGCGTTATTATGGTGAATTATCTGTCCCTCAGGAGCATCGTTATCTGCAGCATGTAAAAAGTGGGGCGAAAGAATCGGAAGCCTTAGTGTTAGATGATATCGCGGCTGACATCGTTGAAAAAATGGAACCAGGGATACGCTATATCATGGGCTCCGGTACGACCGTTAAGTCCGTTATGGATGAGCTGGGCCTAGATAATACTTTGCTCGGTGTTGATGTTGTTGAGGATGGTGCGTTGATCGCGCAAGACTGCACCGCACAGCAGTTACTTGAGCTGGCTGCTCATCACGAATGCAAAATTGTTATTACGATTATTGGTGGCCAAGGTCATATTTTAGGACGAGGTAATCAGCAACTATCACCTGAACTCATTAAAGCGGTAGGTCGATCGAATATTATTGTTATGGCAACTAAGACTAAATTAGCCGCATTGAATGGGCGTCCGCTTATTGTAGATACTGGTGATACTCAACTTGATAAAGCGCTCGGGGGGGTAATACCTGTCGTAACCGGGTATCATGATTCGGTACTTTATCGTGTTGCGGATATCTAAGAGGCTTTCACCTTTTTTTATGAAGCAACGGTAACGCAGTTTCGGCCGTTCCCCTTTGCTTGATACAATGCCTTATCTGCACGCTCTATCATTTCTTGAGCTGTCTCGTTTGGGGCTTTCATGCAGACACCAAACGACGCGGTGATAGAACTAATAACCTTACCCGTCTTTTTCTGTTTAATACGGATCGATTGGATTTTCGCGCGTAGCTTTTCGGCTATCGAAAGCGCTTGGTTGCTATCTTTGCCAATCATTAAAATAGCGAACTCTTCACCGCCAAACCTTACGGGTAGCATAGGCTCTGGGCATTCTTCTTTTAACAGCTTGCCGAAGTACTGTAGGACTTTATCGCCCATCAAATGTCCGTAATCATCATTGAATCGTTTGAAGTGATCAACATCAATCATGACTAGGGTAGCCTCTCTGTTACCTCTTGCACCGACAATTTGTGAGAGTTCGGTATCAAATGCACGGCGATTGAACAGACCGGTTAATGGGTCAATGCTGGCGTCTTGGCGTGATTTCTGTAGCTGATCTTTTAGTGCATTAATTTCAGCTTGCGAGGCTTCTAGTTCTTTCTGGAAGCGAATTGCTCCTTGGTTTATTGATGCGGTATGTTGAGAGAGTGTATTGATAATATTGTTGAGTGAGTTGGCATTTTCAGGCTTGTTAATAGCTTCCAGCGTTTCTTCTAAAATATGACTGAAATTAGATGTTTCTTGAGCAGCTGTATTTGCTTTTCTTCCCAGTTTGGTTGCAACAGAGATGAATTCGGCTTGTGCTTTCTCTGTGTGCTCGATCTCTTCATTAATCACATGCTGGCGAAATAGCTGCTCGCTCA
>Ga0115007_10001564_pt1 | contig 14609 bp, 10 predicted proteins | sample ArcOceMetagenome_2_FD_87166 | JGI IMG/M metagenome (GOLD analysis project Ga0115007, IMG submission 87166) | Marine eukaryotic phytoplankton communities from Arctic Ocean - Arctic Ocean ARC135M Metagenome | ecosystem: Environmental > Aquatic > Marine > Oceanic | place: Arctic Ocean | collected... | reverse complement strand
TATGAGGAGTGAAATGAAAGTTATAAAATATAGAGCTAGAGTAGTACAGAGGGTGTACACATTTTGTGCGGTAGATGCCCAGATGCAGAATACAAAAGATACAAGACCCATATGCGCGCGTGTGACAACGGTATACAAAATAAGATTAATAAATTATTTTTTGTTCTTGACCCCCCGGTATGCACATACACGCACGTGAATTTTAGAATATTATGTGTACAGGTATGTCCAGTGTTATGTATGTAGGTACCACCTGTACCACCCGGCGGGTACACATGTAATTGTTATCTTCAACTTCAACCACGCAGACTAACAAAATTAAAACCACATAATCACCTTTCAAATATGTAACAACCGCTTGAGTTTGCATCGTCTGATTTGCGCTACTGTACCTGCTTTGTCCCTGTACTCACAACACTCTCATTGCTAATATTCATTGACGACAACGATATTGCAATACAATTCTTTTATGGTATGCAATATAAATTTGCTTCGTGACACGTCCAATGGTGGTGAATACCATTCCAACAACAATGGTGCTCCTCCTCCGGCTGGTATTTCATCCATTTCTAAACATGCCCAACACCTGGTCACGTCTTCCCCCCTTTTTTTATCCCGATGCATGAATTCAAAAAAGACCACGTGTTTTTTTGCAATGCATTCGTCGATCTCTGTCTTGAAACGGATGTCTTGCATGAATGAAATATGTTTCACAATTTCCTTGTCACGAGCTCCGCCTCGGGTATCTTGTAATGGTTCTACTTCTGTGGTCCCGGTCTGGTTGTACAAATGCAACCGAACAAAGGGTCTTTCGTAATAGATGGTTTCGTGTGGATACAGTGCAACTTTTTTTTCACCCACCCTTTCAATCTTAATGGTCAAACCATTCAATACTTTTAGTGCGGCCTCTTCTTGTTTGGCAAGTGCCGTCGTTGCCACAACACCGTCACACAATTCATCGTACAACTCTTGCAACCTTTCTTCGTGGTCTACGAACAACAAAGGTGGTAACAACACCTGTTCCTGTTGGTTCTTCATCTTTTCATTGGAAAACCCGTTCAATTGTGTAATATTAGAACGTACTCGTTTGAGATCTTTCACTTCAACGGTGGTGGAACCTCCATGCATGTCATCTCGCAGGCCCTCGCTTCTTAATTCGACCAAAAGGATTACTTTGACACACCTTTCCAGTTCCTGTTTGTATTTGATCTGCAGGCATTCTATCCTGTATTCTTGGAGGAAATTGGAGTAATGAAGGTCGGCTTCTTCGACATCTTCCCATACTTCTGCCTGGATTGCTTTGGTGAAGTGGCTGTGTGAGGAAAGCACAAGGGCTTGCGAGGACAACGCAAAAACGTTTGCAGTGGAGGTAGTGACGAATTCCATCGGGTTTTGTCTAGATGTTAGTACCCGAGAAAAGGAAAATTAGTGTTGAATTGTGCAGGGCCACACTAATTTACACAAGGGAGATCTCCAACCATGATTGAGGAAGGAAAGGGCGAAGGGGGCAAATAAAGCAAAGTTTTGAGATGAAACTCTAACTGGTGGTAAGGGGTGATTGAGTGAAAGAGTGATGATGGATATCGGTACATCCAATTTATAGGGTATCTTGTATCGATTTTTACACGTGCATTTTTTCATTTTATACGCCCCTTGCTTTCACAGGAAGGCTCTTTTATATATCTATAATTCTCCAGGCAGCAGTCATCAAATTTTTTTTGAACGTCCTTCCAAATTCCAAATCCCAAAGGTACGGGTAATTACAAAACTACTTCATTTACCATCCTCCCGATATGGAAAACGAATTCGATTGTGCAACCACCATTCTGCGGCCTCTTCTTCCGTAAATTTGGTGCGATCAAAAAACACAGCAATGGCTTCCTGTGTGCCATGGTCGTCATCTTTTCTGGCCATCAAAAGGGAGACACCGTCACGACCAGAATGTTTGTCACGTTTGCGAAAAAAGGTATCAATGTTAAAGGGCATGGAATCTTGTATGACATGTTTGCCTTTGAGATTGTTGGTGCCAAATTTATCAAAAAAACCTTCCGAGGAAAAGACATCTTTGGGAAGCGAAGCGACTTCGTTTGTGGTGGTGGTGGGTTCGGTGGTGGTGGTTGATGCGGTGGTGGTGGCTGCTGCTGTCTCTGTCTCTGTGGTTGCATTTGACATTTCGACATTCGAGGTTTCCCCTTGTTGCAGCAATGCTTGGGCACGGGCCGTGAACGGGGACGCCACGGGTGGTTGAAGACCAATCGAAGCATCGACATGATTGGGGGTTGGGGTGGGTGGTGGTTCCTCTTGGCCGATCAAATCGGCCGCCGTTGTTGCTTCTGTTGTCTCTGACATGGCTTTCTTGTTTGCAATGTCCGTGGCTGTTTTTTTCTTCAACATGGCTTGGCACATGTCGAGCAGGGAGGACCCACCCCCACTTTTTTTTTCTTCCTTTTTGCCTTTTTTCTTTTTTTTTCGAGTCAGTTTGCCGTCTGCTTTTAATTTTAATAATTTTTTCCACCCAGTTGATTTTTTATTGCTACCACTGTTGCCACTGCCACCATTGTTTCCACTGCCGCTGCCCTCTTTCGTTGCTTTAGACACTTTTGACACTGCTTTGGGCACACCCACTTCCGATTTTCTTCGGCTTCCTGTTTCAACCACATCATGCAATCGACTTCGAATGTGTTCCCATTGACTGCCACGTTTTTGTTTTGCTGCTTTTCTTTCCTCGGCTGATTTTTTAAATTCATCGTCTTCGTCTTTTTTTTTTTTAGCCAATGCCAAATCTCTTTTTTGGGTTCGCAACTTTGAAAAATGTTGTTGACGTTCCAACATGGTCATGGAATTGATGTCTATCGATGTTCGCACGGCATCGGCGGAAGAGGGACGGGCGTCTGCCGTGGACAAGGCTTTGACGGCGGCAATTCCAGACCCCGCCACGTTTGCTTGCATCTCTGCTGCTGCTACCATTGCGGAGCCATTGGCTATTTGTTTTTTCAATTGTTTCACTTGATGTGACAATGTTTCAATTCGTTTCATTTGTGCCGTTTGCAATTCTTCGCTGGATTTGAGGGCATCGTGCGCTACGGAACACGCGTTCAACGCGGCCTGCTCCTTTTCAACCGCGGCGGTGGTCGTGTTGTCCTGTTCTTTCAATGTTTCTAGAAACGTTTGCCTTTCGTTGGCCAAACGCAGAATTTCAGTGTGAAGGACTTCCAGCGGCATCTCTTGCAAAGAGCTTAAAGCGGGAGTGCTGGCCTTTCCAGCCACCACGGAGGAAGTGGTACCCAAAAGAGCACGCATGTCGATGTTGTCGTATTTCTTGGCAGGTATTTCGGCAATGGACAACAATTCATCGTCCAATCCCGGGACACCGGTGGAGATTAATTCAACAACGCAGTGGCGCCAACAAGTGGCTTGGCGATCCGGTTGTTCGTCACCACGTTGAAGTTGTTGTTTGATGAAGTCGACGGAGTCACTAGTGATGCCGAGGCGGAGAGGGTTGCACCGGAGCCAATGGTGGAAGTGATCTCGTTTATCGGTCCACCAGGTGTCAGTGCTGGTGTCCGTGGTGTCGGTGGCAGCATCGTCTTTTTTGACCGTTGTGGTGGTGGTGGTGGTGGTGGCAGGGTTGGGGTGGTTCTCCGCGTCGCTGGCGGTCGCGTTGGAGCGAAGATTGCTGCTGCGGCGAAATCTTTTCTTGGCAATTCCACCACGCCCGAATTTAATCGGTGACAAGGGGGACGAGGGCGTCATCTTTCACAAACTAACGTCCGTTTGTCAAAATCAGCGAGAGGACCGAAATCCGTTACAGGCGAGGACCCGTTTTTTTTTGCTCTCGCAGTGAGCATGGTATTGATTGATTTTCGATCGATCGCTAAAAATGAAGAATTCTTGGCATCAGTACCAATACAACGCACTGCATTTGCGTGGTTGAAAATGCAATTTGTACTTCCAAAAAGTACTCTAACTCTGTACACACATACATGATATGTATCGTACACTGGAGGCCCCGAGAAACATGGAAATTGAATCGAAAATTGTATACATTTTACCGGCACACACCATACCAACCACCTCTTACAATTAAGTATATGCATTGCAACGAAGGATTGGCATGGTCTGCTTGTTCTTTGATCCACCCCCATCGTCCCACGCAACACTGTTACTTTTTCATGCTGGTACTTATGCTGGTACTTCTAGGGCTTAAAATTCGGGGTGATCGCGGGGTTAGGCCTCCTTGATAAAATCCACTCGATCGTCTCTTTCGTGCGTTTCGCGCCTCTCTTTTTCTTTCCTTCTCCCTTATTCGAGACTTTCGAGCTTCCTTTTTGGCAATGATTTGAGTAGTGTGGGCAATGCACCAATCCGAGACACTATGTTTTTCAAAAGTCACGGACGATTTCTCTCGATGCTCTTGAATCCTTTCGTTAACAACCTTCATTTTTTCGGGGCCATTGTTGGAAGGGTTTTGCAACAGGAGCCGTTCCGCAATATAGTAGTAAGGATCAATGTCTCGGTCGGTCCATTTTGTTTGATTGTGCCTTTTCTTGGCGTTTTTCACCTTTTGTTTGATTTCATCCAACAATGCCGTGGACAGATCCTCCATGATGGGTTCCAAAACCTCCATGATTTTTTGCTGGATCAATTGTGCTTGTTCTTCCGTGGCGGATGTCCCGTAACACCCTTTGGCACGAGGCACATGAAGGGTGTCCATGTTGTGGGGGGGGGGAGGGCGGTGGGTTTGGAGGTGAGGGAGAGGGGGAAGGGTGGATGGGAGGGGATGGGAGGGAAACGATTATAATTTGGTAACCGCTTTCAGCTGTGTCAGTAAAAAAAAAATCACTCAAAACCACCCCCGCCGCTTGCTACCAATAGATTGAAAAGGAAGGAAGGGCAAAAAAGTAATCAGATGCCTTCTGCAACGATGTTTCTTTCTTCTTTTGCTTTATCCTTATTCTATTCTGGAAACATTTAATCACTTGCGGATCAAGTCATGGAACTTCGATTTCTAATTTATCTCAACCTGGTCGAAGGGCATCAGAGTAGAAATCTAGAAATTGAAACCCCTCTCACAAAATACCACTTCTCAAAACGAACCAGTAAATACGGCACGTGTTTTACCAGCGCCTTTGATTCACACACTGTTTATTTCTACTCTTTGGCCGCCTGGATTGCATTTGCCCAACCAAACCACACTTTCTTTTTCCTTTATTCTCATTTCACACCACACAGCAACCCGAATCCGGAAACGACCGATCCATCAAAAGAAGAACACCCTTCTCTCCATCAAAAAAAACTCAACCATGGCCTCCGCCTCGACCAAGATTGTTCCCCAACCCCCACCTTCGACACCTCCTCTGTCCACTAAAAAGCAACTCGCTCCTCCCCCCATCGACACCAATGCCTGGGCGGTGATGCAAAACGATCCTCCCGATTCACCGAGTGCTTCTTCGAACGGCGCATCCAAAAGGGGATCAACAACATCCAAGTCCAAACCAAAAATGGTCCCCAAAGAAGTGTCCACTTCCGACAAACAGGGCATCGAAGCAGCAGCAAATGTAAAACCAACGGCATGGCAACACTTTCGTCACCACCAATACAAATTGCTCAAGAATCTCGTGGCCCCCTCCCCCAGTTCTTTGATGGACGAGTCCAAAAAAAAAAGAAAGAAATCCAAAAAATTACCAAGGCATGGCACAGCGGCCTCCAAAATATCCCACGACAACATTCATTTAACGATGGCCAACGAACAAGCCTGCATCGGTGTTTCCATTTCACCAGAAGGAAAATACATTGGTGTTGCCCTGTTGGGATCGACCACGGTCAAACCCTTGTCTCATTTTTCTAAAAAGATCGACAAGGTCCAAACCACCAAAAAAAGGAAAGTGACCACCGTCGACATTCATTCGAATTTCATGGCCACGGGGCACGCCGATGGGTGTTTGATGATCCACAATATGTTTGGTGAATTCATCACCGAATGTTCCAACAACCCGGGCAAAATTTTATCATGTTCAATCAGTACAGATGGCACGATGGTGTGCTACGGTGGTAGTGGTTACGATGAGAATCCCAAACGTGGATGGTTTCGTATTTTGGATGCAGCGAATGGTGAATTGTTGTATGCCATGAAAAGTGGTGTGTCCAGGAACGATGAATGGACTTTGGACGAAAGCATTGAGGAAGACGAACAGAAAAGATCCAGCTCTAAATCAAGTGTTGATCTGCACGGAAAGAAGGGAACTTCGAGCAACAGTACTTCGAACAAAAGAGCGAGAGCCAAACCTAAACGAACACCGACGTTTTTGGGATCGTTGGGTGGGAGTGGTAAAAAAAAAACAATTCAAAACAAATGGTTGAAAGCAAAAAGAAATGTTTTGGGTGTTATGATGGCGGTCAATCGACAACCCGCACCCAATTATGACAGTAGTTTACGTTGTTGTAAATTAAGTGCCCCGATTCGACATGGCAACCATCGTATCGCACCTTGCTTGTTGGCAACTGGTGGTAAGTGCAGGAATAGAAGAAGACGACGACGGCGAACGACGATTTTTTGTTTGCGATTGTTCTTTGTGGCAACATTTGTGGTTGTTTGACCAACTGTTGCGATTGTTCTTTGTGGCAACATTTGTGGTTGCTTGACCAACTGTTCTCCCAACTGTTCTCCCAACTATTCTCCCAACTATTCTCCCAACTGTTCTCCCAACTGATCTCCAAACTCTTCTAACTGTTCTCCTTGTTGTTTTGTTTTTTCTGTTTCCAGGACGTGGCAAACACGTGGTCATTTGGGAAGTACCTCATTTCATCCAAAAGAAAAAAAAGAAAAAAAAAACTGGGCCAACCCGTGCATTGCAAATATTGTACAAATTTCCAATTCAATCGTGGTGCACATGCATGTGTTTCAGTGAAGATGCTAGTTTTTTTGGTTATGGTACAACCGATGGTCGTTTGCGATTGCATGAAACATCAAATGGATCACAATTTCAACATTTTCAACCCACTGATTTAACCGCACCAAAAGTACAAGGTAAAAAACGTTGTTGTTCCCCCCGATGTTTTATGAAGAAGGAGGAGAAACTTACCCCGTTCTTTTCTTCTGAATAAAAAATCAGCCGACGGAAGCAAAGAAGTTGGTCTGGTGACGAAACAAAGAGCAAACGACGACAAAGCCAGTTTAGGTGGTGGTTTTTCCAATCAAGCCCGGGTAGCACAAATTACATTGTTGGTGGACGATGATTTGCCACAAGGAGCACCTACGTACAACGATGACATTGTGGTCTATGTGTTGGAACAAAAAGTAGAGGGAAAAAGATGGGCCTCTCATGTCTTGGTGAGAGATGTCATCAGTGCGGCCATTTTGCACACGTATTGTGTGTCGGGTGCCCAATCCAGTGTGGCTTTATGGGCATCCCCAACGTGCGTCGTAGTTGTTGCTCGCCCCACACGAGTGCGGGGCCGCGAATTAATCATGCATGTGCATGATTTAGACGCTGGTATGAGGTGGCAAAGCATACGACACGGTGATGGTGCTGCCAGTAAAACTGCCATCACTGCCTGTTGTTTGTCGGAAGATGGTGAATATGTAGCGATAGCAGACGCGACGGAAAAAGTCACCGTTTACAATTCGGAAGATGGTGCTGCACTCATTGCGTACTCCCAAGGTGCCAAAGTACAAGTGGTGGTGTTTAGTCCAAGCACGAAATATTTGGCATGCGGTGGTTATGATAAAAAAAACGGTCGAAAAATCACGGGTTTGTTGATCATGAGAAAAATTGATCCCCAGAGAATAGGGAGCAGTCCAATTCAAAAAAATAGAAAAAGCACAAGCCCGAAAACATCGGACTCACGGGATTGGGACAATTTAGAAACCAGCAGTTTGTGTTGGGAACGGCAACATCCAGGTCCTGTCGCCGATGTGACTTTTTGTGAAGGAGGTAAATGGCTTGCTGTGGCGGATGGTGGGGATGGGGACCATGTGTATTTGGATCCAAGCAGCAAGAAGCCACACGATCCTAACAAAAGTTTCACCAGCAACCACAAGAGAACGCCAGCAGAACGGTCCAGTTCAGTTAAAATATACAAAACATCAAACGGTGATTTGTTGCAAGAATTGGATTTCGCGGGTCGAGCACATCAAGTAGATGCACAGCGGTACTCCATCAGTGGGGAATGTTTATTGGCGTGTGTCGGTGAAGGGGGGTTGGTTAATTTATGGGCCACGACGCCAGATGGCATAGAAACGTTTGAAAACGTGACATCAAGAATTGACCACCATGACAACGACCACCAACACCATTGCACGGTCGTTTCCTTTTCACCCGATGGGCATTATTTTGCCACCGGCGACGAAGAAGGAGAAGTGATTTTACGTGAATTTGTCCAACACACCCGAAAAGACCCCAAAGATCCCACTAAAATGGTGACTTCTTTAGAAATACGTTCCATCAATAAAAGTTGGGAATCACCTGGACCAATTTCAGGTGTCTTTTTCATCGACGACGGCCATGGTCTATCACCTACAATCATGGTGTTTTGTTATTGGGACAGAGAAAACGAATATTTTCGAACACGATTCATACAACTGATTGCACCCATGTACCCCGACCACGAATGGTGGGGTGCAAGTGTCGCGGCCAGTGGTGGACGCACCAGTGTGAACATGAAAAGTCGATGCGGTGTGATCGTTGTGGAATCCTTGGTCGATGGGCACATCACATTGATGAATTTGACGGATACCGTACCATTGCCTTCGGAAATGCCAACGACCGGCAAAAATTGTGGTGCATGGATCAGGTGAGTGAGGGGGGAGTCCCGGTGTGGTTCTGTTTTGTGGCTTGTTTTGTGGCTTGTTTTGTGGCTTGTTTTGTGGCTTGTTGTCCGTTGTTGTCCGTTGTTGTACTTTCTTCTGACCGTTTTTGTTGTTGTTTTCTTTTTGGTGAAAACACATCCAATCCACTGTTTTTTAGTTGTTGTCCTTATTTAGTACATCGACAAGATCGATCAAGAAAGGGCGAAACCATTTTACACATGTTGTAAGTTTTATTCTTTCTGCAGGTTGCATGGTTTGATCTTGTGCATTGCCAACATCTGTGTTCGTGGTGTTCATCCCATCGTCACACCCCATTGACTCTTTTTGTCACAATCATTCTTTTGCAGGTGTGGCCAAAAAGATACTGTACCATTGAAAAGTTATTTGGACGCCGTGGGTAAAGTGGCACCCATCGTTGATGACAACGAAAGAACGCCATTGGATGTAGCCATGTACAACAACGATTACGCCAAAGTACGTTTGTTGCTGCGTGCTTACATTGAATGGTCCGCCACCGGTTTATTGGCTTTAAAATTGCCTTTGAAAAAGATGGCCAAACAATACCCGAATTTGATCACGAAGTATTTAAACCGTTGTTACGTTCAAGTCGATTGCAAATTTAAAAGAATGGCGGTCACTCGACCCATTGTTTCTCACTCCAACACATTGCAATCACCGTGGTCAGGCACTGAAAAAAATAGTTCAGTCCTGCGCCCCGTCGATGCTTTTGTCATTGGTTTTTCGGGGTTTATGGATTCAGATGGACCCTACGAAGCGATTGTTGAATATGGTGAATTGCCGGCGTTTGATACCGATTCATTGCAACGAGTCATTCAATTCAAATGGCAAGCGTATGGTTTTTCAATCTATTGTGGTTTATCCATGTTGCATTTTTTTATCACGTGTGCTTTCAGCGTGGCTCAAGTGAGTACAGCGGTGTTTCCCAATTGGAAAGACGTACAAGTGACCCCAGAAGGTGCTGGTGTGTATTGGATCATTACCCATTGCGTTGTGGCCATTTGCGTTTTACCCTTTTTGTTTTTTGAAGGGCGTGAAGCAAACCGCGAAGGATTTTGCAATTATGCCAAAGATTCCTCCAATTATTTAGAACTGTTGAATTCATTTGGTGTCATGTCACCCATTCCCTATTATTACGTTACAAGAAAAACCGTCCCCGAAGTCTTTACCTCTTTTTTAATTTTAACAACATGGTTGCGCGTGTTGACTTACTTGCGTGCTTTTGAATTGACCGGTTCATTGATGAGAATGGTGACGGCAATTGTGTTAAAAATGAGAGTATTTATGCTGATCATGGCGGTGTTAGGAACGGGCTACATGGCGGCTTTTTCCGTGTTGTTTCCTAATTTGTTGCAATTTCGTGGACAACGAATGCGCATTTTGATCACTTTTTTTGAGGCAATGTTGGGAGAGCCAATGATGACCAAGCTGATCGCGGACCCAATCAATGTTCGATTGGAAAAAAACATGACCGAAACTGAGTATTTGGAATACGAACTTTCAGAAACAGAAAAGTGGCAAGCCTCGGGTGAATATGTCAATGTCATGTTTGGGCAAGTTTTGTTGATCTTGTTTTATTTATTGGTTGTCATTGTCATGTTAAATTTATTGATTGCAATCATGGGGAACGCTTACGATGAAATTGCACAAAACGAAGCGGTTGAAATGCAACGAGCCAGAGCCACTGCAATCTTGTACATTGAAAGAAATATTTTATCGGGATTCATGAAACAGTGGGATCGTTATTTCCCCAGATATTTGCATGTTTGTCGACCACACCAAGGAGAACACGCGGAGGAAACATCCAATACCGCCGAAGCACGCATTGAAAAACATTTCAATTTAAAAATGAAAGAAATGGAAAATCAAATGTTCGCCATGCAATCACAAATGGACCAACAACTACGTAGTATGATGACATTGATGGGTGCGGGTGTCTTGATTGAAAGAAAAGACCACGCCCACAAATTGCGCCGTGTGGATTACAAGAATTGGGTAAGAACCATTCCAATGTGGCGGTGTTCGGCGTGTTCGACCGATTACAATGCCAATGATCGTCAATTGATGGCAACAGAACCACCCGTTTATGTTTGTGACGACGCGTACCATCAATTAATGATGGACAGCAACCCCGAAGCAGAATGGAACCCTGCTCACGGTTGTGATTTTGCCCTTTGCAACAAATGCATTCGTAACCAAGAACCACTGCCGTCGGCGAATAAAAAAAAAAAAGCCCTGATGAAAGATCGTCAAATTGAAAGAGCCGAACAAATGGCATTGCAAGAAAGCAAAGAAGAAGAAGCAGCATTGGATTCCTTGCTGGTGGAGGAGGAAGTGGAAGAAATGAGTGCCGAAGACATGTTTGCCATGTTGGACGAGGGCAACGAGGACGCGACGACGATAGAAACAAAAGAGGGTGGTGGTGGTGATGATCAGTCGGCGGACGATTTGTATGCAATGTTGAACGATTGAGGAGAGAGTGTTGGTGTAACTAGACGGGTACTGTGTACAAAAAAAAAACTCGCTTGATTCTTGATTATTTTTTTTGGATTTTGTGCTAAACTTTTTTACAGGTAGAGTCTAAATAGAGTGGTACCTGTACGGTACCACCCACATTATTACATATTACATACACACATACATTCATACATTCATACATTATTTTTACATGTACCCCCTGTATGTATGTGTGTGGTACAGGTGTTACAGGTGCCCGGTACACACACCACTGTGCACACCTTCTCCAGGTTCTATAATAACACTACCTTCGTGCGCCTTGAGCATGGCTACAGCACATCTTTCCACCACACTTTTAATTTCTCGTAGGCACTGATTGTAATGGCTATCGAGGGTCCATGAAACGCCATTCGGGCACCAACCCCACGAAACAAACCTTGGGCACCTTCTTGCACACACACTTGACGCAACCCATCCAACATACCCTTGTATTGCCCCCAATGATGTACGTGTTTGGAAGCAGATGTTGCTGCTGCCGTTGCACGGCCGCTGCTCATGGACGACACGGCCGCCCCCCGTTGCACTTGCAATCTCAATTTGACCAAATCAAGTGGGTTGGTCACAAAAGATGCCATCATCGAAGCCACCGATGAATTGATCAAATGCAACCAGAACGGTGGGTCACGCATGATGTCTGCTTCGTCGACGTCGTCGGGATCTGGAGTGTTGTAATACAATTTTACCGAAGACGATTTGATTTGTTCGTAAAACATAAAGTAAAACGCTGAAAATGGACCAAACGAACCCACCGTGGCACCGTACCCTTTGTAAATCCCACGCAAACCTTCGGTTCTCATGATGGTGCGCAAGGCGTCAATACTGCCGCGATAATTCGTGTGGTTCCTGGCACCACCTTTGTCGTGTCCTTTTCGGGTCTCTTGGATTTGCAATCGTTCTTTTGTAACGTCGATCGGCACCCACAGAACGCAGGACACGGTTTCGGCAATCATGCCGGCCGCAAAATGCGCTAAGAATTGATTTTCAACAAATACATTTGAACTCAATGTATTTTTGGCCGCATCGTAACTCGACAAATAGAGACACGTGGCCGGTGCGGAACCAATCACCGTCACACCAAAACCACGGTACAACCCACGCAGTCCTTCCGTGCGAAAGGTTTGCCGAAGTACATCCCAGACGTTTTTGTACCGAAGATCCGTGGTCGATTGGACTTGAAGTCTTGCTTTGCAAGTGTCCAGAGGATGGCAAGGGAATCGTGCCAAGACACCACTGCAACTGGAGGCCAACAGCCCCGCCAATGTATCGTTCGTCGTGGTCATGTTGTTGTTGAAGGTGGTGGTGTAACTTTCATTGGGCGAGGGTGGCTACGGGGGTGGTTGGTGGTGGTTGGGCGAGGTGGTGCGGTGGGGGTGGAACTAGAACAATTTTAGGAAATCAGGAGAAAAGTGGCTTCAAAAACCAAACCACCGGGACCCAGTGTTCGCTCAATTAGTGTGAGTGCCTGATCTTTGCGTCCTTGCTTATACAGTAGGACAAAGATTAAGTATGAACGTGGGGCCATTTGCTAGGAGGTTACTTTTCATCAACCGTAGGTACTTACACTATCCACTACTATTACAGGTCGGAAAGTGACCGTATCAAGTATCAAGTATCAAACGAAATTGCAGGTCTACTAGTACGGGTGGTACGTGGTACATACAGTACCCGGTGCCTGTATGAGTGAAATGTATGTATGTGTACCCGGGTACCTGTAAAGTATTCCTTATTTAACACACTTATGTCACAATGTACACTGTACACACTCCACAGTAATATATAATGATTTCTAGAAGATGTGTATGCATAATTTGTATAATACTACTCACTTCTTCTCCAGCCCGACAAAATTAGCACCACTACTCCTTGACCGTCCCATTGCACACCACATGACTCCCGTCAAAAAAATCCGTGCCCTGTTGCACCCAAGGGTACAGTGCTTGCATTTTTCTCGCAAAGGCACATTGTTCCACCGGACTCATGGAATTCGAATGGGTCAACCACAACACCGACAAGCTTTCTCTTTCCACTGCCGTTGCCGCCACGTGTTGCCCACTCAACGCAGCACCGCACGATTTCCCACCACCGTGTGCGGCCGTGCATCCTTCCAATTCAATGGTCAACCCACTCAGACTACTGTCGGTGTTGGCTTCACCACTGTTGGCCAAAATCAAAGCGTCCGTGCCCAACGAATGACGCATCATCGCAACAAAAGCCGGGGCCCAACCGTTGTACAAATTGGTGACTTGTTGGCTCGTTTCAGCGACACCGTCGCCGTCGTAGTCGTACCCCGTGTCCGTGTCAAACGTTTGTCGGCCGTACCCGTCCAAATATATCCCGTCAAAACCCACGTTGGTCACCCATTTGGACAAAAAACCATGCAACAACGGTGTGGTGTGACTGGTCCACATGTAGGACGCCAATCCTGGGTAGCCTTGGACCAAAGAATAGGAAGTGTTGGAGGGGTACAATTGCCGGACGGCCAGTGTTGGGGGAAAGATCTGATTCAATTCTTTGACAAACGGGTTGTATTGGGGATCACTGCACGCGTACGTCGTGCTGCAATTTCTCCCGGGTCGATCGCCCATCGTGTGTCCCTGGCAAAACCAACAGGTCTGTGGGTCGATGGGTTTCAGAGGCATGTGGTTGAAATCCCAATAGGCAACAATGCGCGACGAGGGCACGGCTTTCCGAACTTTGGCCAAATGAGCGGCGGTAAGGTTTTGGGGGGAAGCGATGAACAAGTCGTACTTTGTACCATCCACGCATTCTTGGCCTTGGGGGCCCACGCCGGCGTTTTGACAGATTTGATGGGGAAACGAGGGGTGGTCGATTTGGTGCGCAAAGAGAATGTAGAAGGCTTTCTGGGCCATGGCGCATGGGAGGAGCAGGAGGAGGACGAGGAAGGGAGGGAGATGGTTTGACATGTGGACCACGGAGTTTTAGCTTAGCGTAGCTTTATCCACGGGGTTTAGTTAGTTTAGTGTATCTCTCTACAGTCGTTCTCCACTTTAACTTCTCCACGAGTTGAGGTTGAAGGTTAGGTTAGGTTGGAGTCTTCGGAATGTGGATTTCTAGGATTCGCCCCCTGGTGCGCGCTGATCGATCAACAATGCTGGCCAAACAAGAAGTCAACAAGACTACATTACAGTGTGCACACATGTATGTCATGTATGAACATGTCCTATTTTTGGGGGTATTTTCGAGCTTTCTGGGATGTTACGTGTGGTAGAATGGATGCTGTGATGTGATTTTTGCATGAATGAAC
>Ga0115007_10001563_pt1 | contig 14613 bp, 8 predicted proteins | sample ArcOceMetagenome_2_FD_87166 | JGI IMG/M metagenome (GOLD analysis project Ga0115007, IMG submission 87166) | Marine eukaryotic phytoplankton communities from Arctic Ocean - Arctic Ocean ARC135M Metagenome | ecosystem: Environmental > Aquatic > Marine > Oceanic | place: Arctic Ocean | collected... | reverse complement strand
TACCCCAGTCTATTCTAAACACTACGTAGGTTAAATCAAAACGCAATCCCATTCCACTATTGATTGCAAATTCTTTATAAAATCGTTCCCATTCAAATTCTGCATTTACAAAATTTGCATCTTTTCTGAAATTCCAGATGTTACCTGCGTCTACGAAAAGAGCACCGTCTAGCACCTTATCTATAATATCAAAACGATACTCTGCACTACCTTGTAGCATTAGTTCACCTGTTTTCTCCAGTGCTATAGTATTGAGGGAGTCACTGTAACTACCGGGCCCTATAGTTCTGGGTCGCCACGCTCTAAGACTGTTACTGCCACCTACGAAAAATCGTCTCTCAAAGGGTAAGAAAACCGAATTACCATAAGGCAACCCAGCTCCCATATAGGTGCGGTAAGCAAAGGAATTATTCTCATCTAAGATATACGTATAGGTAGCATCTAAATCTGAACGTGCGTATTGTGAATATTTTACATTTAAAATCTCCTTATTCACCCCTGTCTTATCTGTAAATAAATTAAAGTATGCCGATGCTAGATTACCTGAGATCTCTAAGGCATTTGCCCTAATCTGCCAATATCTTGAATTATCCTTTTGTCTATTATTCCAATAAAGTGATACTGTAGGACCCGCTATTATATTATTGGTGAGTAGTTGTGTGGTGTAATACTGAGTAGCTGGATCTAGTGATAATAAAAAATCTGGGTCTGGGCGAGCTGCATTTATACTTAGTCTAAAAGGTGTAATACCAAAAGAGGTTTGATTACGTGAGAATGCGTAGGTAAAACTAAACGGGAATACATTTCTAGTAAAGTTTTGATTTCTATCGTGCAGAAAAGAAGCATTTAACTTAGTACTCTTACGTACAAATGTCTGACTAATATTTTTTCTCTCTAAATAGACCAAGGAGGGAATAACCAACTCCGCATTTACACTTTGCCTAAAGCTATTAAATAGTCCCTGATTATCTCCTTTTAATTGTGTTTCTAATGCAGATAAAGTGCTGATATTAAAAGTCTCTGCCCCACCAAAAACATTCCTATTCTGCAAACTCAAACTATTGGCTATACCAAAACTTTGTTCTATATCTGCCTGCACCCCACTACTTTGCCCAGTAAAAATGGCCTGTGGTTCCCACACAAAATCGTGTTTTGGGGCGGTTTGCAAAATGATCTCTGCATCTAGACCGCCTAGACTATCTGTAGAGGAAGGATAAAACCGAATAGTCACAAAATTAAACAAGCCCATAGACAGTAAGTTAGAGTATGTTTTCTGTACTAAACTCGCATTAAATAGAGCTCCAGGTCTGAAAATTATATTTTTGGCTAGTGAGCTGGGTTTGATAAAATAGGTCCCTTCTAAAAAATTAATACCGCTATACATAAAGGATGTGCTACTATCTGCATCTCCTATTTTTACCGTAATAGTTTTTACGGTCTGTTGGTAGTGAGGTTCAAATTTTTTGCCATTTCTTATGTTGACTACCACATCGGCATATAACTTCTGTTGGTTAGTATCTAACTGAAAATCAATAAAGGAAGAATTGAAGTAATAGAACCCATTATTTCTCAGCAAATCATTAATCCTATTTCGCTCTGCCTCTACCCTGTCAAAATCTAGTCTTTGCCCTATTTTAAGTTTCTGACTAGCCTTTGTTCTTTCTATTTGATCTGATATTTCCTTGGAGGTTGAATTATATTCTAGCGAACTTATTCTATGAAAATCTTGTAGTTTTACCTTATAAACGATACTAGCTCGGTTTTTAAAAAGCTTCTTTGACACTACTTTATAAGTGACTTGATTATCTAAAAACCCTTTACTAAAGTAATAATCTGAGAATTTCTGAGCAGATAGAGTCATTTTATTAGAGTCTACCAGCACGGGAGCCTCTCCTACTTTTTCGGCCAATCTTCTAAGCCAGGGCTGCTTCTTGCGAATACCCAGTCCTTTATTTCCGTATTGATATGCCCATAAGTGAAACTTAATAAAACCTAGCAACTCTCGATTCGGCTTCTGCTTTAGATTTGCCCTCTCGTCACTTAGCTCTACTCCTTTACTATCGCCACGGTCTATTTTATTATGCACCAAAAGCGTTTTCCCATCAGGTACTACTCGTGTAATATTACAAGCGGCTAAACTCATAAACACCAAAAGTGTGAGACAATATTTTAGTTTTGTATTCAAATTATATATTTCCTTGCCAAGTAAATCCAAACTAAAACAGTACCAGCAACTCCATTCTAAAAAATTTAGACAAAAGTATGGTCTATTTTTGGTAGAAGGATTAAAATCTGTAAACGAATTAGCAGCAAGTGACTGGCCGCTGGAGACTATACTGTGCACTCCTGCTTTTTTGGAACGATATGGAGACAAAATGGAGTTCGAATTTGACCTTATCAGCTCAGAGGAATTTGCCCTAACATCTCACTTAGCTAATCCTCAAGAAATACTGGCCATAGCCCAAATCGTAGAGCGAGATACTCCAGTATCTGACTGGCAGATAGCCCTAGACGGCATTAATGACCCCGGCAACCTAGGCACTATTATACGTATAGCAGACTGGTATGGCATCAACACTATATACTGCAGTAGCAATACTGTAGATTTTTATAACAGTAAAGTAATACAGAGTACTATGGGTTCATTTCTAAGAGTGAATGTGATCCAAGGTGATCTCACAGAGTTACTAGCAGGCAAAGATGTATATGCTACCTTACTAGATGGAGAAAATATCAGAACACTAGCTAAACCCACTGGAGGAGTGCTGCTCATAGGCAATGAAGCTAATGGTATAGAAAAAGAAACCCTAAATAACGTAAAGCACACACCAATCACAATACCTGGCAATGGCAATACTGAAAGTCTCAATGCTGCTATGGCAACTGCTATTTGCTGCGAGCGATTGATTGGGTAATAATCAAACAAACGTTAGATTATTAAGGAAATTACACCTTCATTTATTACATCACTCTATTATTCAATTATTTATGCGTACCTTTGCACTCAATTTTAGCAGCGGAGCACCACTGTCGAGATAAAAATCCTTAGTCGAATAAGGGTTTAGGGAATGTGCTCTATTGCTATATAAACAAAATATAGAACAATGAGTACATTTAAAGAAATGGGCTTAAAATCAGAGATTTTAAGTGCCATAGAAGAGTTGGGTTATGAAACCCCAACCAAAATTCAAGAGCTAGCTTTACCCAAAATTTTAGAATCTAAGCAAGATCTTATCGCTTTCGCACAGACAGGTACAGGTAAAACTGCCGCATTTAGTCTACCTATCCTTAACCAGATAGACACGACTAAAAAAGGTATTAAATGCATCGTATTAAGTCCTACACGTGAACTTGGTCTACAGATAGCTGAAGACATCAAGAGCTACAGTAAAAACATTCCAGGTTTTAAGGTAGTAGCCGTATACGGTGGTGCAGATATCACCAGCCAAATAAGAAACATAGAGCGTGGATGCGATGTAGTAGTAGGTACGCCAGGACGTACACTTGACCTGATCAAGCGTAATCGCTTGAATCTGGAAGGTGTAGAGTTTCTAGTACTAGACGAGGCAGACGAAATGCTTAGCATGGGTTTTGCTGAGGATCTAGATGCTATTTTAGCTAACACTCCTAAAGAAAAGCAAACACTTCTATTCTCTGCTACTATGCCACCAGATATGGTGAAGCTGAGTAAGAAATATATGACTAATCCTGCTGAGATTTCTGCAGGTAGTAAGCAAGAAGCTAATACTAGTGTAACGCACATATACTACAAAATTAACAACAGAGACCGCTATCCTGCTCTAAAAAGAGCTGTGGATATAACTCCAGATATCTACGGAATAATCTTCTGTAGAACTAGAGCAGAGACTAAAGAAGTAGCAGAGAGACTAGCAGAAGACGGCTACAATACGGACGCACTACACGGTGACCTATCTCAGGCTCAGCGTGACTATGTAATGGGCAAGTTTAGAAACCGCTCACTACAGCTACTAGTAGCTACAGACGTAGCAGCTCGTGGTCTAGATGTAAACGAACTTACTCACGTAATTAACTTTAAATTACCAGATGAGGATGCCGTATATGTACACCGTAGTGGTAGAACTGGTAGAGCAGGAAACGAAGGTATTTCGCTTTCTCTACTTACAGCTAATGAAGAAAAACGCCTTAGATACCTAGAGAAAAAAATAGGTAGAAAATTTGAGCGTGTAGATATCCCAGGGGGTAAAGAAATATGCCAGAAGCAACTCTTTAACTTGATAGATAACATCAAGGAAACTCAGATAGCCAATAGCCATATGGAGAGCTTCTTACCTCAAATTTTCGAGAAATTCGAGGATATGACTAAGGAAGAAGTTATCACCAAAATAGTAGGCACAGAGTTTAATAAATTCCTAGAGTACCACAGAGATGCTCCAGACCTGAACAAAACATCTGACAAGCGTGAGCGAGACAGAAATAGAGATCGCGATAATAGTAGATCGGACGATAGAGGCGGTAGAAGAGAACGCGGAGATAGAGACAGAGGAGGAGACAGAGATAGAGGTGGCGACAGACGTGAGCGTACAGAGCATAAAACTGCTGCTAACATGACCCGCTATTTTATAAACCAGGGTAACAAAGATGGGATGAGTCCTAAGATACTGATGGGAATGATCAACAGTAACCTAGGAGGAGCTACACCTGCTATGGGTCAAATAGAAATCATGAAAATGTTCTCCTTCTTTGAGATGGAAAGCGGTCATACTTCGGACCTACAGCGTGCTGCCAAAGACATGGATTTCAATGGCAGAGAAATAGCTATAGAAGAAAGCTCACCAAAACCAAGCGGTGGCGGCAGAGACAGAGGCGGAGATAGAGACCGCGGCGGAGATAGAAACAGAGGCGGCGGAGATCGTGGTGGATATAGAGGAGGCAGCAGAGATGGCGGAAGTCGTGGAAGCAGCAGCCGAAGTAGCGGAAGTCACGGAGCTAAGCGTAGATCACGTAGTTAATCTACTCATTCATATAAAACACAAAAAAATGCCTCACATCTTTCAGATACGAGGCATTTTTTTGTGATTTAAATTATTAATTTAAATCACCTCCGCACCCCTTGCCTATCCAAGCTTCTGCGATACGCCGCTGCATTCCGATTATGCTCTGCTAGTCCATTGGCAAAGGCATGTCTCAGTGATCTGTCTGGCTTGGCACACATATAGTAATAGTTATGTTTTTTAGGAGCAATAGCAGCTTCTATAGCTCGCTTATCTGGACAGAAGATAGGTCCTGGAGGTAAGCCCGCATTGAGATACGTATTATAAGGATGTGCTTTTTTTAAGTCTACATAGAGTAGTCTGCGTCGCTCCCCCTTGCCTACTACAAACCATATCGTGGGATCTGCTCCTAGCGGAATACCTTTATTTATTCTATTGAGATATAGTCCAGCTATGGTGGGCATTTCATCTGCAAATATGGCCTCACCATCTACTATACTAGCTAGTATCACAGCCTCCTTGGTGGTGAGCCCTTGAGCTTTTGCCTGGGCTATTCTGTCAGCAGTCCAGTACGTATTATATTCATCTACAAACCTAAGTATGGCTTTATCTGGGGTAGTAGCCCAGTTAAAGTGATAGTGATCAGGCAAAAAAATACTCCACTTATTCTCAGCAGTAAATCCATTTTCTGACACCCACGCATTGTTCATAGCTTTGAGCAACTCTTCTTCGTTTGCTTGTAAGTTATGGGCTAAATACTTAATAATACTATCGCGTGTCATCTCACTTTTTAGCTTTATGACTACCTTCTCCCATTTACCGCTTCGTAGCTTCCTGACCAACTCTAGATTACTCATACCCGCAGCTATTTTATACCGTCCTGGTTTGTACTTATTAGGTAGATTAGACTGCTTGGCAACCAAATCAAAGGTTACTTTATTCTCTATCAAATTATGGACAGTAAGATTTTGGAGAACCTGCTCATAGCTATCATTCGATCGTATATAGAAGTACTCGCCATCTGAGGCATTCGTATTACCTAAGAATAAGACATAGTAAGCTCCAGCTAGGGCAAAAAATCCTAGGAGTAGAAATATGCCGAAATATTTTCGTTGTTTTTTGTTCAAATCTCGATTTGCTTGGCACAAATAAAGCAAAGTTTAGTATTAGATTTGCCGTCTATAGAATGAAGCTAGCAATAATAGGATACGGCAAGATGGGTAAAACCATCGAAAATGTGGCTAAAGAAAGAGGCCATACTATAGATGCGATTATAGACGCGGATTTTACAGCAGAAGAAATAGCCCATTGTGATGTGGCTATAGAATTTAGCAGACCAGATGCCGCAGTGGCTAATATCTCTAAGTGTATTGAGGCTAAAGTGCCTGTAGTAGTAGGCACTACCGGCTGGTATGCAGATTATGAGTCTCTCGCTACAAAGGCAATGAAAGAAAATGGAGGATTATTTACTGCTACTAATTTTAGTATTGGAGTCAATATACTTTTTCATCTCAATGAAAAATTAGCCAAGATTATGAATGGCTTTCCGCAATACCAAGTGCAAATGGACGAAACACACCATTTACAAAAATTAGATCACCCGAGTGGTACTGCTGTTACACTAGCAGAAGGTATCATTAACTCGCTTGATAGAAAAAAGAAATACGTTGGTCTGCTAGAGGGACAAGATGCGGATATTACACCGTTTGATTTGCAAATAGTGAGTAAACGCGAACCCGAAGTTCCTGGTTTTCATCAGATAAGCTACGATAGCGACATAGATACCATTACTATAAGCCACAATGCCAAAAACAGACTGGGTTTTGCCCAAGGTGCTGTGCTAGCTGCAGAGTGGATGAAAGATAAAAAAGGAGTTTTTGGCATGCAAGACTTGCTAAACTTTGAATAGAAGAAACATAAAATGAAACTAAACTTAAAAGAAGACTGGAAGCTACTGAGTAAAAGAGCAGCAATATTTTATATCGTTTTTACGGTAATTAATATTCTAACTTTTGTTTTACTACTTACGCAAACAGATGCTGGCTTTATAAGCCCCCTTATTTATTTTGTATTTTGGCAAGTAGCTATTTGGGTCTATTACATGTTCCGCTATAAGTATCGTAAAAAGACAAGTGGTGGCGAATGGATAGATGCAGCCATGTTTGCTATAATAGCGGCTACACTTATTCGCACGTTTTTTATAGAAGCATATCAAATACCAACTTCTTCTATGGAAAAATCTCTTCTCAGAGGGGATTTCCTCTTCGTGAGTAAGATCAATTATGGGGCAAGAGTGCCTATGACTCCTATCTCATTCCCTTTTGTACACCAAGAACTTCCTGTCACTGGAGGTAAGGCTTATTCTGAGGCTCTAAAACTACCGTACTATAGACTGCCAGGTATTCAAAAAATTAAAAACAATGACATCGTAGTATTCAACTATCCAGGAGAAGATGATTTTCCAGTAGATAAAAAAACCAACTATATCAAAAGATGTATTGGTATAGCAGGCGATAGCCTAAAAGTGGTAAATGGACAAGTCTTCATAAACGGAACAGCTGTACCGCTAGAAGAAAACGGTCAAATGTCATATCAAGTAACGACTAGTACTGTACTAGATCGTAAGGCTCTAGAAAACATAGATATTTCTGAATATGGCTACAATGAATATGCAGCCGGATACGAAATGTGGATCTCAGCAGCTAACAAAGAAGGACTAAGTAAACTACCTGGCATAGTAGACATTACACCAAAGATAGACCCTGCGGGCAAGTACCCAGAAATCTACCCTCATATACCAGATAGGCTTGCTTGGAGTAGAGATAACTACGGTACTATCTATATTCCAAAGAAAGGAGACGTATTAAAAATGGATTCTACTACAGCTTGGATTTACAAAGACCTAATCCAGAAATACGAGAATAATCCCACCTTTACTATAGTAGGTGGTAAGGCAATGCTAGAGGGCAAAGAACTGAAAGAATACACGGTAAAAATGAACTATTACTTCATGATGGGAGATAATAGACACCGCAGTGCTGACTCTCGCTATTGGGGTTTTGTGCCAGAAGATCACGTAGTAGGGAAAGCCTTATTTATATGGATGAGTATAGAGCAAGACGGAATCTATGGCAATCGTCATAAGAATTTCTTTAGCAGAATCCGTTGGAGTAGGTTATTTAATCTGATTCACTAGTGAAAAGTAAGGAAGACTTGCGGATAATCTTCTTGGGTAACCCAGAGTTTGCTCGCTATCATCTGGAGCAAATAATCACGAGTGGTTATAACGTAGTAGCTGTAATTTCGGCCCCAGACAGACCTGCTGGCCGCGGTATGAAACTGCTCGCCACACCTGTGACCACTTATGCAAGAGAGCAGAATATTCCGTGCCTACAACCTACAAACCTTAAGAATGACGAGTTTCTAAAAACTCTAGCTACTTACAATGCAAATCTGCAAATAGTGATAGCTTTCAGAATGCTACCAGTGGTGGTGTGGGATATGCCGACACTTGGCACCATCAATCTGCATGCCTCACTCCTACCTCAGTACAGAGGTGCAGCACCCATTAACTGGACTATCATAAATGGGGAAAAGACGACAGGAGTAAGTACTTTTAAACTAAAACACGAAATAGACACGGGCGATTTACTAGTACAGAAAGAATGTGCTATAGAAAGCACAGATACAGCAGGCACTCTGCATGATAAATTAATGCATTTGGGTGGAGTAGCAGTGCTCGAAACTTTAGAAAAGCTAGTCACTGGAAATCTAGCGGAAATACCACAAAAAACATCTAAAAGCCTAAGAGAAGCTCCAAAACTTTTCACTGAAAATACCGCTATATCTTGGGACCAAAATGGAGAGGATATTATTAATCTCATAAAAGGTCTAAGTCCATATCCTGTGGCACATACTATTTTTGATGATAAGAAAATGCAGGTGTTCCAAGCTAAGTTTGAAAGCACAGCAACCAGTCAAAAAAGTGGTATCTATACAAGTGATGGCAAATCGTACTTAGCCGTAACCTGTGCCAATGGTATACTCTATCTAGAAAACATAAAACTACAAGGCAAACGTCAGATGCAGATTCGAGATTTTCTAAATGGCTATGACATTGGTCATCTCAATGCAATAGGTGAGTAAATAGGTATACCTTGAGTTTATTACTTCGTTATCTTTGAAGTAACAAATAGCAAACTGTGCACCTACGAATTCTTTTTATTATAGCTTTAAGCTATGTCGCCACCTCTTTTCAGGTGAGTAGTCATCGTAGTATTGTGGTCGAAAAGCCTCAAATTGCTGCTGATTCATCTCGTATTACTTCTCCAGTTTTTTTTAAAAAACTCAATCTTAATTTGATACAGGAGGTTGATTATCACATAGACCTAGGTCAAGATTACACTTCTATCAAAATCACAACGAGTGCTTACTCCTCCGTTCAGCTTTCTTTTTCTAGCGAAAATGACACCATAGACTTTGGTGCACTCTACTCCAATGACGTGGTAGAAATGCCGCCTTCATTTCGAGTTTTCTCGTCCCCTACTCGCTATATTACATTGAAGAGTAATACGTCTACAGCCATAGCTGTAGAGTTATTTTACGCTCCACCTGTACTATTCCAATACCCCGCTAATCTCAAAAACAAAAGCAACTGTACTAAACCGCCTACTATACCTCAAAGCGAATGGAGAAAGGGACTACCAGCACCTAAGCCTGGAAGAAAAACTACTATAGTAAAACATTGCATAGTCCATCACTCTGCGGGCAGCAATAAAGATACTAACTATGTAAATACTATTCGGAATATCTACCTGCTCCATACAGAAAGCAATGGCTGGGACGACATAGGCTACAACTTTGTGATAGCCCCTAATGGCAGCATCTTCTCTGGCAGAGATCCTTTGAATGAGGGAGATGAAGATAACATACAAGGTGCACACTTTTGTGCCAAAAATGGAGGCACTATGGGTGTATGCTTACTAGGCAATTATAACCTCACATCTCCCAGCACAGTCATGCAAAATAGCTTAAAGGACTTGCTAGCTTGGAAACTAAAAAAAGAAGAACTAAGCACTACGCAGTACTTTCCTCATCCAGATGCATTTGGAGATAATCTAGGCACCATCAGTATGCACAGAAATGGCTGCCCCACTGAGTGCCCTGGAGATAGCTTGGCTCTGCTACTCAATACTATAGCGTCTGAAACACAAGAGATAATGGACCAATGCAATGGCGTGGTTTCCGTGCGTAAGCCTATACCAAAATACAAGCAGATGATCTACCCAAACCCAAGCGATGGCAGATTCTATGTGATGATAGAAGCTGAAGCTAATATAGATACATATGCCCTAAAAGGTATGGATGGCAAACGAATAGTAATGTCTAATTTCCCTGCAAATGGTCTCATCAAAACGGATATATCTAGCGGAATATATTTCATTGAATTATTTTCAAATGAAGTCCCTATTTCATCCCAAAAAATAATAATTAGATAAGCCATCAAATAGGGCAATTTGCTCCTAGGTTTCTACAGTTGCTTTTGCCTATCATTTAACTACTTTTGCAGCCTTTTTTATGTGGGAAAAAATAGCCATTACAATACTTCGGAATAGACTTGCCCTTATCATATTCTTGGTACTTACCACTGCTCTTATGCTATATAAGACCACCCAAGTGCAATTAGCGTATGACAACCCTAAGTTTATCCCAGATAACGACAAGGACAATATTGCCTATCAAGAGTTTAAGCAAACTTTTGGTGATGATGGCAGTGTTATGGTAGTAGGAATCAACAGTGAAAAAATTCGTCAATTAGACTTTTTCAACGATTGGTATGATCTTACTGCTGAGCTTAATGAAACAGAAAACATAAAGCAAGTACTATCGATCACCAACCTAAAGGAGCTGATAAAAGAAACAGAGATTCAGTACTACGAGGAAGATTCTTTTGAAAATAACGTATTCAAAGCCGTAGAATACATAGGTAAGAAACCGACTAGTCAAGCAGAACTAGACAGTCTATCTCTAGGATTAAAAAATCTCCGATTTTACGAAGGACTATTGTTCAGTGACACTTCAGACTTCTCTCTTATGGCTATCACATTAGAGAAATCTATACTAGATACCAAAGAGCGAGTAGCTTTCGTAAATGGACTGCAGGAGAAAATAGAAACCGTATGTGCTAAGCACGATGTGGATGTACATTTCTCTGGCCTACCTTTTATACGCACCAAAATGTCGCAAATGATAAAGCAAGAGCTGGTCAGGTTCACGCTTATATCTATACTGCTTACTTCTCTTATTTTATTATTCTTTTTTAGGAGCTTCCCTACGCTGGCATTCTCCCTACTTACAGTGATAGTAGGTGTAATATGGTGTATGGGTGTTTTGGTACTGCTAGGTTATAAAATCACCATGTTCATAGGCCTTTTGCCTCCGCTCATAGTGGTCATAGGTATAGCTAATTGTATCTATCTGCTCAATAAGTACCACGAAGAATTCAAAGCACATGGTAACAAAATACTAGCCTTACAGCGAGTAATATCTAAAGTAGGAAGAGCAGTATTATTTACTAACCTAACTACAGCAGTAGGATTCGGAGTATTCACATTAACCGGTAGTTCTGTATTACAAGAATTTGGTCTTACAGCATTCTTGGCACTAATGGCCGTTTTCCTTATCTCTATTATTCTTATTCCAGTTCTATTTAGCTACTTACCTAATCCTAAGACTAGACACATAAAGCACCTAGATTATAAATTCCTAAATAATCTAATAAGTCGTATCTCAGATATAGCCATCTATAATAGAAAAATGGTCTATATAGCCACCACATCAATAGTGGTAGCTTCTATTATAGGTATGGCATTGCTCAAAAATGTGGGATATATGGTAGATGACATTTCAAAGAGCGACAGAATGTATGTAGACCTGAAGTTCTTCGAAAAGAATGTGAAAGGCGTAATGCCATTTGAAATAGTAGTAGATACTAAAAAGCCAGAAGGAATTACAGATTTCCGGACTTTACTAAATATTGACCTACTGGAAAGAAGACTGCAGACGTACGATGAGTTTTCTAAGCCCGTGTCTCTATCGCAGACTATGCGTTTTCTAAATCAAGCTTACTATGATGGTGAGCCAAGAAGATACGCTGTACCAAGCGTGTTTGACCTACAAAATATAATGAGTGCAGTACCCAAAGATAGCACGAATAATATGATAAACAGCCTCGTAAGCAAGGATAACAGTAAGGCGAGAGTGAGCGTACAGATGGCAGATGTGGGCAGTGTAGAGATTAAGAAACTAAAAGCACAAGTGCAAGGGATAGCAGATACTATCTTTAACTTCAATAAAATAACCGAAGATATATATACAGATTCCATAGTAGAAATAGCCTTACTAGATTCTGCTACTCAAACTTTTGATACGTCCTACTACTCGTACGAAGTGGTGAGTTATGAAAAACTAGATAGTGCTAGACAAACAGATATTTCTATCACAGGTACTAGTATTATTTTCTTAAAGGGAAATGACTATCTCATAAGCAATCTACTCATGAGTTTACTCATCGCATTTATCATCATATCGCTACTTATGGCTAGTATATTCAAGTCTATGCGTATGATCGCTATATCTATTATCCCAAACCTTATTCCGCTCATAGTAACGGCAGGTATTATGGGATACTTTGGGGTCAATTTTAAACCTAGTACAGTATTAGTATTTAGTGTTGCTTTTGGAATAGCGGTAGATTTCTCTATCCACTTTTTGACCAAGTATAAGATGGAGCTCAAAACATCTGCAACTATTGCCGATGCTGTAAGAAAAGTACAAAAAGAGATAAGTACGAGTATGATTTACACCGCTGTTATTCTATTTTTCGGCTTTATCATATTTGTCTTTTCTGATTTTGGAGGCACCATAGCATTAGGCCTATTCACGGCTCTTACGCTGCTTATTGCTTTACTTTCTAACCTTATTTTGTTACCCAGTTTGCTATTATCCTACGATAGTGCTCAAGAGAAAAAGAAGTCAAAGTAACCCCAATCTGTTCAGCAAAATAAAAGTATAATTGTATCATAATGACCACAGCCTGCATTCGCTTTTAATACTATTTTCTTATCTAATAATGAGTTGTAATTGAGTAAGTAAAAAGCATCCTATTTTTATTAAACCATACATATAACTAACACCGTGCATTTGGGTTCTTTTACAAAGCCGAATTCCTTACTTTTGCACTTTTATTTCGAGCAAGAAAAATGTCGCACATGGCCAAAGGCAACAAATACCCACAATACAAGCAACTAGATGTACCAAGTACTGAGAAATCAGTCCTTGAATATTGGAAACAAAATAAAATTTTTGAGCAAAGTATAGGCAATCGAGCTGACGGTAAGTCTTTTGTATTTTACGAAGGGCCGCCATCGGCTAATGGCATGCCAGGCATACACCACGTTATAAGCCGTAGTATAAAAGATGTATTCTGTAGATACAAAACACTACAAGGTTACAAGGTAGAGCGAAAAGCAGGTTGGGATACACACGGCCTACCGATAGAGCTACAGGTAGAAAAGAAACTAGGCATAACCAAAGAAGATATAGGTACTAAAATATCTGTAGAAGAATACAACGCTGCATGTAGAGAGGATGTTTTAAAATTCAAAGACAAGTGGGACGAACTTACTGAGAAAATAGGCTACTGGGTAGACCTAGAAAATCCTTATGTAACCTACGAGAATGAGTATATAGAGTCTGTTTGGAACCTACTAAAAAGACTACACGAAAAAGACTTCTTATACAAAGGGCATACTATTCAGCCTTTTTCTCCAGCTGCTGGGACAGGGCTTAGTTCTCATGAGCTTAATCAGCCAGGCACATACAAGAATGTAAAAGACACTACTGTAGTAGCTCAGTTTAAACTAGAAAACCCTGCCGGGCTAGATCTAGATTTAGCGTGGGGAGACACCTTCTGCATAGCTTGGACTACTACTCCATGGACTCTGCCCAGTAATACGGCTCTAGGCGTAGGCCCTAAGATAGACTACTCTGTAGTAAAGACGTATAACCAATATACCTTTGAGAAAATCACGGTGCTACTGGCTACTAAGTTAGTAGATAAGTACTTCTCAGAAAAAAATGCTGCATTAAAGCTAGAGGATTACAAAGCAGGGGATAAAACAATCCCTTTTGAAATAGTAAAGGAAATAAAAGGTGCTGCACTAGTAGGCCAAAAGTACGAGCAGTTGATGCCTTATCAGCAGCCAGAAGAAGGAAGAGCATTCGAAATAATAGCTGCCAACTTTGTAACTACGGAAGATGGAACCGGTATAGTACACCTTGCTCCTAGCTTTGGTAGTGATGACTATATCGCTGCTAAACAAAACGGTATAGGTTTTCTGACACTAGTAGATAGACAAGGAAAATTCATAGATGGCGTAGGAGAATTCTCTGGTTTATATGTGAAAAACTATAAAGAAGACGATGAATCTGCAGAAGGCTATCAGAGTGCCGACGTAAAAATAGCCATCAAGTTAAAGACAGATAACAAGGCATTTAAAGTAGAAAAGTATGAGCACAGTTATCCGCATTGTTGGAGAACAGACAAGCCTATACTCTACTACCCACTAGAGAGTTGGTT
>Ga0115007_10001560_pt1 | contig 14620 bp, 7 predicted proteins | sample ArcOceMetagenome_2_FD_87166 | JGI IMG/M metagenome (GOLD analysis project Ga0115007, IMG submission 87166) | Marine eukaryotic phytoplankton communities from Arctic Ocean - Arctic Ocean ARC135M Metagenome | ecosystem: Environmental > Aquatic > Marine > Oceanic | place: Arctic Ocean | collected... | reverse complement strand
TCCTATCTGAAGAAGTACTGTACTTCAAGTATCACCACCAAGCAGTCTTCATAACTCATACAATATATTGTCTTTCATTCGCTTTGACGAAGTGCGCGTAACACAACCCAAGCAGTTCTCTGCTTATAGTTTTGCGCAGTCGCATCGCCTTAACAGCCAATCAATCAAGTTAAACACGGTATTTTTTCAACGACGATTTGTTGACAACGCATGAAAATTCATTATGACCGACGAACAAACCGGCGATTGGAAATGAATCTCCGAATCTCTACTAGTACCACTTGGAAAATGCACGGCATTTAGCAGTCGTGTTTTACCTACCGTTGCGTTTGTTCCCACTTTTTATCATAGACACATCATTTTCTTCTCTCACAAATTAATCGCACCAAACAAACATACTTTTAAAAAAAAAAACATACAAAACCGTACAGTATTGAATATTCTATTCCTTAACTCTAAAGTTACACATTTCATTCCACTTCTCAAACAAAGTAAGCAAGTGATAATAATACTCAATTCAAACTAAACAATAACAATGCATCGAGCAATAATTCCTTCTTCGACGACGATAACGGCAAGATGCCGATTAGTTTCTCGTTTTTCGTCGTCGTCATGCGCCAAAAGACCAAAAAGTACAGCTTCCATATCTCGACCACCACAACCACTAAAACAACGCCAACAACATCATAAAAAGAGTACATTAGCCATGAATAACAACAATAGTAGTATGAATAACAGCAGCACTGGACATCAACTTACATCACAACAGATACAATCAATATTTTTATCAGCAGCTATTCCAATGATTGGTTTTGGTTTTATGGATAACTTTGTTATGATAACAGCAGGGAATGCTATTGATAATTCATTAGGTGTACAAATGGGATTAGCAACAATGACAGCCGCTGCAATTGGACAAGTTGTTAGTGATGTATCTGGTGTTATGTTTGGTGATACACTGTCAAGAGTATTTAAAATATCATCAGCACAATTAACAGAAACACAACGTAATTTGGCTTTTGTACGACGTTTACGATTGGCAGGGGCTGTATTGGGTGTCATTACTGGTTGTACATTAGGTGCAACTGCATTATATTTCGTTCCTGATCGTAACGAAGGTGTAAGTGCAAGCGTTAGTAGTGCCGCTGCCGCAACAGCTGACACTAGCAGTATTCATAGTAGTGGAAGTCATCCATCTACTCGACAACAACAACAACAATTATTACATCGTCTTCAGAAAGTATTAAATGATGTTATGACAAATCAAGAAGAGAAATGGCACAGTCGTGATGCACGTTGTACATTGTACGTCAATGGACCATTAAGTAATTGTATTCCTGTTCCGGCTCAAAACAAAAACAGTTCCAGTTCATCAATAGCACGCCAGCTATCATTATTTGGTAATGAAAATAAAGCAAACAACAACAAAAGGAATATGATGCTGATAGGTGAAGGAACATCAGCAATTATTGATAGATTGGTATATGATAACAGAGACGACGGCAGAAATAAGAATGACAAGGACAATTATTCAGCAGTAATGCAATCAGCGAAGGAATCACGAGTAGTAGTTTTCTCTAATACAATATATGTACCAGTTGCTGCAAGGGACGACAACAACAATAACAACGATAATAATGTTTTGGGTGTATTAAAAGTAGAATTAGGCCAAAATGGTGGTTCCTTTTATTCTACTGGATCAGAAATTAAGGATGCGAAGAGAGTTGCGAGAAATCTTGGTTACTTTATGAATCATTTTTGAATGTAAATAAATGTATTCAATATATTATTCAGCAGTAAAATTTGATCGCACAATGTATATAAAATAAGCCGGCATCATCTTTTATGATGTTTCAACAAAAAAGAAGAAAGAAATTATAATGACTCGACTAGAGAGCAGAGAAATCAAAGACTTTTATCATAATAAATAAATAAATAATATAGATTGTATACATAAAAAAGTATTACTAAACCATTCCATCCACTAAGCAGAAATGAGATTATTAAAACAGTAGCTAGCTAGCTACTAGTAGGAGTCTCAAGTTTTTATATAGGTTTGATATAATATTATGTAAAAAGTACGTTCATATCAAAGTACACACATAGTCCTTACAAATGATAATTATTCACGACTCGAAAATATTTTTGGCCGGCTTCCCTGAGAGTCGTTAAACGCAATCGTTTTCGAACACCAAACCGTCACAAACATACATACAGTTTTTCTTTTAACTGTCAAAAAAACAAATAAACTTCAAACTTATCAGTTGTTTGAAGGTGGCTTCTATTCATCATTTCTGCATGGGCAAAGGGCAGAAAAAGTAAATCTCATCGCTTTCCCGATATCAAATAGGCGAGCCATTTTACTAGATCAAAAATATACCGATAGCAAATATACCAGCCAACTATGGATAGATCTATGCTGGACGCTCCTCTCCGAGAGGAGATTTTGGTGCTTCGAAAAAAGGTAGTCACACTAGAAACTGCCAAATCCGACTATGATAGAGTGAAAAAAGAATTAACCAAGATAAAAGTAACTATGCACGAGGAGAAGTCGCAAATAGAACTCGATTTTATGAATCAACTATCGGCTGTCACAAGAGAGAACTCTTTGAAAATGGAGGAAATCAGTGTTCGCTTACAAGAGAGTAATAATGTGAATCGAGCTCTGAGTGATCAACTACAAACAGGTCCGCCAAGTGCAAAGGAAATAGAAAAGAGATTTCAAGATATTGAGTCTAGTCACGAAGAAGAAGTTTCGCGACTGATGAATGAATCGACTCGAAATTCGATTGAATTGGGAAGGATGAAAAGAGAGGTAAATGACATGCATAAATCAAGGGATGAACTTGCTTCAAAGTTAAAGAAGAGTGTTGAAAAATTAGAAGTGTCAAAGCAATCAGTACGATTAAATCTCGAACTAAAAGAGTTACGATCACAATCAAACAGCACGTTAGAACTTGAAAAACGAAAGAAGCTACTGGAGGATGAACTCAAGGTTACGGCTGACGGTCGAAGTGAAATGGAATTGAATATATCTCGTCTGGAAAAGGAAAACAAAAGTTTGAAAGAATCTTTGCTGTCGAATTCAGAATCTAAAGTAGAATCCGAAAAGAACCACAGCACGATATTGAAGGAACTTGAGGTCTCGACTACCAGTCAAAAAGGAAAAGATACGGCGATTGTTCGGTTAGAAGATGAAAATAGGCAATTGAAGGATCATGTGGAGTCGCTCAAGGAGGAGAATCATGAAATGCAGGATATTGTAGAGAATATTGATAGGGGTGAAAAAATATCCGGTTGTGATAGTAATAGCATCGAGAAGGAAACGATCATATCCCAGCTAGAAAATGAAATCCAAGCGTTGAAGAGCTCCTCTGAGCGAATTGAGAAGGAAAATATGGAACTAAAGAATTCTCTCCGTAACGAAAGTAGCCATTCTCGTGAATTTGGCAGCTCGCAATCAAACTTATACTCACAAGGACAACAAAATATTAGTCCTACTAATAGTGAGGTATCTACCGAAAATCGAACTCTTCGAATAATCCAACAATTTGAACGAAATCTAAAGCCCGAAGGCCAAATGAAACAAAACTCTGCTGTATCAATCAAGACGCGTACAACGAATGGCAGGACGAGCGACATAAAACTACACGCACTGAAGGTCCAAGTGAATAGCCTAAATGAACAACTGGAAAACGAACGGGAAAATGCATACAAACTGAGAAAGGCAATCCACGAATTCACGATTAGTACTCGGGTAGATCAAAGGGGTGACGAGACAGATCCTGAGCCAGCTGTGATGAGTATCGTAGTATCTATTGAAAATAGGATGAAAAAACAAAGAGTGGACGAAGATTCTGTTTCAATTCAGCGTTTGATGGGCCATGTTGACGATTTTCCGGATTTGGCAGAAGTCTTAGAAGAAATTAAAGACGAACTAACGTTTCATCGGGAACAAGTCTTTGAACTGGAAGACGAATTGGCAAATCAATGCGAAATTAACTGCACTCTCTTGAAAGAGATCAGCAACTTTTCGTGTGAGAATGAAGCATCGTGTATTTCAGTATTGAGTAGTCCGAATTACGGTGATGATCAGAAGGAAATCGATAAATTAATGATGGAAGTTGCTAATATCAAGTCTCAACTTTTTAACTCGGATCAGGCTCGTTCAAAACTGCAGGAAGAGATTGATAATAGTACACAAAATAAAGACAGTGAAGAAAACGTACATTACAAAGCCCAGCTGGAATCAGCCCAAAAGACTGTCCATAGCATCACCTTACTTATGGATGAAAGCAAATCGTTGCATAAGGAAGAAATCGACGAATTTGGTGCTAAGATTGATAAGCTACAGAGTGAGATCGATAAGAAAGAAGAGACATCAAGGGTATTGGAAGAGAAAAACGCTACCCTTGAAAACCAACAAGAAGAGTATTGCATATCGTTGAAAACTGAATACGAATCGTCGCAAATGGAACTATGCAAATCCCAAATATCAGAGCTTGAAGCTGAATTATCCACAACCAAAGATCGTCTAGCGGATTGTGAGTTAAAATTCAAAAGGACCGAAGAGGCGTCGAAGATGTTGGAAGAGAGAAATACTGTTATTGAAAATCAAAAGGAGGAATATTGTCTATCCCTGAAAAAAGAATACGAATCTTCCCAAAATGATAGCAAAAAAGCCATGGAACAATACAAATCCAAGATATCAGAACTTGAAATTGAATTATCCACGACAAAAGATCTGCTAACGGATTTCAAGCTGAAGTCTTTTCTGCACGTAGAAGAGCTTAACTCGAAGCTAGAGTCGCTGAAAGATAAGCTGCTCAATTCCGAAGAATCCAAGGCTGCGCTCGCTGTCGAAAAGGAACAACTCATGGCTGAAGTGAATCGTACTGCCGAAAAGAAGATTGTATTAGAAGAAGAAGCGAAACAGCAGCATGAACAATTAGAGATGCTCCAAAAAACTGTCGACGAGAAGCTAGCAGAAGTTGAAAAAGCCCATGAGGGTGACGAATCACAGATAAACAGGCTGCAAGATCAAATTAGATCCCTGGAGCAAGAGTTAACAAGCACGCGAGAATTACTTGGTCAGTTGAACGAAAGCCTCGTGGAGAAGCATGAAATGGAATTCACTGTCGAAGAGCTTTCTCGAAAGAATACACAGTCTTTACACGCACAGATCAACAAGCTTCAAAAAGAAATGACAGAGAAGCAAATGGAGCTTGCGGAAGTTGAAACGAGGTACAAGATGGAAACTACTGACCTCAAAGAAATAATAAATTCTTTAAATGTTGAAATGGACGAAATTTTGAAAGCCACAGATTTGAAGGTTGAAAAATTAAAAAAAATATTCGAAGAAAAAGAAGGCACGAATCAACGTCTAGAAAAGGAAAAGGAACAACTCGTTTTGAGTATGAATGATATGATGAAAACTAGACGAGACGATGTCGATGATATTCAGAACGAGTTAATGGGGACGGGTACACGCTTAGCGAATCAAACTAGAGAGATTTCCACACTCAAGTCACGGCTCGAAGAAAGTCAATATCAGACGCAGGCGATGGATCGCTTGAAGCAAAGAGTCACTGAATTGTCTCACGAATTAGATTCAAAGAAGGAAGCAGAAGAAGAGTTTGATAACGAAACTTTAGAAATTGAAAATAACGAGCTTCGGGAGAAGCTTCAGGATGTAACAGCTGAGCTATGGGCAGCAGAGGCGAAACTCCAACAGTACGTATCTGATCGGGGAGGCTCGTCAAGATCGGTTCAGGTGTAAAGAGAACGAAATGCGTCTTTGAAGCTTGAGGTTGAGAAGTTGACGAGGAAGCTTAAAAAAATGTCAGAGAAACTATCTGATAATTCCCGAGACGATGGAACAAAACCGCATCCGATGGGTAATAAGGAGGTGACATCGACAAGATTTGCAATATAATGGAATTATGCAGTTTTAATAAAAGCTATTGTATTATACTTAAGGAAAAATGTAGCAAAAAGTCCGTCAATCATAAAGTATAACATACTAGTACTTGTATGTAAAATAATACTGAAACAACTATTTCTTTTACTATATATTTTAGATTTAACTTCGTCTAACTACCTAGAAACGAATTCTGGACAATTACGCAAAGAAAAGACGCGAAACAAACAATGCATGGCATGTAACGAACTTCCATCCCATCAATATGTACTATTTCTCTTAACCAAGTCTATCTACTACTTATGATTCATTCCTGATTGTGTGATTTTTCTTTCCAATCAGCTAGCGTGCAGAATCCAACCAACTATTATATAACATGAGCTAGCAAAGCCAAAACAAAACTAACTCTCACTATAGTACAATTTTATAACTCATATAACATAGAACAGTATGTTAAGATACCTGTGCAATGAGCATTACAGTAGTTTTTACTTGTGCTCTGTAGTAGTTTTGATCTGTTTAAATTAGTCACGGGAGAGTGAGTCGTGAAATGATGCATGACTGACTCAGAACCAATTGAAAGCGCGTATGATCTTGCGAAGAATAAGGAGCTTCAAAACACGCGTGTTTTCACACGCACTCACTTTGTGTCAGCGATTTGATGATGAAAGCAAACATCAAAAAAGCGCACCCCTGCACAGAACAACACCAGCAGATGTTATGATGTAATAGACTCACCACTCTTCTTGTTCTGATTGTTACCTTCTTTGACAACAATTCAAATACAAATATTAGCTACAAGGCAGTGATCAAACAACAATATTATATAACCAACATATGTACTGTAAGAACAATTCCATCATCCTACCACGACCCACTTCATTTGCTGCATTAAAAAAAAAACGCACATATCGAATCTATCAATTTTTAATTTTATGTGAAACGAAATGTGCTGTTTAAGTGAGTCAATAGAAACGAGAACGAGAGACGACGACGAGCGAGTTCTTTGTACTTCTACGTCAAGCAACATTAATACTTGCACAAAAACAATATCGATAATAACGACAGAACCCAATAACATATCAAGAAGAAAACGAAAAAGAAATAATACATCCAGAATAACAATAAATTCATCAATATTATCACTACACGTAATAGGGATGTTTCAGCAAATAACAATTATGGTTATGATTCTTACATTATCAACGTCCGTCATCAAAAGGATACCTATCGCAAATGGTTTATCTGTAACAAGAGCAACAGCAAAAACAAAAACGACGAGGAGCGGAATAATACCAACAACAACTGCAGGAACAACAACGTTATTGAAAACAATTTCAATTTCGCCAGCAATAATATCGACGTCATCATCATCATCATCATCATCGTTGTCATCATCATCAGCATTGAATTTAGCACTTGATTCAAGAGAACTTCGATTTTATGGTGCTGCAGGTGGTGGTACCATTAGAAGATCAAGTAGCAGCGACAGTAGTAGTAAAGATGCTGCTGCTGATGTTGGAACTTATTACAATCAGGAATGGTTCGCTTCTGCAACTTTGTCTGCAACGAAAGATCAAAATCAAACACCCGTTCTTGCTTTAGCGGGTGTCGGATTAGATGATAATGAAGAACTTAACAAAAGGATCAATAATTTCAACAAAAATAAAAATATTAATGACAGTACAAGTATGGATAGTGGCGAACAAAAAAGCAACGGTGATGATGGCATAACAAACAACAAAAACAGTAACGGGAGTAATAAAGAAGAAGACGGATCTACTTCTTCGCATTATTGTTACGAGACAGAGCAACAGCAACAAAAACAACAACATCCTCCTCCTAAACGTGGGTACGGTCCATATATTAATCTATCTCCAGAAGAACGCGAACTTTTTAGATTGATACGAAAAGCGCGCGATGAATCAGGTCTATCAACGACGATGCGTGTTGCAGGTGGATGGGTCCGTGACAAACTTTTGGCAACACCTGAATTTACCCGTACGTATGGTTTCCTCGACAATAATGATGATACTGATATAAATGGTTTTGGTGGAGAGGATACTACTATCGCTCGCAACAACAGCGGCAGCAGTAGCGGTAGCAGCAACAGATCAACACCCAAAAGATTGACTTCAAAATATAAGACATCATCTGCACAATCAACTTCAGCAGGTCGATTTGGAGCGAAGGTGATTGGTGGCGGTAAAAAGAATAAGAAAAACAACAAGAACAGCAGCAGCAATAATTCTGCTGGTGCTGCTTCTAATGCAGGATCCATGCAACGATTCCAACAACACGAACCTGTTGATATTGATATTGCATTAGATGATATGTTAGGAAGAGAATTTGCTGAACTATTAAATGAATGTTTAAGTAAAATGGGCGAAAAGACACATGGTGTTGGTGTTGTATTAAAAAATCCTGAAAAGAGTAAACATTTAGAAACAGCAACAATGAAGGTTGGTACATTTTGGATTGATTTTGTTAATTTACGTGCTGAAGAATATACACAAGATAGTCGTATCCCTGACTTAATGAGAATTGGTACACCATCAGAAGATGCATTCCGAAGAGATTTAACAATTAATAGTTTATTTTATAATGTTAATAATGGACAAGTTGAAGATTGGACAGGACGTGGTTTTGATGATTTACGACGATGTGTCGTTTCGACGCCATTAGCACCCCTCACAACCCTGTTAGATGACCCATTACGAACATTACGATCTGTACGATTCGCAGCACGGTTACGATTTACAATGGATGATTCATTAGTTGAAGCTGCCATGGATGATCGTGTCCGTAAAGCATTAGCTGAAAAAGTTTCACGTGAACGAATTGGTTGTGAAGTCGATTTGATGTTACGGTCACCCGATCCTGTCGGTGCGATGCGTCTATTAATCAATTTGAATCTAGCGAGAACAGTTTTTCCAATTGAAAAATTACTGTCATCAACGACCACCACATCCATCAGTAGCAGCAAGAACGAAGACGAAGATGACTTTTACGAAGATTTGTTCGAAAGAGGTTTGGATTTATTATCGACCAATTACGATCAATTGGAAGAATGTAAGATATTTCCACCCGTTTGGTGTAATAAGTCTTATCAGGGTTCCTATACGACACATGGGACACAAGATACTTCTCTCTTTGAAGATGATGATGCATTACGATATATGTGGTATGCATCCTTCCTTAAACCATTGTACGATCATTCTTTAATGATTGATCCACTGGGCAAAAACTTAGGAAGAAAGGCAAATCGTTCTGTAGTTTGTAAACTTTTAGTCGATGAATTGAAACGACCAACACGAGAGGCGGAAGCTGTAGAAAAAATAATGAAGGGTGCGAATGATTTTAAACAATTAATGAATGGTGGCGGAGATTTCTCGGCTGTTTCGATTTTATTAAGTGACATACGAGTCCACGAACATAATAACGATAGCATCAGCTCCTCTTCTGAAGGTGATGGTGATGATATCAGCGATAGTAGCAGTAATGCACAGAGTGGTGTTGGTAGTCGTAAGATGAAGTGTTCCATGAATGGTCAACAAGTCTACACTGCTACAGAAAACGACCCTGTTTGGGATCATGCTATGGAATTTCGTCTGCAGTGTTCGAATATAATGCGGAAGGTTGGACCATTATGGAGAGCTGCACTTTTCTTGGCCATGTCGGAACACATTACCGAGGCTTTACAGGATGATTTGGATTATGTAATTGAAGGTGATATTGTTGATGAAAGTCAGGAAGAATTACGACAACGAGAAATTGAACGATACGATAGTGTCGGAACAGCAATGCAACGGATAGGGCTTGTTGGGGTATATGAACAAAAACCATTGATGGATGGAGGAGAAGTTAAAAAGGTATTACCTAACATACCAAAGGGTCCAATATTCCGTGATATAATGGATGAACAAGAAAAGTGGATGACACTTCACCCATGCGCAAGAGCTGATATTCTTGCACGACATTTAGCTCAAACGTTTCCTGACTATCAGTAAGCTAGTAGAAGTAATGTACACTGTACTGTACTGTACTGTACGCACGCGGGTCAGAGTTAAAAATAAATAAATAATAATGATAATACAGTAATATTAAAATTATATCAATACCAACCAACAACAACTGCACACGTGTACTCTAGTAATATTAACTTATATAATCTGTATTAGCTATCATACCTACTATTCTTTCTTCAATTACATGAAGTGATTCTCAACCTTGGCATAGTCCTACAACTTAATAGTAACTTAGTACAGTTTTTTATGGTTTTATGATAAAAGTATACTGTCTATCGTGTAGGCACTACAGTATGTGTTCATTCACTAGTAGCGGTAGTGTAAGTACATACTAATCATATGATAAATTGTCAGTGACAAATTTCAAAAAATTACCAGTATCATCACGTTGATTAGCTGAAAAGGGCTTATTTCATGTCGTTACAAAACTTCACGTAAATTTATTGTGAATGGGATGCAATGATGCAATGCTATCCCTCTATCCCTTCAATTAACTTCACATACCGCTTTCAATATATCGATACTAACTTTCTCACGATAAAACTGATTCGGGGCTAACTTTTATCATTTAAAACAAAACAATAAATCTCAAATACTACTACTGTGTACTAACTGAAGAGTCGAGGTGAATAGTGCGCTGCGTCTCATTACCAAGTCCCTTTCCCTTTAAATAATACAACAACAACAACAACAACAATAATAATAAAACAAATACATACCGATTAAAAAGGCAATATGGCTCCTCGACAAAGGAATATGCCTTCATCCGCATCCACAAAAGGACCGTCGTTTGTTGTTGAAGAATCTTCGTCATCGTCCTCTGATGATACCTCCACTACCTCGGCGTTGTTATCATCAGAAGAGAAGAAATTTTTAGCAACTCATAAGACGACAAAATCAAAACCACCATTAACATTAAATATTACAGAATCTGACATTGCTAGAGACAATCACGATTGGTTTAATGTTATTGGACTGGTTTTTGTTGTTGGTGCATGTGCGATGAACTATGAGTTTCCGTCGGGTCATTACACAGGTGATTACTTTTGGGTAATGTGGACGGTGAGTGTCAAATGCTGTCTGTCTCATCGTGGGATTAGTTAGTTCTATATAAATGTCTCGTTTCTTCTTCTTCTTTAGATAATGCAAGCAAAGAAAGTAACGAGATTCATATGTTCTGTGTGTTTGCAATTGTTTATTGAGAGAAGGATCCGTTAAAAAAACTTACACCACTTTTTTGTTTTGTATTCATACCCCATGCGTTTTATAGACTACCTTGATATATTTCATTATTGATCTAACTTGGGTCTCGTTAGTTCCCATCTGTGTAAAAAGTCCTGGTGTTATCATAAAGGTACGTCATATTATTAACATTATTGATGGTAGACTTTTGCTTCTGCATTTCTTTCTTCTGACATAAAATATTCACATATTATACTTACTCAACACAACACCATTTGCCTATCACTTTTTTGTTTAAAAAATCAAAATCAACGTGATTCCTTTCGCATGGTATCAATAAAAATAAAAAATAATATTAATATTAATATTAATATTAATAGCATCATCTTGTTGCCATACTATACATGTCTGGGGGACCACTTTATCCACAGCATCATTGGGTGATGGGTGCAACTTTGTCGGTGGAACTCAATACATGGTTATTAATTTGTCGTCGTTTGGTCTATCGAAGTTGTTACTGTTCAAGTTATCGAACCGTTTCACCTGTCATCACAGCCACAATTTCAACTTTATTTTATATAACATGGATCGCAATTCGATGTTACTTTTACCCGAAAATACTATTTATATTTTTTGATATGTGGATGATAGAAATTGAATTAACGGGACATTATTTTTACTCGGAACTTTTGTTTGTTCCCGTCCATGCTGCATTATGTGTTCTTAATTTTAAATGGACGTATGACTTGTTCAAACCTATCATTAAACGTTGGTTGGGTACGGGACCAAAATCGATGGTCGTTCAAGATGGATTGTAGTAATATCAAAAATTTAATGCAAGCAAATGCAAATGCAAACACAAATAATAATGATAAATAATAATAATGCCAAATCTGACCGTGCGAGCCCACCAATTAATTAGTGGAAAATGGAATGCACTAAAAATAACATCCTTCTCAAGTGATAGAAATAAGAACTTTGTACAGTATAAGTGTTAATGTTAAATTTAAAGAAAAGAAACAACGAATTCTACATAAAATAAAACTGCTGCTTCGTAAAATAACAGCTTTTGAGTTTTGTATCTTCTTAGTTGCAAGGAATAATACACTATCAAGAAGATTTAGCCCCACCCACACCAAATTTTTGTCTGAATCACTTGTTGCATTGGTCTTGATTTATTGTACTTCTTTTGATAGTCCTATTTTATTTTAGAGCAGATAGATGATGATGGTTGAAGAAACTAAGATAGTAAGTTATCCTACCTATCATTTATATGTGTCATACATACGTTATACTTTTACGCATCGTCATTGGTGCGCAATTTCCGAGATGAGCATAAATCCTTGACAACAACTAAATAATAATTAGCACATCTTATAGCACAGCCGCAAAACAACACCAACCACCAACAACAACACCAACAAACCATCAATCGACGCCGATCATAATATCCGAAACGAGATCACTCCGTACGGCACACAGATAGAATAATCTAAATTAAAGATGCCGAGAGAAATCATCACGTTACAGGTTGGTCAATGTGGTAATCAAATTGGTGGAGAATTTTGGAAACAACTTTGCGCTGAACATGGAATTGCACCCGATGGTACGCTTAAGAATTCCTTTGAAAATACTAATAGCAACACCAGCCACATTATTGGGAATAATAACTACAGCAATTACCCTAATCATGCCACGCCGGGACCTCCACACTTATCATCGGGAGTGAGTGGTGGTGGAGGTTCATTTGCATCTACATCGTCAACTGCTTGGGGGAATCAAAATCAAAACAACAGCAATCACAGAACGACATGGAGTGACATCCATGCAACTGCAGATGATCGAAAGGACGTATTCTTTTATCAGGGCGACGAAGATCGGTACATACCTCGTGCATTGTTAATGGATTTAGAACCACGTGTTATTAATAAGGTTGCACGTACGGGTGCATATCGTAGATTGTTCAATCCAGAAAATCTGTTTGTAGCACAAGACGGGGGAGGTGCGGGAAATAATTGGGCATCAGGTTATCGACAAGGTGCTGAACATTATGAAACTATATTAGATATGATTGATAGAGAAAGTGATAATAGTGATTCATTAGAGGGATTTGTTTTAACACATTCAATTGCTGGTGGTACCGGTAGCGGGATGGGTTCATATTTATTAGAACGATTAAATGATCATTTTCCAAAAAAATTAATTCAAACATATTCTGTTTTTCCAAGTTGGCAAGAACAAAGTGATGTTGTTGTCGAACCGTATAATTCATTATTAACAATGAAACGATTAACATTAAATGCTGATGCAGTCGTCGTTTTGGACAATGCTGCATTGAATCGGATTGCAGTTGATCGATTACAAATTGAAAATCCATCTGTTGATCATGTTAATAGCTTAGTAGCAACAATTATGGCGGCTTCTACTACAACTTTACGTTATCCTGGATACATGAATAATGATTGGATTGGATTACTTGCATCTTTGATCCCAACACCGCGATGTCATTTTTTAATGACAGGATACACTCCTCTTGTCTTAAATAATAATAATTACAACAATAATAATACATCGACAGCAGCCACACCAGGCGGTGGCGACAATATTCCCGGAATGGTACCACAAACTCCTGCCACCGCACGCACCGCTGATCCTCGCGAACCAGCTGAATACCAAACAGGCATTCGTAAGACAACTGTACTTGATGTTATGAGACGATTGACACAACCAAAAAATATTATGGTATCAGCAAATATGAAAGGGAAAGGAAGTGGGTGTTATATATCTATCCTTAATATTATTCAGGGTAATGACATCGATCCGACACAAATCCATAAGGCATTACAAAGGATTCGCGAAAAACGTCATTATCATGCCGATATACCATTCATACCATGGGGTCCAGCAAGTATCCAAGTTGCATTGGCACGTAAATCACCATACATACAACATCGGCACAAGGTTAGTGGATTTATGTTAGCTAATCATACATCAATGGCAGAATTATTTGAACGATTATTAAAACAATACGATCGAATCAAATCACGGAATGCATTCCTTGATAATTTCCGTAGAGAGGAATGCTTTGCAGATGATTCAATGATGGAAGAATTTGATCATTCTAGAGAAGTTGTACAATCATTAATGGATGAATACCGTGCATGTGAACGACCCGATTATGTCAATTTCGGTATGGACGGTAAAGATAGTAGTAGTGGTGTTAGTGGTGGTGTCACCGCTGATGATTTCGCATCACCCATCGCTAATAGGAAAAGATAGACGTAGACGGTATAAATTGTAATATAAAGAGTCTATTTTACGTAATTGTAATCACATTAACTTCAATTTTACTTTAAATAGCATCCAACGATTATCGGCTTTAAGTTAAAAAAGTATATATAAATGTTCAGGTTCGGGGTAATGGCACTAAAAGTAAAAGCAAAAATTAATCAATATCGATCCTGAACGCATTTCGTCTCTAGCTCCATCC
>Ga0115007_10001559_pt1 | contig 14630 bp, 18 predicted proteins | sample ArcOceMetagenome_2_FD_87166 | JGI IMG/M metagenome (GOLD analysis project Ga0115007, IMG submission 87166) | Marine eukaryotic phytoplankton communities from Arctic Ocean - Arctic Ocean ARC135M Metagenome | ecosystem: Environmental > Aquatic > Marine > Oceanic | place: Arctic Ocean | collected... | reverse complement strand
CGTCGCGCTCGCGGCGTGGCACTGTTTTCGTGAACGAAAAGCGGTTAACGTCTCGTGTTGGGCGCGTGTTGGACGACGGCCTGGTCAACGGTCACCGGCCGTCGGGCCTCCACGGTCACAGGCGCGTCGCCGGTAAAACAGGGAGTCTATGATTTGGTAAAGCCTCACGGCCGTACCTGGGATCCCCGGTGCAACACCCCCACGGTTGGTTTGTGGAACACCGGGTTTAAACTTGTGTGCGCGTTAGTTGCGGTGTCAGTCGAGAGCCCGCCGAACAACAAGTCGCCGCCCTCGAACGCGCCGCCCAAGTTTACGTTCAAAGTTATTTCCGAGTCGTCCCGGTGGTACGCCAAATCCACGTCTTTCGGGCCGCACGACGTGCCTGGTTCGTACCGTACGAGAAACGAACGGTGGTGGGCAAGAGAGGAGGCGCCCGGGGCGTTTTTGTAGTTCCTTCTTTTTGACTCACAGCCGATTTCCGAGTCATCATCACACACCTCGTAAGGATCCAAGTCACCGTACAGCGCCTTCGAGACGGGCGCGACGTGTTTCGCAAGCAACACGTCCAAAAAGGTTTCATAGAAACCCAAGTCGAACAGCAACAACCCGTTATCGTTCATGGTGTTGGGTCTTCCGATTGGCATGCCGCTTCGCTCGAAGTGTTTGCCCTCTTCCAAAAGCTTTTCGCAGAAATCGGAGGCGAACACGGGGAAGGAAAACACGCCGGCGGGGCGTTCGCGAATCAGGCCTGGGCACTTTTGCAACACAAACTCTTTCGGCGAAGAGCTTTTTTCTTTTTTCCCTCGATGCAATCGGTCTGTATTGTCCATCGGCGTCTTCGTCGTCGTCGTCTCCCGTTGCATCTGCAGCGCTTCAACACACACCTTGGTGAGCTCGCGAAACCGCGCGTCCAGGTGCTCTTCGGTTAGTGTGTAGATGTCGGCGTGTCTCGGTGTGTAGTTCTTCTTAATAAACGCCTTCCGCGCGAGCGCGTCCGCGTGGTGGTTTCGGCGACGACACAGCTCTGTGATTGTGAAGGAAAAGTGTCAGTCTTTTGGGCCATGTGGCCTGAGCAAACAGTCGCCCGTAATCGGGCCTCCACAGTGTGTCTGGATTTGGGAAAGGCCCGACACGTACCTCTTTCCAACTCGGCATGGATGTCTTGCTTTTTCGTCTCCGAGAACGGCAACAGCAGGTCGTGATACTTCGTCTGGAACCCGTCCCGTGTGCCGTCAAACTCCACGTGCCGCCCCAACCTCTTGACGAAGAAGTTCTGTGTGAACCGACACGGGCACTGTAACGTTTGGTCCGCTTCCATCCAGATGTAATCTTCGACTTCGTTGGAATTGGAATCTTCATCAATCGGACGTGCCGAAGATGTGGAAAACGAAACACCGAAAGCCGACGACACCGCGCGTCGCCCTACATCCGCGCCGCGGCGCATGACGCGCGTCACAGGAAGCACCAGGGACGCGCCCATTACCTCGTGGGGGTCATGCAGGGGCACGAGCGTCGTGGGTCTGGAACGAGTGAGTGATGAGTCACTGGAAGCAAACAACGAGAAATATAAATCAAACCACGACTTCTTTTCTGGGGCAAAGAGTGAAATTCAGGAAAGGGCCACCCGTTCGATCGACCCTCGGCAGTGTCTCCCGCGCTTGGCACGGTCCTTGGCTCGGGGGTGTTCGCGTTATTTGCGCACGGTGACGCACGCACCCTGACAGACCAATTATTCACACGACATGGAGAAGCACCACAAGCTCCGCCGCCCCGCGGGGTCTTCCATTCACGGGTGCAACATCTGCGGGATCGAGGGGCACCAGGCGGCGCACTGTCCGAACGGCAATCAGATAGACTGGGGGGAACGGTTCGGACCTGAGTGGACGAGTGATCTTGACACCATGCGGCGTGTGGAACCTGACTACGACGCGCTTGCGGTGAAAGCGAAGGTATACGCGGAAACGCGGTTGACGAACGGAAACGGAGACGGGACGAAAAAAGAGGGTGCTGATGCGCCCGGCGCGCCGCCGCCGCCATCGGCGTGGCGCGTGTACTACGACCAGATGGGACGGCCGTACTACCACAACGCGGGGACGGGTCAGACGCAGTGGACGCCACCCTGAGTGATGCTTGACGACCGAGTTTCAGGTCACTCGTTACGGCAGGGTAAATAATCGGTAGAAAGACACGCAGAGCGAGATTGGTTTTGAGAGTTGGAGGCCATCCCCATCGGGAATTGAGACTATCGAAAGTACACCGTTTGGTTATTAAAAAAAGAGTAGTATTGCGCATCGTCAACAGATGTCTTTAAGAAACGCGTGGTGAGGTTCGTTGAAGTGCTCGCCGAGCTCGTCCTTTTGGGTGAAACAGGGAAGGGAACGGAACCGTCAGTCGGGTGAGTCGAGAGTGGAGAGAAGGGAAAAGTAATGCTTCTGAAAAAAGAAAAAGAAACCTTCCAAAATCCCCAACTCATTTTTCTTCGCTTGGATCGCGGCCGTTACGGCTTTTGTAACTGTCACTCAGCGCCGTTTGTTGGGCGTCGGTGGAAAGAAGACCAGTACTACTGATGTGGTGTTCGTCATCTCCAAGCGAATCTTTTCCGGGTGGGTAGGTTCGGGAAAGGTTTACGGGACGCGACGTCCCGGGAAAACAAAAAAACGAAGTGACTCTTTCGAGTGCGAAAAACAATCGACCGCGCGAATGGTCCGCGGTTTGGAACCACCAACACGACACGACGGACCAAGGAGGATTCGAACCGTCGACCACCGTATCTCGCGTACCTTGGTTAGCCACTTGAAGTCATCGAACCGCCCTTGACCTATGTCAAGGTCTCCCTCCAGCCACTGCGCTCGTAGGTAAAAGTGCGTCCCTTCGCCTCCGGTTTTCGTGGCTGACGCGGCAAAATGTCCCATCGGCGCGTTGCCGACTAGATACGTGGTCACAGCAACGCCGATGGCGTCGTCCATCGCGTTTTTCGCGAGCTGGCGCATCGTAGTGGTGTTTCCATCATTTTCATCAGCCACACCGGTCGGGAACCCCCAGGTTTTCGTTTCTCTATCCCGCACCACCAGGAACAAAAACTGGTCCAGTTTTCGTTTCATCGTTTTTTGATCTCCATTTCGATCCGCCTCTGTTTCCCGGCTAGCCGCCGCGAACCGGAGCTCGTCCGAACTCACAATCTCCTCGAACTCGCCTTTCGGATCGACCAGGTCCTCCGGTAGTTGCTGCAGGAACTGTTTGCGGCGTTCCATTGACCAAGACTGGTACTCCAGCTCCCAATCTTCGGGAAGCGGCATCACCACCGGCAACCGCTCTACGATCATGTTCGCGATGAGCGGTCGGGTGGCTTCCACTACGTCCCGGGGGCGCGTTCCTCGCGCGTCCGCGTAGTGTCGTATGCTTTGTGCGCGTCCGTTTGATGCATATGTATTAGTGTTCACAGAGACAAGGCCGACGCTGCCCCGTGCCCCGCCCCCCGAGGAGACCAACCCAACGCAGTCCCCGACCGAAGAACCCGATGGGCCAGCAGACGCCAAACAGCGTTGCGCCGCGGCTCTCGGCGCCGCCGCCGCGGCGCGTCGCGCGCGCGCGACAGCCGCGCGGAGCATCGCGAGCTCGACGCGAGGCACGCGCACGCGTCCGTGCGTCGATGCGGCGCGGTGAGGTATGCGCGCGCCGACGCAGACGGTGCAGATGAAAACCCTGAAGTAGAAGAGCAGGCGCGTCGAGGTTTATATTTCGAAGAGAAGAGGTGCTCCAAAAGAACAACGTCTCCCTGCTTGCCCTCTCCTCACACCCTCCCTCGCACCCGAGGGAGGCGACGTGTCGTGGGCGGTGCGCACGAGACGCGCGGAGACGGACGGCGGCGGTGCCGTGTTGTGTGGGTTTAGGGATTAGGGTTTAGTTGCTCGGGTCGCACGTACCGGTTTGACCCTCCGCCCGCTTCGCGATGGCGCACGTTGGGAAGTTCAACGCACAGAGTTACCCCGAAGATGCGTCGCAGCGCGCGCCACAACACCCCCCCCACGGCCCAAACAAACCAAAACCCTCCCCGAAATGGCTCGACGCGTGGTCCGACCAGGTCGCGACGCTTGACACCACCTCCCACCTCATGGCGAGTTCTGATTTGGCAGGGGATGGGGAGTGGCGGTTGGTCATCGCGAGCGCGAGCGATAAAAAGTTGAAAGTGTGGAGGTACGTGTGTTGGGCTTTTCCCAAATCCAGCCTCCCTGTTTGCCCATACTCGTACCAGAAGGGACGGTTATTACCTCTGCCCTGACTGTTTGTCCATACATCGCGATACACAAGGCTGACACTTTTCGTGTAACAATCACAGCGCGGATCGGTTAGTCGGGACGCATTCGATTCCCGACCACCCCATCTCTTTGTGCGCTTTTTACGCCCTGCCCACGGATGGCGGGAAACGGAAACCGCGAGTCGCCGTCGCGGCGGGGGACTGCGTGTTCATATACGCCGCGGGGGCGGGAGACGCGGTACGGCCTTGCGCGTTTCCCAAATCCTGACACGCGGTTTACCGGCCCTGTCTGACTGTTTACGTGAACTACGGCCGTAACATTTACCAGTACTGGCAACTCTTACAAATACATCACAAGTAGACTGTTCGGCCCGATTACTCTGACTGTTTGCTCAAACACATTACGAAGTACACCCAACTCAAGCCTCCAAGACTGACCCTTTCCGTTCCCAACCGCAGCCGGCGCTGCGCCCGTTTTACAAATTCACGAACCCGCCCCTAGGTCTTGATTTGCGGGAAGCCGAGGTGTGGCGCTCGCTCTCTGTGAACGCGCTGACCTCAGAGCAGGCGTTCCACACGTTAACCGACCTGAAAGACACCGCGGGCGCGTTGCTTTCGGAACGCGCTTGCTCCTTTACGGAAATCGACGACGCCAAGCTGCGGGAACGGTTCGTACGGGCGCACGCCACTTCCGAACCGCCGACGCGTGTAACGAGCGTCACCGCGCTCGGTTCGATAAAGCAAACCAGCGACGATGCAGACGCCGTGTCCGTGCTTTTCTTCGCCACCGAGACTGGGGAGTTGCACGTCCTATCCCCCGACGCCAAGCAAATCGGAAAAACGTACCGCCTGCCGTCGCCCGCCGCGTTCGTCACGGCGACGGGACGGACAAACTCGGAGTATAAGATTTTGTGCGCCTGTCGCGACGGGCGCGTGTATTTAATCGAAAACGGTTTCCTTCTCACCGAGACCGTGTTCGAGCTGGAAACCCAGGTGTGCGGTTTGTGCGTGGTGGGTAACGACGTGGTGGTGGGGTGCGCGGATCACACGGCGCACGCGTTCGCGATCGCGGGTACGTGTTGGGGCTTTCCCAAATCCAAACACTGCTTTATCTCTCAGCTGGTGACTGTTGTCCATACATCGCGATATACAATACTGACACTTTCTTTTTACTCGACGCAGATCACCATACCGGCGAAGGGTCTGGAAAAAAGGTTCTGGTGAAAGGCCAAAAGAGTTACGGGATTTACTTCCCCGCGCCGATTAAAACGTTGTGTGTGTTGGACGTAAACCGGCAGAAACGGTTCGAGCGACTGCTAGTCGGCCTGGGGAACGGCGAGGTACGGGTGTACCACGAAAACGTGTGCGTGCTAACCCTTGCCACCGGCCAAAACGACCCCCCGACCGGTCTGTTGTTCGCGCGCCTCGGGCGGGAAGAAAACGCCCTCGCGATTGTGACTAAAAACGGTTCTGTAACGGTTAAAATCATGCCCAGAAGGGCGGACTTGAGTGCAGGCAGTGCAGGCAACGGTAACAACGACGCATCAAACGGTCCGGAAGACCACTCGATTCCCCTCGCCGTGCCTAAAAAAACAAAAGTGTACGTCGAAAACGCGGCACGCGAGCGGCTGGTGGGGAAAGAAATGCACCAAACGTTTCAGAAGGATCTGCAGCGGTACGTGTTGCGCGTTTCCCAAATCATAGACGACTGTTTGATGCCCTGTATGGAGTGCAGTCACGCAAGTCTTACCACTACAATAAGTGCACCAGAAAACAAGACTGTTTGCGCACTGTACGAAAATCGCCCAACACGAGACTCGATACTGACACTTTCCTGGCAAAACTCCCCAGGCTGCGCCTCAACACGGCGCGCGCGCGGGTCGCGGCGCTTCGGGATGGCGGCGTCGGCGGGGGGGGAGGCGGTGGCGTGGGTAACCATTCCGCTGGGGTTTCCGTGAAACTCGACGTTAGCGTACAGGGCCTTGGCCCGGTGTTCAAAATCGTGCTAACCGCGGTCAACGTAGGCACCAAGCCGTTGTTCGACGCGTGCGCCATGTTCGGTGCGGGGCTTTCCCACCCAACACGTTCCGCCTCCCTGACTGATTGCCCATACCCGTACCAGAAGGGACTGTTACCTCTGACTGTTTGTCCATACATCGCGATATACTCGTCCTGCGAAGGGACGTCTTACCTCTGCCCTGACTGTTTGTCCATACATCGCGATATACAAGACTGACGTTTATTTTTCCCAATCATCTCAGCGGCGAGCCCGGTGACTTCGTACGCGCTGGAGAAAAGCCAATGCTCGTTTCCCGCGCTGCTTCCAGGCGTGCGGTGTTGTTGCGAAATCGCGGTGGAGGCGGTGGTGGCTGACGACGCCGGCGCCGGCGCCGGTACCGTGTCCGTGTATGTGTGCGAAACGCGTCGGCAAAGCGCGGTGCCAATCGTATCCGCGGTCGTGCGCATGCCAGTCGCGGAGTTCTTCGAGTAGATCGTGCGCGAAGCGACAGTACCTCACGGACCACTCCCGACCGTCGGTCCGTCCGAGGAGCCTCGCGGTTCCAACGCGCCGCGCTGGTTGTAAAAGTATTTTTCCCGAGAACGCGGATTTTAGATTTCAGAGACTCTTCATTACACCTCGTGCCGTAAAACCTCTCAGACTACACCCCCAAACGTTGCGTTCGTGTGGTACACCAATTACCCACACACACACCAAAAAACCCGCGCTTACTGGTAAAGACCACCCTTGCCCTTCTTGTCGCCGCCGATTTCAAAGGTCTTGCATCGTTTCAGCGGGTGCATGCACACCGCTTTGCACGTGTTGCACTGCAAACGAAGCACGATTTTCTTCGTCGTCTTCGCCTTTTTGTGGAACACAGGTTTGGTCTGTCCGCCGAAACCAGCTTGCTTGCGGTCGTAACGGCGTTTGCCTGTTTGGAGAGAGGGGAGAGAGGGGAAAGGTCAGCGCCGGGGGTTGTTTCTTTTGAGACGACGTAAGCGCGCGCTGCGCGCGCAAAGAATGCATAAAACGTCTCTGAAAACCAAAAACACAGACTGTTTTTCCCGTCAACCCTAAACGTCCGGTGCCGTCGCGCGTGCGTTCGGAGGCAGTCCGCGACACCGCATGACAAACCGCGACCGCACGATCGGTCACTCCGCGTGCTTCGCTAGCCACCGCACTATGGTCTACTCGGTTTCGAAGGCTAGGGGTATCACCGCGTGTCGTCTCCGACCGGGTCGTGCATCACAAAAAACTCGGGACCCCAGACGCGATAAAAAAAGCATTCGGAACCCGCACGTACCCTGCGCGTAAAGCGAGGCCTTGCCCGTCTTGTACTGCGTCACCTTGTGAGGCGAGTGCTTCTTGCACTTCTTGCAGAAATTCTTCTTCGCTTTGGGGACGTTCACCTGGGGTCGGGGGGGGGGGTATTTAGAGGTTAGCGGAGGGTCGGGGACGACAGAAAAACGCAAAGCCCTAGGGGTGAGGGAACGCGGATGGCACGTTCCCGCAGGCGCGCGGGTTCCGGCCCGTGAGTGACGCGCCGACCACGAATTACGGGCGCGAGCCTTTGGATCCTTTATCCCAAGCCACGAGACGTACCATCTTGCTCGGTCTAACCAAACGCCGCGACTACTGCGCGCGTGTAAGAGGGTGAGCGCCACGCGGAGGTCCGCGTGAAGTGCATCGAGACGAGTTTTTCGCAAAAACCAGGAAACGAAGCGAGTTGACAGGGTAGCGGATTCACGGAAATGGGCCTGGAAATCGAGCGCACAGCGAGAAAGTTGAAAGACGAGATTGCAGTCTTGGCTTTTTCTCCGTAACACCCTGCCCAAACATCGCGCCGCGCGTCTTCTTCGCCACTTGTCCGGACGCCCTCACCGGTGCTGTTCCGTGGAACCGTCGTTTCTTGACTCGTGCCTGTTTCGTTGTTGATACGCGCGGTCCGTGGTACGTGTGCGTTGCCGCACTGATTGCCCACATGGCGCCCGCCATGACCAGCAAAGAGACGGACGCGGCGAACGTGGATTCCAACGGCGCGGCCACGGAGCTTTGGCGGAACACGCGGGTGCTCGGGATCATCCTGGTGTACTGCGCGATTGGGTCCCAACTGAGCGTGGTGAACAAAGTGGTGGTGACGTTTATTCCCCTGCCCAACGCTATTCTGCTCGCGCAGTTCACCGCAACCACGGTGATGCTTCTCGCCGCGCACTACACGAAATCGATCGAGGTTGAGCCGGTACGTGTTGCGCGTTTCCCAACTCCAAAAACACGTCAGTTTGCCGATTGTCCCGAGTAATTACTCTATCACGGGGCCCGAAAGACTGACCCTTTTTTTTTTTTACAAAAACAGTTAACGTGGCAGATCGCGCGCATCTTCTCCCCGCTAGTCCTAACCTTCTTCGCGCTTTTGTACGCGGGCATGGAGGTGATGAAATACGCGCCTCTCGAAACCTTCATCACGGTGAAGAGCATGACCCCAGTTTTGTTCTCTACTTGCGAGTATTTGTTCCTGGGACGGGCGCTTCCGAACCTCAAATCGACAGCGGCGCTTGTCGGAATAGTCGCCGGCGCCGCGACGTACGTAAAGGTGGACGCGTACGCGAGCTATCACGCGTACATGTTCTGTTTGCTGTTTTTAGTAGCTGCAGTGTCAGAGGGCCTCGTCGCGAAAACCACCATCGAAAAGGTGAAGCTAAACAACTGGAGCCGGTCGTACAACATCAACGTCTTATCGATACCGCTCGCCGCGGCGCAGATGTTGGTTAGTAAGGAACACTTACATTTCTGGAGGTCAGACAACGAGTGGAGCACGAAAACGATAACGCTGTTAGTGGCGTCCTGTATCATGGGCCTCGGGATGTCCGTGGCGACGATGTGGATCAGGGAGGCGATCAGCGCGACGTCCGTGTCCGTGGTTGCGACGTGCAACAAGTTCATAAGCGAATTAGTAAACTGGGTGATTTGGAACAAACACACCACGAGCGACGGTTTAGGCGCGGTGCTGGTGATCATGGTGTGCGGGGTTTTCTACGAACAAGCCCCGCTGCGGGTGCGAGGCCAGGGGTACGTTCGGGCAGAAATCTGCCCGTGTTTGCCCAGGACATGGTTCGGGGCGAGCAAGGCCAAGGAAGGCGCGGGGCCGTACGGCGCGGTGTGAGTGGCAGTGATTGGGGAAAGAGTTTGGGATTGATATCTAATTTACGCAAACCAAGTGTCGAAAGAGAGAGAAAATACGGCCGTGACTGTTGTGATTGATGGTGCCTCGCGATCCAAAAACACATTTCTGTTCGGTTCTTTGCAGGACGTGCCTCTTTTTCTTTGCAGGACGTCTCTGCGTTTTCTGTCTCGCTCGTCTCTCAACGTTTTCGTCTTTTCGTCGTTCACAGCCTCGCTCGCGTCGCGACAACCTCGCTTCACGCGATGGTTATTCTCCGCGCTTTCGGCGCCGCGGTCGGAAGTACCGCGAGCTTCTTCACGTCGATGGTTAACGTGCCGTCCGCGAACGAAGAGGTCATGGTTTCGAAATCCGCGTTCTCGGGCATGCGAAGCCTGGCACGATAAAAAAGAAAGTTTCAGTCTTCAGTCTCTCGTAATGTGTATGAGGGATTGGAAAGGGTATAGTAGTGTGACTTCGTAACTGTTACCAGTACTGGTAACAGTTAACAGTAGTAAACAGTCAAAGAGGGGCTGTAATCAGGGAGGCGGAACGTGGTGATTGGGAAAGGCCCTCACCTGCGCTCTTGAAACGAAACGAACGAACGACGCTCGCGACGGTGCCACTTTTTGTCGGGCGACTCTTCTTCTTTGTCTTCGCCCTCCGTCGTTGTCACGCCGATGCGGATGACGCCCTCGTCTTCCTCAAGGGTTATGTCACCTTTCGCGACGCAAGGGAGGTCGGCTTTGAGCTGGTACGCGTCGGTGGTTTCCTTTTTTGGTCGGAGACAGGAGACGACGGGAAAATTTAAAAGAAAAAGTCAGTGCGGTCGGAAAAATTTCAGCTCAACTCGAGTTCCGAGAAAACGAAACCGAGAGACTTTTCGAAAGAAAGAAACAACGACACATCTTGGAAGGTTTTGGAAGGCGCTTGCCACCGCCTCGTACGCACCGTGACGTCCACGGGGATGATCCTCAGCTTCGGTTGCGGGATCTCCGAGCCGAGCATCATGCCGCCGTGGGGGTTGAGGAACTGGGAGAGGAACTGTGGCGAGCGTGGAAGGAGTGAAAGAGCAGGCGGTCAGGGAAAGGAGGCGTCTTGGGCACGTCCGAGACGGGGTCACGGAGACGCGGTCACGGAGACGCGGCCTCGTTGGAGTTTCGAAGCAGGCGCGAAACGGGACGGGAGACACATACGTCGTCCGCGTCGCGCCCGAAGTGGTCGCGGAAGTGGGAATCCGCGGAGGTGAAGGGGAGGAGGGCCATGATGAAAGTTGAGGCGGTGGTGGTGTGCTGGTGAGTTTTCCGGTGCGGGAAGTTGTGGCGACTGGCGGTACGTCCCATGAAAGAAGTGCACTGGAACTTCTGGGAAGGGACGAAGTTAACGACGCCTTTGTTTGTTTCTCTCACCTCCGCACTCTCCACCGCTCTCGTCACCTGCGCAACACGCCCGACTCCGTTAAGGAACACGTCAAGGCACACGTCTCCGACTGCGGCTATCGGCGCTGCAGTCGGAGTCGTGGTCGTAGTCGTGGTGGCACCTGCTCTGATACCGGTCGCGGTGTCCACCTGGGGGACCGTTCACGACAACGACAACGAAACACGACGTCTTGTTCTGCTCTCCCCAAAGCACGTTTTTCTCGGTTTCGAAGAAATCCTGCGTGGACGTTTTCGCTGCGTCTCCGGATCCAACCGCCAGACCTCGTCGCGCCTCCGCGCGCGCGGAGTGGCGAGATCCACCGAGTTTCACGTGAGACGCGCACGGGGGACGCGCGCAGACGACGCGGACGGCGTGTCCGTGGAACCCGGCACGCATGTCTCCGACTGTTTACTCATACAACTCTGGAGGCCTGGAGTAGTCGCGGGTGCCCGGAAGCTCATCGATCTTCCCGCACGCACTGGGTTGGGTTTTATTCGCTTTTCACGTGATGTCTTTCGAGGACCTCCCAGGGCACGTCGCATGCATGATTCTTTGCCGTTTGAACGCGCGTGACCTGTGCGCGATCCGAGGGACGTGTCGTGCTTTTGATGAAGCGCTCGTGGAGAGCGCCGCATGTGAAGCGTTACGCGCGCGCGCGCCGTGGCTCGCGGCCGACATCCACGAAAACGAAAAATGGCGTGACCTGCTTCGGTTCGCTGAGCTCGCCGCCCAAACGCGGTTGCCCAAACTCTCCGCGAACGAAGACGTGACCGTGGTGCTGGACAGGCTTGGTTCGGTGCACGTATGGGGACCGGTGGTTGATTCGCAGGGGGGGGAAACAGCCAGCGATTGCGATGAGGTGAGTGACAATGACACGTCGTGGACAGGCGATGGAGATGGCGGCGGAAACGACGACGCGGCGCGAATGGCACGTACAAATAACGAAAACGTTCGTGCCACCAGAACCGCAAAAACCACCTCCACGCGATGTCTCGCCGCGGCGGGCGGATACGCGGCTTCATTGGGGGCGGGGGTCGCGGGCGGTGGAATACAGGTGATTCGCAACGTAGCAGGGATGGACTTGACAAAAGTCAGCGGGTCGCGCACCGGAAAAAAACGCCCCCCCGCGTCGCCGGTACCGCGGCAGTCTGCAACTTTTGCAGAACCGTCGCCCGGCGAAGCGGGGTCCTCCACGGGCGTACGCTCTTTTGCGTCCGCGTCGCCGACTTGTTCCAGCCGCCGCCGGTCCGAATTCGGGGCGTCGCCAAAAACCGGACCAACTAATTGCCCATACAAAGATCACCCCGAGCACGCCGCGTTCAAAGACCTTCTGTTTCCGTTGCGGTCTTACGAGCTCTCTCGCAACAATAACATCTTCGGCGGCCACCGAGTCGTGTCATTAGCCGTGGGTAAGATGCACGCTTTGTGCGCCACGGCAATCGGCACTGTCTTCGCGTGGGGAGGCGACGCCGCGGGGCAGCTGGGCGGAGGCGGGTCCTCAACGCACACCGCGCTGGAGCGGCTCGCAATCGGCGGGTCCTTTCTCGGGTCCGTCTCGAGTAACTCACCCACAAGTAATAAGCAACAATCACGGTCATTCAGCGGATACGACTCGCCGGTCACGCGGTACGGGTCGCCGCGGACCTCCACGCGGCGCAGGCAGAAAAGCAGAGACGACGCGGGCGGTGGCGGGTCGCCGCGCGGTTTCGACGTCCCCGGGTGTTTCTTTCCGTCAGGCAGTGGCGATGAGTTGTTTGGTACTGGTTCTAGTGGGAATCGAACCGGCGGGTCCTCCTTGAATGGTAAGCCGTCGCACAACCACCACCACCACGCAGCACAAGAAAGGTCAAAACCGCGTGTGGTGCGTACCCTCGGTGGCAAAACAATGGTGCAGGTCAGCGTGGCGCGGCACAGCAGCGGCGCGCTTTCGGACCGCGGCGAGGTTTTCACCTGGGGCAGTAACCGCTTCGGGGTTTTGGGTTTGGGGGACGACATTGATAGGGACGAACCTACTAAGGTCGAGCTCGGGGGGGGGGACGGGTCGGATGGGGAAAGCAGCGATAACAGCGGAAGCGATCCGTCGGGAAGCGAAGACCGCTTGCGTGGTCCACCGCGGGTGAAGAAAAAACAGGAAGCCTTGCCGGGCGGCGGGTTCAAGTTCCCGGGCGCGATGAGCGACAGCGACGACGAGGAGGAGGACGAAGTCAACGTTGATGAGGACAACATCGTGTCACGGAATGACGATAAGGTGTCACTAAACACACATAGCACGAGCAAAGGCAAAGGCAAAGGAACCGAAACCCGAACTCGAAAAACGAGAGTCGTCGCTCGCTTCGCCTTTGGCCAGCGGCACGCCGCCGCGGTTACCACAAACGGCGACTTGTTTTGCTGGGGCGATAACCGCGCGTGGCAGGTACGTATTTCCCAATCACCACATTCCGCCTCTGCGATTGCCCATACGACACTGACACTTTCCTTTTCATCTCTCAAGTGCGGGCGTCACTCGTCGCGAGAGCCTGATTACGTGACGTGGCCAAAAGCGGTTACCTTACCCTTGGGGAGCTCGGAAGACGAGGACACAGACGAGTCATCCGAAGAATCGGAAACCAGTGACTCGTTTTTCCACGGGCGCACGGGGGGCGCCGGCGGTGGTACAGATACAGACGCTACGTTCACTCTGGCGAAAAAGAAACACCACAAAACTGTAAAGAAGAAAACCAAAGCCTTCGTGGTGGACGCCGCGGCGGGCACGACGCACACGGTGTGTGTTGACAAAACAGGCCGGGTGTGGAGCTTCGGCACGGGCCATGGCCTGGCGCCCGGTGACCCGATGGACGGGTACGACGAGACGATGTACGACGCGCGGGACGGTCACGGGAGGCGGCCGCCAGAGCGCGCGCGGGGCGTCCCCCGAGCGACGAGCGTCGCCGCCGGCGCAAGACACACCGCGATATTCGCGGTGCGTGCACGCACCGATCAAAGGACCGTTGATAGGAGGACCTCGGTCACGATGGACGTATACACATGGGGCGCCAACGATGTGGGGCAACTCGGGCCGAAGAACGACTTGTCCGCGAACGAAGCGTCGGACCCGACGCCCAAGCCGCTCCCCGCGAAAGTAGCGTCATTTCAGGTCGGCGATTTCGTGGGTTAGTTTAGAACCGAAAGAGCACGTTCGACGGTAAAGGAAAGGGGTTCGTTTGGTTTTGGAAAAACAAAAACACACCACTTGCTAGTCTAGCTACTTTTTACCGTTCAAGGTACCACTCTATTCCTCTTTGTACCACTCCATCCAATGCTCCAGCGCTTGTTTGGTAATTTTTTGCACTTCGGGGTTGAGAACTAACGGCGACGGTTCCAGGCGGGCGCCGCGGGGGCCGAAAAAATACGTGCAGTTTTGTTTTTCTTTCCTTGTATCGCCGAAACCTTCCTTCGGCTCTTTCGATTCTTTCGGAGAGATCACCGTCTCTTCTCGAAAGCACGCGCCGCACACCGCACGCGCGGCTTGTGTCGGGGTGGCGAGCAAACCAACCGCGCTGAGATTGTAAAAAGAAATGTCAGTCCTGTATATCGCGTGTATTGGACGGTGTATGGACAGCAGTCACCATAATCGGTCTGAACAGTCACAGGGAATAATCCCTTCTGGTACGAGTATGGGCAATCAGTCGGCGGAGTGTGGAAATGGGAAAGGCCCTTACCTGGCGACAAAAACGTACGACACGCGAAGAGCAAACGGCCAGCCACGGTGGATTTTAGTATCCACCAAACCCGGGTCCGCCACCGCGCATGTGACGTGTTCG
>Ga0115007_10001557_pt1 | contig 14636 bp, 16 predicted proteins | sample ArcOceMetagenome_2_FD_87166 | JGI IMG/M metagenome (GOLD analysis project Ga0115007, IMG submission 87166) | Marine eukaryotic phytoplankton communities from Arctic Ocean - Arctic Ocean ARC135M Metagenome | ecosystem: Environmental > Aquatic > Marine > Oceanic | place: Arctic Ocean | collected... | reverse complement strand
TTTTTTTTTTGTAGCGGTGAGGTAAAGTATTTCTCTTACTCCCCCCCCACCATCCACGAAGTTAGTTTTTTTGTTTTTTTTTTTTTGTTTTAGTGGTGTTGGGTTGGGTTGGGTTGGTGGGGGGGGGGGGGGGGGGGGGGGCAAATATCTATGTATGAATACGCCTGGGGATTTTGCAACACACACACCATGCTTGCTTCTGTATGTGCATGTGCGATACGGCGATATTATTTAACCATAATTGTTCAAGAATAAAATTTCTGAATGATAATGGTCCTGAATCTCACTGATAAACTTCCGTCTTTTGATTTGAATACTTGTATGTATGTTTGTATATATATTAGGGAACGTAAGTGTTCCAGAGCTATCATGAGATTGGCTCAACAATTTCCAGGTGATCCTGGAGCAATGGCGCCACTTTTTCTGAATTATCTCTTGATCGCTCCCGGAGAGTCTTTTTTTATGGCTGGTAAGAAACTTGTACTTTGTATCTGGGGCTTGATAACGAATGTATAATGTATCGTTTCGTGAACGATCCTTTCATTTTTTTATTTGTTGCTGAACTTGACTATCTTTCTGTTTATTTTCCTCTCTCTCTATCTCTCTCTTCCTCTAAGCGAATGAACCGCACGCATATGTAGCTGGAGAAATTATTGAATGTATGGCTTGCAGTGATAATGTGGTACGTGTGAACACACTTTTATTAATTGTCACTATTTGGTGCACGTAAAACTAAATGATGTTATATTTGAATAGCACGCTAACCCATTTTATTTGTTCTTGTATTAGGTCCGAGCTGGCTTGACCCCCAAATTTAAAGACATAGATAATCTTGTAAATATGTTAACATACAGTATGGGAGGACCAACAATCGATGGAGGAGCGTACTCAGCAGATAATCCTGATGTTATTCGATATTCTCCCCCGTGTCCCGAATTTGAAGTAATGATATTAACGGTTGAACCAGGGAAGGAATCGATGTATAAAAATCCAGGAGTTCCTGTAATTATGATTATTTTGGAAGGTTCTGGTTACATGGATGGAAAATTGTGTCGACCAGGAAGGTCATATTATTGGCCCGCAAATGCAGAGGATTTGCTTTTTACTGTTGCCGCAGCTCGTCGAGGTGCTATGAAGGTTGCATTGGCGCATAAGAACCTTCATTTGGATCGTCCTACTGCAGTCAATCCTGAAGACTTCGGCGGTGCATCATCGTCAAGACTTTCTCATAGCTATCCGACGTCTCCGAGGATGCCATACATGGGCATGGTGGGTGGTGGGACCACTCCAGTCAGCCAGGATCGCAAATTAATGAATCTTGAAGCTACTGAGAATGAAATCCCTTTTATGTAGGTGGGACATACGCCAATGCTAAATATTATTGATCGTATGCATGAGCGAATATGATCGTCCTGATGCTTATATGATAGTTCATATACAATAATGCGATTTTCATAAATAAAAGTTAGATTATTTAACATAAAATTACTTTCTGTGTGATATCTCTTTAAATTAGTATTCAATTTTTGATCGACGCACACACACATGATGACGATGATGCTGAAATAGATTGTGACTCCATGCTTTAAAACAAAAGCAAAAGATTGTACAAACTGTTTTTGATTGTATTGCAACAATAGCATTGGCAACAACAGAAGCTAAGAAATTGGATGATCCACCGATTAATTTATTTTGATTGAGTCAGTGTAAACTTTGAAAGGCACGCAATAAAGATTTCTACGAGCTGTGCAAGATTTTTTTATATGCCTATGTATGTTATATCTGCTTTCAAGTATTGTGGATTTATCTATATTTCGTATCTTCTATAGTAGACCATTGTGTCACAACAACAACAACAACAACAACAGAAAGTCTCTTACTAGATAAGTGGTGTTATTTAGTCACTTTTCAATACTGTGAAGGCATGATGGTGCCCTACTATTAATCCAAGAGAAAGAATTAGGAAGAAAAATTATTGTCTTTGGTGGCGTTTGACAATTGATTGAAGTATATACCATATTCGCAGGAGTGTACTACTTTATGTTTGTATTATGCATATTCAAATCTATTTGGTGCGGGGAACTCAAAGCTACTGCTAGTAGATTTAAGTAATATCATCAGACACGTAACTTATCATCTGATATATCGTAAAGAAAGGAGTTCTAGAATACAGCAAGAAAATAAAATATATTCCCACATTGTGTTGAGAAAGTTTTGTGTTTGTGTGTGCGTGTAGCGAAAAAGAATCTATATTACGTAATATATATATTATATCCGAACAGAAAATTGGTAACCGACGGTGTGACTTTGTTGGGTCGTTTTTTTCGATCACACCTTAATATTATTTTCAGTATTGTAGGAGAAAGAGAGAGAGAGAGAAAGAAACACCCTTTTTGATTTATTTACTCTTCTTTCTTTGCTTCGGCCTTAGGTGCCTTTCCTGGGTTGATCTTTTCGTATGCCTTTCCTAATTGCTTTGCGGACGATTCAAGGAATTTGTCATATCCAAGTGCACCAACAAGTTCATCTAATGCCTTATTAGTATCCTTGATATTATTTTCTTCACAGAATGCAGCAATTTTAAATTCAGCAGCCTCCTTTGTGAATGCTAACATAGTTTCTTCGGCCTTGGCCAAATCTAATGAAACAGTTGATACGGCTTCGGCGAACCATGGTTCGTCACCACCATCGGCGGCACCACCCCATGAACTTTGTCCGATGGGTGATGTTCCTGGTACTCTCCAGTTATTTGGAGAAACAGCACCGAATTGTCCTTGACCACCATCACCGACATCGGCAGTTACGTAATCATTCTTTGAACCATAATCCAAATCATATTCTGCGTTAAGAGCAGTGGCTGTGTTTAATTTTAGAGGGGAAACAATCACAATAAAAATAAAACAAAACAAATCTACTAGGTGAGAAACACAAAATGATTTTTTTTTTTAATCACTTTTCGCTGTGACCTATCGTAGTAGTTTCTATGTTCCACAAAAAACTAAATCAATTTTCTAAAAAAAAAAGCGATTAATTACACTTACATCTGGTGCCAAATGTTGCCGGAGAAAAGGCAGAGACTGTGGTAGCAGTGACAATAAGAGCGGCGATGACCTTCATGGTGACTATTTTTATTTATTTTGAATAATTATTTAGACTGATGTGATGTACAAAGCACATGTGTAGTAGTAGTTTATCAACAAACAAGAACGCCTACTCTTTAGAGATGGTGCATAAAATCACGTGTTATTCTTTATTGAAGTTATTAGAAAAGGATCGGTACAGTGTAGCAGGAAGCTAACGTAGTAGACTTAATCGGACAGACGCTAGAATTTTCCAGTCCTGTGAATTATACACGACTGGAAATATCCAGTCCCGTGATTGATTCATGACTTGTTAATTTAGAAAAATATATTTTCAGTCGTGTGAAATTGAACGAGTATCAGTCACTAGTGACGCACGGAACAACATTCTTTGAAATTTTCTCTGAAAATTCACAAAATACTTTTCTTGTTTCGTAAAGACGTAAAGAGCAAAGAGCATATTAGTATCTTCCCATACACATTATAGCAAGAGAAGAAAAGCAAATCACGATGGCGATATTCAATTCAACTCTGTTCCTGGTATCTCTTATGGTGTGTGTTCTGTCGCCCATAAAAGATCTGGAATCGTTTCTCGTCGTATCATCAAACCACCACCAGAAAAGAATAGCATCATCATCATTAGCACCATCGTCGTATATTGCCGCCACTCGTTGTAACTCAGCAGCAACGACATCGATTCCGACCGATGACGACATTAAGGAAGCAAGAAGTATGATGCCAGAAATAGTAGACAAAATGCCAGATCCTGTTCCAAGCAAGAATCTTAAACATAAATACTATATGTTACGACATGGGCAATCAACAGCTAATATTGCTGAAATTATTTCATCTTCACGATCACTTGCCTATTCTGATAAGCATGGATTGACATCACTTGGATACGAACAAGGGAAACAATCAGCTAATCAACTCTTAGATGTCTTAGAGCAAGATATTATTCAAGACAACAAAGAAAAAAAACCACGACAAAAGCAAAACAAAATTGTTTTTGTATCTTCACCCTTTGCTCGTGGTAAACAAACTGCCATGGCATGCATAGATGGATTGATGAATAATAAAGACAATCAAAAGAAAATCGAAACGATGGGTCTAACTATTGAAAAAGAAATAACGTTCGAACATGGCCTAATGGAAAGATACTTTGGTCGATTAGATGACGATTCAATTTATACTTGTGAGTAAAAGCAAAACAAAAAATACTGTAGAGAGGAAAAAAATAAACGTTCGTATTATTATGTTGAATTTGTGATCTTTGATTGATATAACTAAACAAATTAACCGGCGTATCTTTCTTTATATATTTCAGACGGGTATGTGTGGCCGATGGATGCAATTAACGTAACACATACAGCATTCGATGTAGAATCTGTTGCTGCGGTTTGTACGAGACTTTCACAGGTTGTTGGACGATGTGAAGAAAAATATTGTAACGACGATGATGATACGATACAACATCATATTGTTTGGGTTAGTCATGCAGATGTACTTCAGATCGGACAACTGTACGCAGCTAATTCTGAGAACGTTGGAAGGTTTAGTTCTTATAGATTTAAAAATGGAGAGGTCCGTGCTGTGAAATATTCAACTGATTCACTACCAGATCCTTCTCCATTGGAAGCACCTAAACGAGGAACTACTAGATACACTGAAATGTCCGAAATAACGACGACAGCATCGTCATGATACAGTGCGTTCTGGTCTGTATGCTAATAATAATAATAATAATAATCTTTTGCCTTCTGTTGAGCATGAAATTTGATTTCCTTTTAAAAACAATCTAAACATTTTATATATAATGGTTGAAGCGCCCTCATGCATGCTAATTCATAGCGATTTTCTTGTCAACGTAGAGGATTAGAGAACAAGTTTCAGATATCAAGGAGGATGTAAACATCGCCGGGTTTTCTTCGTTCTTGACTGAACCGACCATAATTTGAGAGTATGGAGTCGCTCACTCTTTCATTGATACCCCCAAAATACTAAATTGTCGTCATTCATGACACGGACAATGCTGTGATCCGATTTTAACAAATTTATGGGTATCACTTTTTATTCTTTTACGATTCTCCCGAGCTCTATTCGACTTTCGTACGTCACGGAATGCATTGCTAACCTTAATTCGAGCAGATTGTTCGTTGGCTGGTGCCCACCAGCCCTTTTTGTCTCTAACTAAGAACCGTCCACCACTCGCTTCTATGTCAACTAGAACGTCGTTTGTGATACGTATCTTTTCTTGCACGCTAGCAGCATTATCATAGTCGCCTAATTTCGATTGTAACATTTCACGGTAGGCAACATTGCCAGGAAATTTATAAAAATGCATACCCCCGATGGCTAACACGTCCTTAGTCGAGGGACAGAATATTTCTTTGATGGGACTTCCGTCTTGTTCGACAGCCACGTCCTTCATTTGGCGAAATGCGATCCATTTCTTTTGATTTTGAGTTTTAATAGTACCAGAATTCTTAATAGGAAGCTGATCTCCTGGTATACCATATCCCATCATTTTATATTGAGCTTCTGTAATGGAGCCTTAGAAAGAGAAAGAATACGTCAAAAAAAAAACGTTAATTTCTGGTGAATTTGGAAAACAATAGAAGCCAAACTAAATGATAGATCGATGATTAATCAAAAAAAAGAAGAATTCTTACCATAATGCAATCGAGTTCGTACACGAACAGAAGGTGTTGAAGCTAATAAAAACAAAGATCCAAGTGCACGAAACCAAGGATTGTCTGGAAAACAAAGATGATTTGCGGCAATTCGAATAGCAGTCGAATCTAAGCATTCAAAAATGAGTCGTTTTGCCTTCGGATCAGAAATTGTGGACGGATCGAAATTGATGGAAGGAAAAGATATCATGACGAGACCACGCTTTTGGCTTTCTACGTCTTCCGCTAGGACTTGAAACAAATAAAGTAGTATTTTCATCATCTGCTCGACGATTAGTCAGGACATGATATAAAAAGAACAATTTGTGAGTATGATGATAATAAGTAGAAATGATTGTAGACTGACTTTCGAAAATGTTGATGTATTCGCATATAATATTATGTAAACTCACACTTTTTTCGTTTTTGATGAAATCTAATCCTAGAGGGCCGATTCTGACGGCAATTCTTCTGCCCGATCGGTCTCTAAATGGCAATAGCTGGAACGAACCAAGCTTCAAGATTTGAAGACCTTCTACATCAAGGTCGCTAATACGTATAGGTCGTGTCAGACCTACTGAGCCTAAATATCGATACAGAAGATTTAAATTCTTTACCATACGCTCCGCGGCTTTTTGTGGATTGAATTGTTCTGCCCTTAAAAATTTTAGACGAAATATTTCATCGTTTACAAATGTTGCTTCGTTGTTTGCGGCTATTTCTTGGCATTTATCGTATGCTGGTTTGTCCTTTATAGAAGCAAGAGCTTCTGATAGAAGATGGAGACTTTTCTGGATTTTTTCAGTGCAGTATTCTTCTGGGGCGTATTGAGCGACTCCGTGTATCTCCTGCAAAAAGACGAAGCCAGTGAGATGGGAAGAATTTAAAAAATAAAAATAAAAGCATGACACAAATAGCATACCCGTAATGAAAGTGAATAGAAAAAAAAAAAAACATACCTCGAAGACATTTGTCCTGTCGGCAACAGTCATGCTGTTCAATTCAGAAGCGAGAAGAGCATCGACAGTTTCGGCAGAAGAGGACGCGGCCTCACGTCCGTTCGATGCTACTTCCTCCATCGGAATAGCTTGATTTTTCCGTTTTATCAATAAATGATAATAATTTTATTGTGCGTCCTCTCAATACACTACTGTACCCACAAGTACATCCGAAAGCATGTTTCAATTGTAGAAAGGGTATTCAATACAAGTTTTATAGATAAGTAGCTCCTATGGCTACTACAGTATGTTGTATACGTCCGAGGTTTGTTTCCTCTTTCGATGTTAGGCCTTTTTACTGATAAGTAAAAGCGGTATGGGAGAGTTGCCCTCTTTTGATTGCGATTGCAATTATTTTATTTTTTGCTATATTTTTCAAATTACGTGTCGTCAATTTAAGCTTTTTATGTTTTCAACGTATACGTTAATACTACGTGGATTGAGTTATATACAAATCAATGGAACCAATAATTAAGGAAAGGTCCCCTGTTGTAATTAAGTACGCGCCATTTCCATTCCAATCGGAATACCATAAGCAATAAAACAATAAAACAACACGCGCCAATCTACGTACTACATCCATGTAGACCGATATAAAAAATTATAGGTGCCGTACTGTGTACTATCTTTATTCGCATTAATGTATATATATATATATATATATATCTGATAGGAAGGCTTGTCCATTGGTTTTTCATTCATTAGTTAGTGTGCAAAAGAAGAAGAATGATGTTTGACCTGTCTATGACTTCTACTGTATATGTTATAATATGTAATATGATTATGCATTAGTAAATTTGAATACTAGATAACTCACTCTCATGATAAAAATTTCTTGAATTATGGTGTCTTCATTGTTTTTGGACATAATCAGTTCAAATTATTATATTTTTCTCAAAAAGCGTGAGTGTAAGACATTTTGATCAATGTTTTGATTAGAGATCTTGTCAAATTTCTTCTGGACAGTTAACATAAATGAGTAAAATCAAATACCAACTCATTATTTTACGAGTTTTATTCTCTTGATTCGGACATCTAGACACCATGCAACTTCAGGGAAGTGGAGCTGATACCATCAATCAAGCGCCCGCAAATATTTCAAAAAAAGAGTAGTAAAATTCTAGCTGCTGGTAGTTGTGAATAGTGTAGCTTACTATTATAGAATTTCTCACAACACCAAATGTCTGCAAATAATTTCTGCTAAAGTTATTAATAGTTATCTATTTTTATTGACTACTGGCAAGCCTTCTGTTACGATCGAAATAAGCGCACCTGCAAAATTTCGTGGCAAGGATGTATAGCCTCAATTACTGGAGCAGAAGCAGCTGCAACCAATAAGGGATCATCCGGATGTTTCAGAATCTCAGCGTACACTGCACGGATTCCATCCTCAGCTGATTCTTGTACATTGTGCAAAAGCGGAACACTTGCCAATGGCCCTACGAGTGACAGTCGTACTGCGGCAGAAACAATATCTCTCGCCATGCAATATGCAAATAATCTGCATATTTGAATCTCGTCTAAGCCTAGTAGTCCACCGATAACCCCAAGCGTTGGAGCAATATGAGGAGAAGGGGCGCTCTTTAAGCACTCAAGGATATCCAAATGCGACGATTCCTGACCTAGCCATTGAGAGGCAACGCGAGCCAAGGATTTGCCTTGATCGATAGAAGCAGAACAAGCAGGCTTGTTTGTTACCATTACTGCAGAGCATTCCCGATTAAGTTTATCCCAACTATCTCGGATGCTGATACAATCTCCATCATTACGCTGGACGATGCGAAGGCTACAAATCAAAAATGGGGCAAGCAATTGCATGGAGGACCTCGTAGCCGCTTGAATATAATTGCGTACGTCTTCTTCCCCTCTTAGCATTCCTAACTGGGCTGCCGCTTCCAATCCAGCAGAGTGAGCAAAACTTCCAGTTGGTAGGCCTGAATCGGCGAGCATCATAATTGACCAAAAGGATGTATTTGATGCTGTAGGCATCGAATCAAGCGGTGAGGTGGGATATGGATCTTTTCTTGCAAGTTTTTGAGGTGAATATGTATTTGTTTTCGTTTCAGTAGCTTTGTAAACATCCTCTATCGGGTCTTGAGATACTTCCTTTTTGGGAATCTCTGACCGTTGAGCTAAGATACGATCCTTGTAAAATTCTATGCCAAAGCTCGGAGCCATGGGAATCAAACAATCATGAAATACTCGATATATATCTTCATTGCTCTTGCCTGCCAATCGGACCACGTATGCATCACTTGGTTTACCAGGTAAATTAACCTGACTAACACCCATAATCACACGTCCAGCTAGGTTAGTGGAAATATCAGTATGAGTATCGATGATGTCACATTCCTTGTCACATTGGTCTCTTTCTCGAATCCTCGTATATTTTGCCGCAAATGTATCTGATAGGGTCAGGCACCGGTCCTTGACGGATTGTATGTGTTCTCCATAGAGAATTAGAGACGCAAAGCAATTAAAATCTGAAACACCGTGTATATCGTGATTCTCCATTTGATTGTTGTTGAGGCGGAGATCAATATAAGTCGAATCTTGAAGGAATGGCATGTTATCGTGTTTATCGACGATAGTACGAGATTCGTCTTCGTCCTCGTCCTCGTCCTTAGTTATTTCGGTTTTGAGCCAATTTAGTTTGGTACGGGTCTGCAGGCTGTCGAATTCCCATCGCTCTTTATTTTTAAATCTTCCACTGGAGAACCAATCAATCAAGGCGATAGATGATTCAGAATGAATTTCAAATTCTTGGGTTTGCGAATACGAGCTCGAGGCAAACATTGTACAAGGATCAGGAGCAAATACAAGGACGGCATCCTTTTCTACCGTGGCATGCATAGAAACCTTACAAACATTTGACACTCGTTGTGTGTATATCTTTATTTTTATTTATTTTGAAGACAATTATATTGTGAAATGAGATCAAATAGTGTGAGGTTTAATACAAGTTCAGTAGAAGATATATATCTCGTATTAATTATTTGTAGAAAACAAGAAAGAAAAAGATATACCATTAACTTACTCGTGCTGCTCCTTGGGTGATCAAACCTAATTTTGCCCCAGCCTCAACGTGCACTGACAATTCCGCAGAGTCTCCCTGAAAGTTTAAGATGTACAGAATCGTGAGTGATTTTTCTCCTTTTTTTTTTAAGGACGGATTTATTTTTGTGTATTAGATAAACAAAACAAATAATATACACTCATCAAAATATAATATAAAAACCTTACCTGTAACATACCGGCACCATAGTTTGATAGGGCGCAAACCGCAGCACCTGCATTATGGATACTAGTTTTCTTGACAGGAATGAGCCTTGTTGGGGCTTTGTGTGCTACTCGAGTCAGACGAGTGATGATGGGCGTCGTCGTGCTTCGTTGAGATAATCGATCCGCGCTAGCAGTCAAACGACCAATTCCATGCTTGACGGACTTGGTAAGACATTTGCTGGCGTTTCTACTCATTTTAATAAATCATTATTTGAGACTACAGTCGTAGGTGCAAGGCTTTGTATTTCAATGATTAGGGCTCAGGGCATGGGAGAATGAATGATCATTTACTATAAGATCTTATCATACGACCTACAGTACTTGTACAATTATTGTAGATTGTAGATTGCTTGCTTGATTGTTCATCGGCATTTAAACAAATCTGCTGCTACAAATGATGTATATGTGCTGTCATTTCTATTGGATCTTCGACTAGCCCGATTAAAATGTTTGAAGTGTATGATGATTTGCTTTATGAAGTAGTGTCAAAGAGAACACTACCGTAATCACAGCATAGTACAGTACGAGTGTACGAGTAAAATAATACAAATACAATGTACTAATAATAGGGGTTACAGTTCTCTTATCGCTGATACCGGTACAGGCGATTTGATGGCATCTCAAATTTTTGTCGTGTATAAGTTGAGTGATATAGAGTGGTGAACCGAATGGTTGAAGCCTTCGCTTCTTTTTTAATTCGTGTAGAAACTGTAGTGTACCATCAAAAAATGAGAATCCTTCTTAGAAAAATGACACCATCACTCTTAGTACACCTACGGTAGAATATCTTCATAATATATTGATCACGTCACACAAGCAATACAAGTACAAATTCTACGATGCGGTACGACAAACGCAAATGCAAAAAGAAAAATCTTTTCCTGAAAGAAGGCTTCACCAAAACGAAGAAAAAAGCAATCGTATATTTTCATAATATCAAAAATCAAACGTAAAATACAGTAATTCAACATCGTATCAAGAAAATAGTAATTTTCAAACGAAAAAGAAAAAACCAACAATGATTGTCGCAGAAAATAACTTTCGTTACCAGTCCGGTACGTTGTGGTTTGTTCCTTGTTCGTTGTGATTGTTTTTTTGTTTGCTTGTTTGTTGTTCCTTGTTCGTTGATCGCTTTCTACGTTCGTGTCTTTTTTATCACATTGATAAACTGACTGACACTCAAATTTGATACATTTTTGGACTCCTTTCTCTTTCTCTCTCTCTCTCTCTCTCTCTCTCTCTCCTACTTCGTAGATAAGAGACAAATTGGTGGATTGCTGATGCTCTTATCATTTTGTGCGTTGGTCATGCCACTCGCAAGCATCGTAGGTGCATTTGGTCCAGATGGTGTCGCAGTCGATGATGCTATGGGAAAGGCAAAGCTCGCTGGTGCATTCTTCATCTTCTTTCTTGGTTTGTTTGGACTCTTCGTCGGGTACATGGGTAAGTTGTGATTAAAGAAGAAATAAATTTATGTTATATAAGTAGAAGAGAGAGAGAGAGGGTGCATACTGTCCAACAAATACGAAGGCTTACAAATTATTTTCTTTCCAATTTGTTGTATGTGTTATCAACGACGTAGCGACCGTTCATGATTGGAGTCACAGTTTCTTCAATCTTACCTTTATGGTTCTTATTCAAGGCGCATGGGTGGCTTACATTACCGATATGGTCTACGTCGGTCGAGCTGCAGGTTTGGACCCGCTATTGAATCAATTCATCCCTTTATTTTATGGGCCAACTGCAAGTAATGTTCGTTTCGTTGGTGCCATGGTAAGTCAATGATAGTATATTATGTTTGTATGAAAGTTGTGTGAAATTTTAACACGCATTGACATCTTTTTGAAAAAATAATAACTCATCCATTCTCGTGCCACTGTCACTTAAACATCATGTTTGCTTCTACTTTGTATACAAATCATAGGGTATCATTGGTATCATGACATACGCATTGGGGTTTATTGGTTCTATTGGCTTCATGGCATGGTCGTTGCATTCGTACACTGAGAATAAACCTGATGAACGAGCTGCACCGTACTTCAAGGGACGTATGTTCTTCTACTCCAGTGTTTTGGCGGTTGCTGGGACCGTTCAATTCCTTCTTGGTGCAGTCGTTGCCGGTCTTTTCAATGGCAAAGAATTGTCGGCAGGTCCTGTCACAGTTGCCTTCTTCGTTGTTTCTTATCCTGGTGCCACGATGTTTGTTGGTCTATGGGAGATGATCAATGGATTTTGGGGTATTGCCCGTTCCTTTGATATTCTTAATTTCGAAATGGATATTCCTATCTACCAACTTTCCTTGGGCGTTCAATGGTTATTCATCTTGTTATTGCAAGACATCGTTCAACTTGCGTACTTACCGTTTGGATCCATGGCAGCGGCAGCTGTTGCGTAAGTTTGATATCATCGTTCAAGTCTAACAAACAAACTAACAAACAAACAAAAAGAAATGTATATTTCATATTATTTCGTTTGTTTCTCACACCTCGTGAATCAATTCCGTCTCTCTTTCTTTGCATTATTTAACAGAATGGCAATCCCATTCTGGACTCTCGGCTTAACTATCATGCCTGCTTATTTGGACCACAAGATGAATACGTTGCCAGAAACTCTCCCTGATGGTTATTATGGTGGAGTTTCTACCGAAGAAGAAGAGGACAAGGCAGCCGTTGGAGTTGAAGCTCCTTTGGAAGACGTCGAAGCAAAGGCCTAAGCGAAAGAAAATGTCGAGCTCTTGGTGACGTCAACAAATATCAGAATATCTATATGTTATATTAAAGAAGAAAAACCAGAAAATCTACATGTTATATCTAAGAAGAAGAAAAATCATCCAATTATATTTTATATATCAACAAATTGTATCATCGAGTGAGTGCACCTATTAGCGAGAGAATCGTGCAACACTGAAATTGAATGATGATATGAAACAATGTCGAGCTTTTTATTGTGGCTGGAAATATAAGAAAGTTCCATTGATGTCATTGAAAAATTAATTATATGTCTGCATAAAATAATATAGTTAAATAAATAAACTTACTAATAAAATATTACTACTACTCGCATTATTTCCCGCTGAAGATTTGTGTAGGATGGCAAGGCTTAGAATTCGATTTCTCTTTACATTAAGTAGTTAGCACAGTAATATATCTTGTAATATCTTTCTAATATTCTATCTTGACCTCAATTTGTATATTGATAACCACCCATTTGAATTTCCACCTTAATATCTTACTGAGGTTAAATATGTGCCACTTTATGTGCATGTGACTGGTATACACATTGAGACATTGACAAGGACCTATTCTTGAATAATATTTGTTAGCAAGTTAATTTATTTGTACCTCTTCTCCTGTGTAGTTACAAACTTAGTTTTTCTTTCTCTTAGTTTGTGAACTCTATTCCATCCAGGGCACAAAAATGCTTGTCGTGTGTAAGCATCGTTGTGTGGCATTCTTGATGATTCAAATAACTCTTCAGTATCATATCTGAATTTCATGGAGAGCTAGCGCCCAGAGCAGCTGTTGTACAGACCCTTGACTGCGTAAAATGTAACAGTACAAGTTGTACAAGTTTGCTCAAATTTGAATGTTTGAAGAACTGTAAGCGCTGAAGATGGTACTGAGGCACAATAATCAATTATGTTTGTTTCAAACCAAATACTTAATAGGTAAATAGGATAGGCTTGGGTAAACAAATGAGACAAACTAGCTGTCCATGACATCTTTGTTACCACTTGCATATCATTGCGTCCTGATGTTGTTGTGTAGATGCCAATAAACATCAAGATTGTCTGTGCACCTTTATTTACGCTTTGTTTTAGGGCGTCTCAGTGTCTCCATTTGAAGACAGTTCATATTATTACTCTCTATAGTATTTTTCTCTATTTTGTTGCATTTATCTTGTGAACAATCACTATGTGTGGTTTTTCAAATTGGAATTTTCTTGCTGCTAGAAGGCAATTCTGGATTACTTTGTGATACTCAAGCTTCTGTTGTGGTGATAATTATGTATGAAGCATCAGTTTTTGAGGCTACAGCAGATTATTATCCCTGTTGTTGATGCTGATGTTGCAGTAGTAGTAGTGCTTCTTCTATCATGCATAGTCTTCACCTAAAGTATCTGTTGTTGTGGAAATGCTACTGTGTCTATTATTAATAATAATGTTTTGCTGAATTTCAATATATGGACAACCATCATTCTGTTATTATTGCTGTCAGATTTCATCTGTTATTTGTGTGTGCATTGTACATAGTCTAACATCTAGCGAGTTGAAGTATTTGGTTGAGAATGTTTTGGTGTTACTATTTTTTCTTTTTTAGTGAGCTGGCATGGCATCAAGGTACAATTTCCCACCCTGTGCTTCTTTTATTGTTTTCCTTTTCAAACTTAGAGGTACTTTCATCCTGCCATATTTGTAGGATACTTACTTGTTTCCGCATTCTTGAGTCCAGGAAGTTCCCGTATCTCGTCTGAGCAACAGACTGGTGGCAAATTTCAAGACATGTTGAATTTAGCGTGGAGCTTTGTCCAGATTTGCTGATTAAATGAAATATGGAAACATTTCCATTTGTCAATGGACCATTTTAGATGATAGAAAGAGATAG
>Ga0115007_10001554_pt1 | contig 14649 bp, 17 predicted proteins | sample ArcOceMetagenome_2_FD_87166 | JGI IMG/M metagenome (GOLD analysis project Ga0115007, IMG submission 87166) | Marine eukaryotic phytoplankton communities from Arctic Ocean - Arctic Ocean ARC135M Metagenome | ecosystem: Environmental > Aquatic > Marine > Oceanic | place: Arctic Ocean | collected... | reverse complement strand
GCTCGTGTGAAGACAGGTCTGTTGGCAAAACCCCTTTGGCCGTCGCGTACGCCGGAACCAAGACGTACCCGAAAACCACCCAGAGAAAGAAGAAGCGGAAACTGACCCACAGGGCTAGTGATGGGTCGACCCCGAATTCGGTGAACGCGAGTTGTGCGTTTTCAACGCAGACATCGGAGGTGTCGGTAAAACCGTGGGCACGCGTGTTTCGCACCGCCCCACGCGCATTTGTGGTATCTGTGGTATCTGTGCTACCTAAACCCTCCAAACCCGTGTCACGCGACGACGCTCGTGTCGATGTGATTTTTGATTGTGAAAACGCGCGACGACGACACTTCCCGATTGGAAAAGCGCAATCACCGCTGTTGCGGGATGCACGCGTCGCGTATGCGCATTTCGTCGCGGTCGCGACGCGGAGAGAAACGAGTCGTGGTACGCGGCGCGACACGCCGGGTACGCGCGCCACGACGGCGGCGCGCATGCGCGCACCGGCGTCGCGCGACGAAGGGTGTGTCGAAGTTTGTGTCGTTTAAAATTGCAGCACGCTTTTGCGTGATGTTGATTTCGACGACGATCTCGAAAGTTGTCGAGTCGTGGCTTTTCAACCGCGGCGGACACTTTCCCCCGCGCCACGCCGCGATGCCGAAGAGGATGTACGCCGAGCCCACCGCGCCGGGATGTTGGAATAACCGGAACAAGGACCCCTACTGGCAAGCCTGGATGCAGGACGGGGTCTGGAACACCGCCGAACTGGAGACGGTCACCACAGCGCAACACGAAGCTCCAGTAAAACTCCCACTGCCGTTCTTCTCCGCGCTCGACAGGTCGTGTCTCACCGCGGCCGCGGCTCAGAAGCTCGACGAGGCCATGGAGATATTTGAGCAGCGCATGTCAGATACTCGCGATGCGCCTAAGATCTCGGGCCTCTTCAACGAAAGCACGAAGAGGGAGTACGACCTGAACACTCCCGACGGTGCATACCGTCTGCACTTGACGTATAAAGCAGGGGGAAGAGCGGTCGGGGCGAGCGGTAAGCCGCTTAAGCTTAAATTCAACCCCATCCACTGACACATCGAAGACATCCACTTCAAGCTCTTGCTCGATTTCCACATGACCGACGCCGCGTTCAAAGCGTTCCGCGCGCACGTCAGCCGATACCCCGGCTGCGACGCCAAGAGAGTCGTTTTGAGCCACGAGGAAAAGCAACTCAAAGGCGACACCAGCAAGAGCAAGTCCACGGTGACGCATATCGCCATCACCGCCGAGGGTTTACGCGCGTTTCACTCGGCGAGCGAGTGGCCGATGAGCGACGACATGAAGCACGCCGTGCGATTCTGGGATGACCGAGTGGAAACGCGAGGTCATCCGACCTGGTGTAAACGCTGCGGTCCCGGCCAGAGTACTCTTTCCAACGACTTCAAGCTCACGCCTGATTTTTTGAAACTCGAGCGCCCGCACTGGAGGTTCGGGTTCAGCCACAAAGACGAACCAGTCACGGGAGACCCGGACAGTCTGATGTGAGAGAGGGACACGACGCGGGTGCGGTCTGACGTGAAGGAACGAAGACGCGACAAAATACAAAAATAAATACGAGACGAGTAAAAAGGTGAAAACGATTCAATCACAAATCAAAATCTCTCCACGCACACCCCTCTGTCCGCATCAACCCCACCACATTACATGATGGAGTTCGCCGCTGACGCGATGCGCGGCCACAAGTCCGCGCATTCCTTCGCGACCGGTCCGGTGATGGCGCTTCCTTTCATCTCACCTTTCGGGTTGACGATCACGCCGGCGTTGTCTTCAAAGTACAACACGAGGCCGTCCTTTCGGCGGAACGGCTTGCGCTGGCGAATCATAATAGCGGGGAACACTTTTTTGCGAAGATCGGGCTTACCCTTCTTCACCGTGCCCATGAACATCTCGCCGATGCTGGCGCCGGGAAGCCTGTTGAGGCGCGACCCCCAGCGCTTCACGGAAATGACATACAAGTTCTTAGCACCCGTGTTGTCGGCGCAGTTCATCACCGCCCCCACGGGGCACGCGATGGACATCTTGTACTTGGTGCCTGAGTAGGCGCCACCCCCTGTTGGTTTGGAAAGGAAAGGTAGTGAGAGGGGAGGTATCGAAAGGTCAGTGGGAGGACTTGGGGGGAAGGAGCGGAGACGGATGGATGCCGAAAAAAACCACCTCTGAAGCCTGCAGCCGTGGACCCATGTAAACCCTAAGCCGTGGACGACGCGCGTCGGTGGTGTCCGTGGCGTACACGAAGTGGGATGGGCATCACTCTTGTGTGGGCGTTGGATCCGGTTGTGCTGGCGTGTCATGGGGCGAAACTCGGTATCCATAGGCGGTCGCCATGGCCGCGAGGCGTAGGGTTCCGGCGCGGCAGATCGTGCGGCAGTGCGCACGAAAACCCGCGATGAATGAAACGCCGACGGTGACGCGCGGGGACGCGGTTGCGAGGCATCCCTCGACCGTGGCAAAGACGTAGTCGGCGGCGCGAGACGTCACTGACAAGCACGGTAAACGCATCGAGGTCAAAAGACACGTCTCGAGGACACCGGCATGGACTGACGCGCCGTCGCCGGCGTCTCCGTCCGCGCCATCGCGCAACCTAAACCGCCGCATCGCTCACTAAGCGCCCGCGTCCGGAACCGCGCTTTAGCTATAACACGCGATTATGTCGACCACGAGACGAGCCGCTGGGTTCAAGGAAGTGTACGCACCGCGCTTGGACATGGTGTCTGCTTTGTTGTGTTGACGCAGGCGCTGCTTGCGCGGTCGGTAAAGGGCGAGGCCGGCGTGATGGGTGGGACGAAAAGCGAAACGAGCGTGCAAGAAACATGGGAAATAGCGGGGTCGACGACTTTTTGCGAAAAAAAGAAAGCACGAAAAGAAGAAAGGCCCTTGCAAATCGACATTGGTGTTACGCGCGCCTTCGATGCCGGCCCGGCGCGTGCCGCCCATGGGCGCGGTTCGCGTTGGACACCGCGTGTCTCGCCGACCAAACCACGTCCCCTTCGCCGTCTCAGTGTACGTCGTTTTCGTGTCAATCGCGATGAGCAACACCCGACACACGGGGGTCCACGCGGCGGTGGGTGAGGCCTCGGCGGGGTCGTCGGGCCTTCCCGTGGACCGTGACCTTCGCCCTGTGCCTTTCGTCGCGACCCCGATGCTCGGCGGCTTCGACGAAACCGACCCCAGGAGGAAACAAACCATTCCCACGACCACCGGGGGCGTGGTGACCTGGCGGGGCGGTTTCGAGCTGAGCTTTCCCGGGACGGACGAAGGTGGGAGTCACCGACCGTGGAACGACTTCGGGGGATGGAGCACTTTAGTTGGCAACGGCGACGGCACGGAACTCTGGACGCTGACCGATACCTACGCGTATTTGCTGAAACTTGACGTTACCGTTGACCCTACGGACGGCACTTTGACCAACGTTAGCACCATTAAAAACGCGCGATTCAACTACGCGAGCCCCGAGGACGCGACGCGTATAGATGACGTGCGAGGGTACGCCGATGAAAAAAACGAAGAAAACGAAAAAAAACAACGCGGCAACAACAACGGCGCGGCGCCCGTCGCGAAACGCGTGGATTTGGAATCCATCGTAGTGATTCCCCGCAACGGACGGACGGAAGGTGAACATACTGAAAGTGGTAAGGACTCTTCAGACTCTTTGCTCGCCGATTTCGCGGTCGGCGTGGAGGACTCGCGGGAGCTTCCCGAGAACGATTTGATTCGGTTTCAAAACGGCCGCCGGGGTAAATGGCAAGACGTGCCTGGTGCGGACTCCGCACTAAACGCGTGCGACCGGAACTTGGGGCCGGAAGCGCTGGTGTGGCTTCCTTCCGGTTCTGCTGGGTCAGACGGAACGGGTGATGTTTTGGTGACGTTCTGCGAGACGCCGTCGGTGAACTCCACGAAACGACGCGACGCGGTCGCGGGGTTCATCTTCGGCGTCGACGGAACGTCAAAGGATGCCGACGATTCGGATTCCGACACACAGACCCCTAACGTTCGCCGTTTTGAATTGGTGAACGTGGACCGCGATTGCGGGCTATCAGACGCGTCCGTGACCCCCGACGGTAAGCTCGTGTTGCTCCTGTACCATTGCTACTCGTACCCGCCTGGGAAGGAAAACCGGTTCGGCACCGGGACGCACTCCACGCAAATTCGCGTCGCGCGGGTTCGGGAGCTGCTGAGTGTTCCAAACGCAGTTGGCAGCTCTGAATCCCATCCATCGCACACGCAACTACCTCTTCCCTCCGTTCGCGCTCGCTTACTCGCCAAGTGGAGCGGCGCGGAGCACTGCGCGATGACGAACATGGAGGGACTGCACGTCGTTGCGAGTCCGGTCGGGGACGACTCGCTCGATTTGATTATGGTGTCGGACAACAACTTAGGGGAAACCGACCCCACACAGATCGTACGGGTGAACTTGAAAGGCGTGGTTGACGTGAGCGACGAGGTGGATTTGGCGATGGAAACGAAAACGGCGCGGAAATCGAGGGCGGTATTCGCGACGACGGAAGACGGCGAAGACGGCGACGAAGAAGTAGAATCTTCCTTGGACACTTCCTTAGACTCTTCCACCACCACCGCCAAGCTGGGTCTCCCAAAACTTGGTTCGTCGTGGTTTGAAGGATTACTAGGGAACGATAAAAAGAAAAACTTGAAGAACGAAACGGAAACCGAAACGACGAAAAGTTTGGACGATTACGACGACAAACGAATCACAAACGCGCGGCGCGACGCTTACCTGTTCAACCCCGACATCGAGACTGGGATCGATTTCTTGGACGACGCGATTACGGACGATGAGGAGTTTCTGGGGCGGCTTCGGGGGTCGGGGGGTCGGAGGGACGCGCTCGTGGAGCTCGCGAAGGAACGCAAGGGGATTTTGTATCAACTAAGAGCCATGTCGCTGTTCACGGTGGCGGCGACGCTGACGATGAGCGCGATCGTCGCCATCGCGGCGCTCGCCGCGCATTCCGTGGCGAGGAAAGCACGCAACGCCGGGTCGGTGGAAGAACTGCGACCGCTCGGGGTATCCGGGGGGGTGGCTTACCCGAAGCCGTACGGGTATAGCGAGGAGTACGAGTACGACGCGGTGTAGCCGTTGTTGTTTCGTGGATTTTTGGGATACGAACTCGAGTTGAAAAGAAAGTGCAATTACATCATTCGATTTTGTCGTTGTACCAACGTATGTACCGCCAACCACACACATATTTCGCCATTCATCGCCATTCGCATTCCGTGCCGTCCTTTCAATCATCAAGTGTACCCCCCGTTGGTTTGCTCCAGGTGCGGCGCCAGCCGGTACGCTGACCCGATCGCGTTCGGGTCCTGCGAGCCGTGCCGGCCGCCCGGGGTGAACGCCGCGACGGTGGTCGCGTTTTCCGCGAAGCTCTGCGCGAGCGTCGAGGAAGTCACCTCCACCACGGACCCAACCGCGCCGTGCAGCACGGGCTCGAACTTCCGTCGGGTGTCACGTGTGTGGTAACGCACGTCATACACACGGTCCGTTTCAGTCCACGGGACCTTGACCGTGGCGGGTTGGGAGCTTTTTTTTGGGGGGGAAAGGAAGGAAGGTGGGTAGGCTTGTCAGTCGTTAGTTAAGTTTTGGCTTTTTGGTAAAAGATCGTTGCCATTGGATCAGTCATGGGATGAGTGGGGAGCATAGCACTTACCCCGGGGCCACCACCCGGTACTCCTCCGCGCCCACCGGGACTTCCTGCCACTCCGGTCCGGACGCGGGACCGGTGATTTTCCAAGGCGCGACTTTCAAAAGCGTGTTTAGCAGGCCGCCCTTCTTCGCGGCTTCGCCCTGTGGATGGAAAGAATGGTGGATTTTGGAGGGCAGATGCGGATGGGTCAGGACGAGCTCGTGGGTTTCACGCGCGGAACAGACGCGCGCGGGTGGTTCTCGGTGGTCACGGACGACGCGTGGGGACGTACCGCCAGCTTCTTGACTGGACCGGACATGGCGACAGACTCTGTGCGCCACGAACTGCCGTGCGGCCCCGGGGGTCTTCCGTGTTGCCCTCGCGAACGGAAAAGGCAAATCGTATGCGTTCCAGTCTGAAAACGAATTCCGGCTGGGAAGGCGGCCTTTTCTCGGAAGGGACGTCCAGCACCTCAAAAAGCAACGACACGTCGCGGCGCGGGGCACAGATACAGTGCACCGGGCGGGGTAGGTGAGGAGGCTACGAATAGTGAGTGATGGCAGGACGGAAGAAGTGCTCGCACGGCAAGGAAAAGTACAGGTGCGCGGAGTGCAGTCCTTGCCCCCACGGCAAGGTGAAGTACAGGTGCGCGGAGTTCAAGCCCTGTCCGCACGGCAAGTTGAAACACAACTGTGGGAACTGCAACCCCTGCCCGCACGGGAAGCTGAAACACGGTTGCGCGGCGTGCAACCCCTGCCCTCACGGCAAGCGGAAATACAACTGTGTGGACTGCAAGCCCTGTCCGCACGGCAAGCGGAAGAGCGACTGCGTGAAGTGCAACCCCTGCCCTCACGGCAAGGTGAAAGACTGCTGCGCGGAGTGCAACCCTTGCCCCCACGGCAAGCTGGAACGCTTCTGCGCAGCGTGCAACCCCTGCCCTCACGGCAAGCTAAAACACAGCTGCGTGGCATGCAACCCTTGCCCTCACGGCAAGCTGAAGAGCAAGTGCTCGGCGTGCAAAACGGCACGCGCGGCTCCGCCGAGTTCGAAGCGGGTCAAGCGCGAGCCGGAGAGTTCACCCGAGATCAAGCTCGAGCCCGAGATCTAACAAGAGCCCGAGATCAAGCAAGAACCCTTCACCATTCGCGGCTACTACGGCTTGGACAAGTAAGGGATGAGAAAGAAAAGTTGGACAGCGAAACCCGAGAGATAAACTTGGAAACAACACAAGGCGTTCCTCTAGTACTACAAGGAAAGACTACTTAAATAATAACCACCACCTCCCCTACCCCAGCGCCTCATCCACGAACGCCTTGGTCTCTCTTGCGTGAATTGTTTGCGACCCCGAGGCGGGCGACGCGGAGGCGGGTCGGCCGACGTACCGGATTTTCTTTTCGGCTTTGGTTTTCGTCGCACTCGAGTCGCCGTCTCCGTCGTCGCAACTCATTCGGTCCACGACCAGCTCCCTCAAAGCAGTTTCCACCCGCGGCTGCACGAACGCCCAAAAACCCATGTTCTTGGGTTCCTCCTGTGCCCAGACGATTTCGGCGTCGTGTCCGTACCGCCGCAAACGTTTCGCGAGCGCTTCGTGCGGAAACGGAAACAGTTGTTCAATACGAATGAGCGCGATTGTTTGTTCCAACTTTCGCGTCTTCCGCGCGTGCGCCAATACGTAGTAGGTTTTACCAGTACACAGGATGATTTTGCGATGGCCGAGAGGTGCGGCAGGATCACTAGTACCGCTAGCAGTAGTACCGGTATTCACCGTAGTGCCGGTACCGCTAGTAGTGTTACCCGTGTTCAAGTTATCCCCGCGGTCGCCGTCCGCGATGACGGCTCGGAACCGCGTTTTCGGGCCAAACTCGGGAAGTGGCGACACGCAAGGCCGGTGATGCAACAAGTACTTGGAGTGTGAACGAAAAGTGTCAGTCTTGTACAGGCAAACAGGGAGGCCGGGATTTGGTGAAATGCCCAAGGCCGTACCTTTGGCGCAAGCACGATCATGGGTTTGCGGTGCGGCGCCAACGCCTGTCTTCGCAAGGCGTGGAAGTACTGCGCCGGCGTGCTGGGTGATATCACCACGAAGTTCGCGCTCGCATCCGCGCCGCGTCGCGCGCGGTGCCGCGTGTACCGACTCCAAACAACTTCGTCCACGCAGCCGGTTTCGCGCGAAACAAACGCGCACACGTCGTCCAACATCGCGCGAGCCGCGTCGGCTTTTCGTTTCGATTTCGCGGAGTGCTTTCCGTCAGTTTTAACAGTAGAGTCGTCGTCGCCGTGTGTTTGCGCATAATGGTTACCGGTGTTGCCAGTGACCCCACCGTCACCCCCCCCCAGCGACGACTCGTCCTCCGCGATCAGCCCGCCGTGCTCGTCGAAGGTGGAAAAGGATTGGGAGACGGCGAATAAATCGTCATCGAGATTCTCGTCATTTCCAAAAGAATCACCGCCCGCTTCGCGCTCAAGCGCCTCGACGCGCTCGCGGAACTTTTCTAGATTCAACACAGCAGAAGTAGCACCGGTGGTATCCACACCAGTGGTAACTTGCGCGGTGATCGCCGCGTACGTGCGCGTCGCTAACAAAACGTCCGCGGGCGACCGCCCGGGCGTGGTGTCCGGGTCGTCGTTCGCGGCGGCGAGCCACCGCTCCGGCCGCGCGCTACTGTGGTCCGGGCCCTGGCCGTCGTGTCCGTGCGGTAACAGCAGCACGATACCGCTGCGTTGCCCCCACTTCGCCTCGCCGCTTGAAATGAACTGGTCAACCACGCACTGCGCGTTGTTCGCGAAGTCGCCGAACTGCGATTGGGAACGAGAAGTGTCAGTCCATTTGTTGGGCGTGTAATGGAGAATGGCCTGGTCAACAGTCACCGGCCATCGGTCGTCTAACAGTCAAACGGCGCGTTGCCGGTAAAACGCTGCGCCGCCTGATTCGGGAAAGCCATAGGCCGGCCGTACCTGCGCTTCCCACACCACCAGCGTGCCGTGCCCGGCGTCCACGGAGTAGCCGTACTCGAACCCCAACACCGCGTGTTCCGAAAGCGGGCTGTTTGAAACCACGAACCGGTCTTGGCGGCCGAGACCCAAATTGTCAAGAGGGTTCACCCCGACGCTGGTGCGCGAACAGTACAGCACCGCGTGCCTGTGGTTGAACGTCCCGCGCTCCACGTCCTGGCCACTCAGACGCACGTGGCAGTGGAACTTGTCGTTCTCGGTTTGCAGCAAAAGCGACCCGAACGCTAGCAACTCGGCGGTGCCCCAATCCACGCCGGGGGTTTCTCGTGGTGGGAGTGAGTACTTTGAGGTAACTCCGTTTTCGTTAGAGGTACCTCCGTTTCCTCGTTTAGCGTTGTGACCCCCCCCGTTCGCCACCTCGCCAACGCCCATCTCAGGCGACGCCACCATCGCCCGGCGTTGTTTAAGCAGCTTCCGCACGTGCGGATGCGGCACGAAGTTTTGGGGAAACAGCGTCTTTTGAGGTTGCGCGATTAACATTGCCTCTTGGGCGGCGACGCGGCGAGGGGAGGTTTTGGATTCATCGTGATCTGAATCTGAATCGTCATCATCGTCGGGTGTGTTGCCATCTTTCGTAAACTCCTCCTTTTCTTCCGGCAGTTCCGTAACGGCCATCCCGAGCGCGCGCAGTAACGGCAAGGGGACGCCGGTGGTAACCGCTCTTTGGTTTTGGTATCGCTTGCTGCTCTTCAACGAGTATTCTTTCGGTTGCCCTCCCTCGAAATCAATCGGCGTCGTGGTCAACGTCGGTTTGTGTTTCAGTCGTGCCTGCGGTCCGTCCAAACCGTCCTCCACGATGAAAGCAGGGTGCTCGGAGGTATTGGAGGTAGCAGCGCCGTCGCGATCGCCGAAACTCTGGTCGCCGAAGTTTTCTCCGACGTCGCACTCTTTTTGTCCGGTCGGCCGGCGCCACGCGCTAACCGCCCAGTCCTCCGCCGACTCGACGTACCCGTGTGAGTTTTTCAGCTCGTTTTCAAACCCAAGGTCAATCGCCACGATCCAGTCATCGATTTTAGCACGCGTGCACACGTTTTCCGTGATCAAACGCGCACCGTACGTGGTACCCACCCGGGGTTGCGCCGCGATCGCGGCGGCGCGCAGGGGCAGGGTGATGGAAGGGTCGTCTTGTTCGTTGTGCCCCAGCCTGCGGTTGTAAAAGAAAAGTGTCAGTCTTTCGTAATGTTCGTAACTCGTATGAGCAAACAGTCAGCCGGATTCGGGCCGAACAGTCAACAGTAATCGGGCCGAACAGTGTCATGGATTTGGGAAACGCCCAATGCGTACCTGCGGTAGCAAATGAAGTTCACCACGACGTCGGATTGGAACTTGTGCCTGTACTCGCCCGCGAGGCGGAAACCGCGAACCACGGCTGATACCAATAAAAGAAAGTGTCAGTCGTGTGTGGGAAACCAGTGTGTCTGGATTTGGGAAATGCAACACGTACCTTCCGGGTCATCGCCATTGACGTGGAAAATAGGCGCGCCGTAGCCTTTCGCGACGTCACTCGGGTGCGGGGACGACCGCGCGCGCCTAGGGACCTGATACGATAAAAGCCGAAAGGGTCAGTCTCGTGGTATGGGCAATCGCGTAGGCTAAACGTGGTGGGTGGGAAAGGCCCTTACCGTGGTGAACCCGATTTGGTTATTCACGATGACGTGTATGGTTCCCCCGGTGGTGTACTCGGGTAAGTCCTGTAACTGCATGGTCTCCGCGTTCGCGCCTAATCCGCAAAAAGCGGCGTCGCCGTGAAGCGTGATGCCGAGGACTTTTTACGTTTTGCAAACGAAAAGTGTCAGTCTTTCGTGATGTGTATTACGTAATTACTCTGGACAACCTTCAAAAGTGGAGGCGGGATTTGGAAAATGCGGGGGCCGTACCTTGTTCCCTCGCCGCGGTGCTCGTCGTGCGCGCGGAGTCGCCGTTTCCGTTTTTTTTACCGAACGCGCCGACCCCGAACCCCCCAAACCCCCCGCCCCGCCCCACAGTTGGATTCAACGCCACTTGCTTCGACCGCACCATCCCCGCGGCGACGCAGTTCACCGCTTCCAAGTGCGACGGGTTCGGGGCCATGGTCATCTCGACTGTTTTTCGTACAGAAGGTTTTTCCGTGGAGTCGTTAGGGACCGCACCATTCCCAATTCCTGGAAGGTCGTCATCTCCTCCAAACGGCACCTTGACCAGCGCGCGCGCCCCGAGGTGGTACCGCACGTCCCCGACGTTGAAGTCCGAGGTTCCCTCGCTCCGCATCTCTGCGCATATCAGCGCCAAAGGCTTTGCAAACACGTTGCTCAGAATATTCAACCGCCCCCGGTGCGCCATGCCCATCACGATCTGCGTCGCGCCGTTCGCGGCACACGTCTCCACGAGCGCTTGCAACCCGGGAATCAGGGTTTCGGCGCCTTCCAGCCCGAACCGCTTGGCGCTCGGGAACTGTTTCCCCAGAAACAACTCCAGGCGTTCCGCGGTGAGGACGCGTCGCAACAACCTTTTCTTTTCCCCAAAGTTAAGCCACAAACCTTCCAGGCGTCTCACCCCGTCCACGGGACCGCCGGATTGCCACTTTTGTTTCGCTTCACCAAACGTCGTTGCCAGGTCGTCGAGTTCGTCGATTTGTGACGCCGACGCCGACGCAGAAGCGCCAACGCTCCACGGAACCCCGAACTTGGAATCCGCAAGTTTCACGTCAAGGCCCTCCTTTTTGTCCGGTGAGTCCGCGAAAAAGTCCCGGGCGTGTCCCTCCAGCATCGTACGCATCCACTTCTTTTTCGGCGCCGAGTTGAGGTGTTCGAACTCGGCGGAGAGGGTTCCGCAATACGCGCCCCGCAGTTTCCTCAAAACCTCCCGCAAACTCCACCACTGCTTTTTTTTATCCAGCGCGGAAGAGTCCAAACTCGCGAGCTCGTCCGCAAAGTAAAACTCGCGACCCGGGCGGGTGTCGTGGAGGCCCTTGAGATTAACAAGAAAGTGTCAGTCTCGTACGGGAAATCGCAAATGCGGAACGCGGGGAAGCGGGAAATACGTACCAGGTACTGCCCGGGATTGACCCGGCGTCCTCGGAGAAACAGCCCGTTGGGGTAATTCATAAGCCGCGCAATATCGGCGCCGCCGTCGGGAACGCTGGTTTCCATGGATTCGTACCCTTGCGTCAGGTAAAACAAAGTGTCAGTCTCGTATCAGCGGCGACCAGAAGGCGAGGCGGGATGAGGCGGGAAATACAAACACACGCGCACCTTCGATCAGCGGACCCAAGGAACGCCCCAGCGGGTCCAACCGGGCGGATAAATGCCCGCGCGTCCGTACCGCTTTGACGACCTTCAGAATCTTCAACGTGTCCGCGACGTCGCGTTTTGATTGCAACGCCGCGTCCGCGGCGGCCACGGTTGCGGAATCAGCGTCGCCCACGGAGTTGTGGCGAATGATTTTTTGGGATGACGCATCTGCGGTGTCATTAAGGGTGTGTGCGGTTTCATTCCCCGCGGTCGTCGTGCCGGTACTCTTTTCGTAAAGCGCCGTGCACGTGCGGAACGACCTGGGCACGGTCTCGTTTCGCCAAGACCCCCGGGCCGGCGCGGCTTCGCCGTGTCGCCCCGAGGAGTTTGCAAAGACACGAATCTTCCGTGCGAAAACTGACGTGGGATGATTAGCATCGCGAACCGCGCTCCGGAACACCGCACGCGCGGTGTGCATTCTCAGCGCCAACTGCGAGACTCGAGACACCGCGCCCATCTCGCCGGACGGGGCCAGAACTCGAAACCCGCCGAAGCGCGCGCAGGTCTGTCTGCCACACCAACAGAGGTGGTACGACGCGACGTCAAATTCTCGGGAAACGGAACTTTTCGTCTGACTCGGATGACGCCACTGCGCGCTTTTTGCTTTTTCGGCAACAGCGCGCGGCTCGCAGAAGCGGCCACGCGCGGTCGCAGCTGCCCGGGCTGGTTTCGTGTTTCCTTGATTGTTACCACCCGCAGCCGTGTTACCAATCAACGGTGTGGGGTGATGGGCGACTTCCTTCCCGGTTCCGCACCCGACGCCGCAGCGCCGCCGGAAACGGATGAGAAGACGGAACAAATCGAAACTCAAACCACGATTTCGATGGATCCCGCTTGTTACTTCCTGGTGCACAACATCGCGAAGAAACACAACGTGGGTACGATCGCGCGGTGCGCGACGGCGTTTGGGGTGCGGGAGGTGGTGCTAATCGGCAGCAAGTCGTACAACGCGTTCGGGTCCAAGGGCGCGGATGGGCACGTTCGGTTCTGCCACTACGAAACGCTTAGCTTGGCGGCGGAAAAGCTGAAAAGCGACAAGGGGGTGACCCAGATTCTTGGCGTCGAGATCGTGGACGGCGCCGTGCCCGTTGATACGCACCCCTTCTCCGGCCCCACCGCTTTTATTTGCGGCAACGAAGGGGACGGGCTTTCTGATGCACAGAAAGCCATTTGCGACGGGTTCGTGTATATCAAACAGCACGGGCCGGGCACCGCGAGTCTGAACGTCGCGGTCGCCGCTTCGCTGGTGATGCACCACTTTTCGCTCTGGGCGAACTACCCCACGCGCAAACGCGTCGGGGAGAAATACTTGGTGGAGGCACAGAAACCGACGCGCACGCACAAGCGGGGGATGGTGGGGGAGGACCCGGAGACCGTGCGACGACGGAGGGCGGCGAAGCGGGAGGAAATTGCGCGAAACGAAGAAGAAGCGGAAGGACAGGGGAACGGCGACGGCGGCGAATAGAAAAGCCGAGTCGCGAGGGTCGAATACATCCACGGCGTTTTTGTTGTTCGTCTTGCTCTTTCTACGTCGATCGTGCCACCCCTCACTTGCTTATGCTGGTTGCGATTAAAGTAGCACCCGCACGTAGTAACCCTTGCCCCCACAGGAAGCTGAAAAAGGACTGCGCGGAGTGCATGGGCTGCCCCCACGGAGCGGAAGAATGACTGCGCGGAGTGCAACCCCTTCCCCCACGGGAAGCTGAAACAGTACTGTGTGAAGTGCACCCCCTGATCGGTTTAATACTTGGACTTAGGAGCACGCGACTTAGGAGATACATGGTTTATTATTCAAGTGTGTTAGCACGTGCGCCAGGCGGTGCCGCCGTCTATTATAATATTCGAGCTGCTCGTGCAGGGCTTGTTGGATTCCGTCATGGGGGCACTATAAAATATGTTCGAGTTGTGTGTGACGCTGATCACGCTCCAGCCCGAAATGTCCTGGTTGAAGACGGTGGCGCCGTTGAACATGTCGATCATGGTGGTGACGCTGGCGACCTTCGACCCCCAGGTGAGGGGCGAGTTGAAAGCTGTGGCCTGCGCGAACATGCCATCCATGCTGGTGACACTAGATACATCCCAGGCGGACAAGTCCTGGTTGAAAACCGACGAGGCGAACATGTATTCCATGTCGGTAACGCTGCTCACGTCCCACCCGGAATGGTCATGGTTGAACGCATTGGCTTTGTACAGAAAGGAGTAAAAGGTGGTCACCTTGCTCACGTCCCACAAGGAGATGTTCGCGTTGAAGCTCGTGAATCTCCTCAGAGAGCGGCGCGTCCTTGACCCTTCTGAGCCTCTCGGCGAGCAGGTACATCTGCATGTTCTGTTATATGATATAGTTCGTGTCGTCAATGGTACCTATAACCATCGCGGCCATTTTATCCGACGACAGCAGCAGCGACAGTATGAGACTTCGCGATTGTCTTCATAGGCTCGAGCAACAAGATCAGTAAGATCGATAATCGACAAAAAGTGATTCCTCTGCAGATTTTGCAAACTTTTGTATGCGATGCCAGTCGGGGATTTACGTCCAAAAAACGCCCTAAAAAAACGGCCTCCCATTGGCCAACTCACAAGAAGCGCGTGCCAAAGGATCTCGCGCCGCGGATTTCCTCGAACGCATCGAACGAAGAGGGGTTATTTACTCGACGTCAAATCGGATCTGCGGCGCGTGTTCATCACACGCGCCG